>Ga0315278_10000170_pt1 | contig 57830 bp, 47 predicted proteins | sample YL17G06_0_MG_FD_203880 | JGI IMG/M metagenome (GOLD analysis project Ga0315278, IMG submission 203880) | Sediment microbial communities from Yellowstone Lake, YNP, Wyoming, USA - YL17G06_0 | ecosystem: Environmental > Aquatic > Freshwater > Lake > Sediment | place: USA: Wyoming | collected... | reverse complement strand
CTTCGCTTGCTCCTCGCAATGACACTTACGACTTCAAGGATGACCGTGCCAAACAGCTTAACGCCTACTCCACCCAACTGATCAAAGAACTCATACTTCCCAAGATCACCCAATCAATCAACACCGGAAAGAAGTACGCATCATTAAGGCAGGTCTACTATTCATTAATACTAGCCAGCTGGTTTAAGGCTAAGTATCAGGGACAGTCCCCTTCGGGGACACTCCCTGGTTTGATCGACTCCAAAGACTTATCCAATCTTACATCAGAAATACCTTACTCCAAAGACACATACTTTAAACAATACCAGAAATCCTTCAAGGAGGGCGAGTACAAGTTCCAGATCCCCACACCCACTCCTCAGGGCCAGGTCATAAGAAGCTACTTCTCAGGTGGAGTTAGCCCCATTCCTTCCATGCCCGCTGAAGGAACAGATATTGGCAAGGTGATCCGCAGTCCCCGTCAGGATGGAAAACCGATCCGGGGGTTAATAAACAGGAATCTCCTGCCTCTTATAGCTGTGTTTGCTATTGGCGCAGGGGTGACGCTTTGGCAGGATAAGGCCGCAGAAGTAAATGATACAGCTAAACCTGTTCCGGAGCAGGTAGGCCAGAGAAAGTCTGTTACGATCCGGGAGATATATGCTTCCGCTATCCGCACGATCCCCTTTACTTCTGAAGAGAAGAAGATCTTTGAAGAATACAGGAGATCGCCCGAGCAGTTAAAAAAGAAGAACCCAAAGCTTTTTAACAAGATAACTAGCCATATTCAAGATGAGCTTGATCTAAGGATTAAAGATGTCGAGGTTCCTGCCACATCCGCGCAGCAGAAAGCCGTTGATAAGGTAGGCAAGATCCTTCGCGGCTTCCTCTCTTCGAATAAGCTTTCGTACAATGAGCCCCGGGTAGTGTTCCTGCCAGCCGGCGTCCTGGGCTTCGAGTTAGCAGGCGGCACGTATCCCTTCTATCCGTCAACAATATTTATTTCCTCAACAGGATTCCAAGGGGATCTAGCAGCTACTGTTTTACACGAGGGGCTGCATCGTAATGTTCCGGGATTCGATCCCGACGTGTTCAATAATCCCTATTTTGGCGCATTTACGGGGGAGGGTTTTAGCGTATTTGAAGAAGGAATGATAGAGCTTTTGACTAGAGACTTAGCCGCAACGAATGGAGTGCCTGCTTCAAAGGAGTTTCTTGTTTCAGAATCAAGTATTGTGGAGCAAGTCATAGAACGCCTGGTTGCCAACTCCAAAGATCTGGAGCCGTTGACTTATGACGAAGCCCGCGATCTTTTGGTCCGGTCTTATTTAACAGGGAGAACCAGCGAGATAGCCCGGATATTGGATTATGTCAGGCCCGGAGATGAAGGAATGGAGGCCCGGATGAAGCCTATCGGCATAAGGGCCCCGACAGATGAGGATGAGGATCCATCTTTGAGGGCAAGGCAGGAGGAGTTTTCAAAATTACCTACTAGCTCAATTTATACCGGGCTAATGTCAGGTAAGAAATTCAGGATCGTGGAGGCGGATTTAGGCGAATACGGCGCAGGTGCTTACCGTTTCGGGGATACTATTGTCCTAAATAATGCCTACGGCGAAAAAATACAGGAAGAAGCGCTATCCCACGAGGACAGGGAAGAATACTGGATGAGTCGAGGTTTTAGCGCGCGCGATGCCCATATTATTACCTGGGCCGAACAGGCCAGGGAAGGCGTTACTCCTTATCAGGAGGCGCAGCTTCAGAATCCCGCAGTGCGCCAGGCAGTGCTTCAGGAAGAGGAGGCGGCACGCAAGAGGCATTATGTTGTTATAGAGCAGGCTATCGCCAAGGGCGCTAATCTTACTCTTGCCGGGGTCAAGGACCAGGAACGGAAATTCATTGAGCGCGCAAGGCGGATAGAGGCTCAAGCAGAAAAGCAGTCTGAGGTGGGGTTGGCGGGGGATAAAGATAAGAAGAATGGCGCGCAGTTAGGCGAGGATATCCGCGCCGCGGCGCAGATAGACAGCCTGGGTTCCAATGCGTGGATGGATTACACCGACGGCAGGCGCCTTTGGCAGGCATGGGCCCCTCCGGAGGGTTCCCCTTGGGGATTATATTGCAGGAAAGTATTGCCGTTGGCGGGCGGTAATACACAGCTGCGCCATGATGTGGCAGAGATAGCCAGTGAAGCGGGGATACGTAATTTAATAAGATCAGGGAGAACCGGCCCGGATACCTTAGTTGCTCTTGATTTGGGAGGGCAGCACAGCGTGGCAATGGCCGTTGAGCTTATGAAAAACGGTTACCAGCCGGTAATTGTCCTTTCCGAAGATCCGGTAACGATCGGGAATGAGGAGCTGTTAAAGGTATTGTTATATTTTGCCGCGGAAGCCGAGAAGCTAAAAAAGGAGGGCAGGTTTACCAAGGATTCCCCGCCGGTATTTATTTTTGACGCTCATAGGGCGATGGGGAAGAGGTTAAATATTATAAACTTACCGGAAGCAAGAAAACTTAAAGAGTACGGAATAACCAAGGCAGTTTATGTGACAGAAGCTGACCAGGACGGGGAAATCCGCCCTGGTTATCAGTTGGACCCCGGGATCAGCCCGGATATGAAAGCGTTCATCGATGGGTGGAAGCAGGAAGGTATTGAAATGCTTTATACGGGGGTGGGCGTAGACAGTAAGAACACTCTTGTTTATGAATCTGATGAATTGTCCGCCGCGCCTCCAGCTGGAAAAGAGGAAGAGGCCGGGCTTACCGGGCAACGCGACCGCGGCGGGTTTGGATTCAGCGGCGGAAACCTTAGCGAGCAAAAGAGACAATACTTTGAGCAATTGTCGCGTTCTTTTGCCGAATACGGATTGTCAAAGGATGAACATTGGGCCCTGGTCAATGCCCTGGTCAGGATAACGCAGGGGAGCCTCCGGCTGAGAGAAAACGAACTCTTCACCAGGGAGGATATCGCCGCGATCCTTGCGTACATGTCTTTTGACGTTAAATCTTTCATGCGGCGTTTCAGGGGGATAGAAAAGAGTTACCAGGATTCAAAAAACAGTAAGGGCAGGAATAATTTTACATCCACCCAGATATACGGGCTTCTTTTTAGGAAACTTATTCCTTTGAGCTGGATCGAGCGCCTTATGGATAACGATGGCCTTAGCCTGACAGATGCTATCCGCGTTGTAGTAAGTTATGCAGATCCGTTTGAAGAGTGGAAGATCCGTAAAGAGGTCCGCAATTCTATCATCGAGGACAGCAGGGATGAAACAGGCAAACCCACGATCAGTGTTTCGGATGCGACCTTTGCTGTCCTGCGCTGGGATGATCCCCGCCAGGAGTGGAAGGTCCGCCAGGAGATCCGCAGCCAGATCATTGAAGACAGCAAAGATGAATCCGGCAAGCCTACGATCAGCCTTTCGGATGCGACCCGCGCCGTCCTTAAATGGAAAAATCCCCGCCAGGAGTGGAAGGTCCGCCAGGAGATCCGCAGCCAGATCATCGAAGACAGTAAAGATGAATCGGGCAAGCCTACCATTATCTTATCATTTGCGACCCGCGCTGTCCTCCAATGGAAAACTCCCCGCCAGGAGTGGAAGGTCCGCCAGGAGATCCGCAGCCAGATCATCGAAGACAGTAAAGATGAATCGGGCAAGCCTACCATATATATATCAGAAGCGACTAGAGCTGTCCTTCAATGGAAGCGCCCGCTTGAGGAGTGGAGGATCCGCAAAGATAGCCGCCGCCGGATCATCGACAACAGCAGGGATGGATCGGGCAGGCCTGCAATCTCATTGCCTGTGGCGACAATTGCTGTTCTTAAGTATACAGATCCAGCCGCAAAGTTGAAGGCGGTATACGAAACAGCGGCTAATCTTAGGGGTATTCCTATTAAATCGGAGCCGGATGGCGGGATCATTTTCTATCTGTTTGACTATAAGACTTCGGTATACGCTGATCGTCTGCGCAGCTTGGGTAAGAGCGAGGACGAGGTCCAAAATCTTTTGCAGCCGCTCATCGCATATGATCGGGAGCATGAAGAGGAGAAAAATAATAAAATGGGCTCGCAGGCTTCCGCGCGGTTTGTTGTTGAAGAAGGCAGTTTTAAATACGCCACCCAAGCCGTCCCTTTTGTCAAGCAGGTGATCACAAAGACTTCGCTTCTGGCCGATGCGGCCAGGAATATTTTCCAGGATGGGGTTGATTTTTCCAAAGAGGTAAAGCTTGAGTATATATTCGGCAAGCATAAACATATGGTCAAGGTGACATTCAGCTGCATTAGCGGAGAAGAAAGATCGGTAGTCGTGTATTTTGACAATACAGATGTCACAGGCGGCATGATCACTAAGAGCAGCATAGCGCTTCATGAAGCGGCTGTTTTGAATGCCATCAAGCAGATGGGGAGCAGAGAGGCGCAAGAGCATGCCCTGCAATTAGGCTCTCAGTTGGCTGAGCCGTTCAACAATAGATACGTTTATGCTGCGGAATTTGTCGATGGCCAGGATTATGGCATCGTAAGGGGCGCGCTCGAGGCTGCATGCGGTATACAAGGGGTTGACGGATTTTTGCCGGGAATAGGTCAAGGTGTTACGGATAAAAGCACTCCGGAGCAGATCCATAAAGTAAAACAGCGTCTTATCGAGCTCGGGCTTTTCGAAGCGGGAGCGATCGATGCTATGGATGCAGGTGAGCTCAGGGCGGCAGCTAGGAAATTGCTTATAGAGCTGGACGCAGAAGCGATCCGGACTTACTTTTTGCTTTACCGTGCGCTAAATAGCGGTGTCACTATGCAGGATCTGCGTCCGGAGAATTTACTTTTGCAGAAAACCGGCAAAGGCTGGGTCTTCAGGGCGGTGGACTATGAGGAATGGCGGCTCCAGTCGGATACGCCAGGTCATTTATTGTTTCAGATTGAAGTATTTAATGAGGAGCAAGATGGAGCAACCTCGGGTTCGCTGATAACCCCTGGCCTCGTTCGGGGGTGGTATTGGTCAAGAATAAGGGATAAAAAAGGATTTTTTGATGCCGTGGTGAGCGCTTTCCCCAGTCAGGAAGAAGGCAGGCAATTTTTGAGCTCAGCTTATGCAGAATTATTAAAACACGGAGCCGACTCCATTTCTCAAAGGGCAGCCCGCGCATTAGCAAGATATCTCTCTGTTGATTCGTCGGGCGGGGGATTAGTTTATGCTCCGCTTTTAGTTCCGCCTTCCGCCGGTTCCAATCCGTCAGGTACGCCTGATCCTGTTAATCAAAATGTTTTCATGGAGGATCCTATTATTGCGCAGGAGTTCCCCGCGGATGCCGGGGTTTCGTTTGCGGTTTCGCAAAACATGTTTTCTCCCTCAGGGGCGGGCCTGATGTTTTTTGACAGGGTAGGAGGTGGTATTTACAGGGTTGAGGATGGCGGCCGGATGACTCCGGCGCTTTCGGATGAATTTAAGTCGGATACCGGGCGCCTGGTTGAAGATTACATAAGCGCGAACCCGGGCAGGAGGGTTCTGGCGGTATTGCCTAACGGAAACCTCGGAAGCAACGATTGGTTCGTCGCTATTGTCGGAGGGAAAGTCTACCATTACTCCGCAGACACCCTTAGGGGCAGGTCTTACGATATGCTGGTGGTAAGACGCGACGGCCGGATCGCGCCGATGACATTAAGATTCGTCAACTCAAGAGGCGAGCGCGGCATATTCGATGAGGCCGGCAGGGACATCTCCGCGGATATCGCTTATGGCGTTTACGGCCAGAGAATAGTCAAGAACGGCAAGGTCAATGTAGCCAACCTTGCCGGGCAGTTCGACGACCTCAGGCATCTTCTGCGGCTGCCGATATTCAGGCAGGGTAAAGATGAGGTTATCCTGGGGGTGAGGGATAAGGTTGGGGAGATTTACAAAGATCGTGGCAAGGTCGCTTCCGCCCTGCGCGGAGAACCGGTGGAGCTTTCCCTGGCTCCATTGCGCGACCTTGGGCTCAGCGATGCCGAAATACTTAAGACCTATGCGCAGTGGGGTTACAGGAACGCATCCGGCAAGACCGCGGATTCCCTGGGCCCGGGGGAGTTTATTATAGATAATAATTCCATTACGGTTGTTTTTCTGTCGGGTACGCATCCTCATAGCTTCTTCGGGGTGACCGGATCAGGCAGGGTTTTGGCCGGGGCCGTTCCCGGAAGCACTAATTTTGCCGGAGCCGGCCTTGATAGGCTTGCTGAGGAATTGATACAAAAGGGGGCGCAGGATGTGTTCCTCTGGGGCAATGGTAAGGATGTGAATGTGCGCCTGCAGGATGATCAGGTGGTTGTCCAGGGTGCTGCGTCAAAGGCCAGCTGCGTCGTTATTATTTCTGCTGAAGCCGGTGTTCCGGCATCTGTTCCCGGCGGCATTGATAGTTCGACTCAGGAAGAAACCGAAGCTAAGCTTTCGCTTGCCATTAATCCCCAGCAGAGGGAAACGGGCGGTATCGATTTCCGCTACATGTCCATCGTTTCCCGGGCCATGGCGAACCTTAGCGCAGGGGTTCCCGGCATAAGCATATCCCGGCTAAAGAGGGTGGATTTGGATAAGGAGTGGTCGGACATAGAGCAGTTGGTATCCTCAGGCATTACCCCTTCAGGGGAAAGGATAAAAGAATACCTCCAAGCCTCAAGTGCCAAGGGTGGGCTGGATAACGATATAGATAAGGTCCTGACCTGCATATCAGAGGTCTTCCGCCTTGAAGAGGATAAGGGAATTTCTACCGATGAGACCCTAAAGGATATAATGGTCGTGCTGGAAGCCAGCCGTTCACCCGCAGAAGTGGCGGAGGTGATGGTTGGAGCAGAGATAAGCTAAGGCCCCTCTTATTATCCAATCTTATTCAGCTATTTATTGCTAATCATGTTTATTTTTGATATACTTATTAAAAGTTAGCGGGGCGTGGCTCAGCTTGGCTAGAGCGCAGCGTTCGGGACGCTGAGGTCGACAGTTCAAATCTGTCCGCCCCGACTTAAATTTCTTGCAGAGGCAAGAAATTTATACCGAGCTGATTGCATAGTAGGCTATAGAAAGCGAGGTAAAACATTTTGGTTTTGGAATGATTCGCCATCCATCACATCTTCTTATGCACAAACAACTCCATGTCTATTACAGCGGCGCTGTCCAGGGAATAGGCTTCCGTTTTACCGCTGAGAGTATCGCAGGCAGGCTGGGAGTCAGCGGTTGGGTAAAGAACCTGCATGACGGAAGGGTCGAGATCCTGGCTGAAGGCGAAGAGGGTTCTTTGAAAGATATGCTGGAGGAGCTAAAGAGCTGCTTTAGCCGTTATATACACCAGGCCGATACGCAGTGGAGCGAGCCAACCAACCGTTATAAAGATTTCAGGATAGAGCTTTAAGCCCATTTCTTCTTAAAACATGCCTCAGGATATCAAAAAGAAGGTCCTTTCTTTAAAAGAATTAATCCGCCATCACGACTACCTTTATTACGTTTTAAGCCAGCCGCAGGTTTCGGATAAAGAATACGATGACCTTATCTCCAGACTTAAGGAGCTTGAAGACAGCAATCCTCAATATAAGAGCGATGATTCTCCTACTGTGCGCGTAGGCGGGGGGATCCTTGAAGGGTTTAAGACCGTAAGGCACAAAGTAAAGATGCTCTCCCTGGATAATACCTACTCCATAGAGGAGTTAAAAGAGTGGGATGAGCGCGTACATAAAGGCTTAGGGCCCGGCAAAAAAGTTGAATATGTGGTCGAGTTAAAAATCGACGGGGTCAGCGCCAATATTACCTATGTGAAGGGGAAGCTCGTAATAGGCGCTACAAGGGGCGACGGAGAAACAGGCGAAGATGTCACAGGCAATATCAAGACTATCCGCGCTATTCCTTTGGTGCTTTTGAGTAAGGATTTTCCGGAGTTTATCGAAATACGCGGAGAGGTCTATATGGACCGCAGGGAATTTGATATTTTGAATAAAGGGAGGGAGAGGGATGGGGATGTGCTTTTCGCCAACCCCCGCAACGCCACCAGCGGCTCTTTGAAACTTCTGGATTCCGGGATCGTGGCCAAAAGAAGGCTGAACTTTTTCGCCCACTCTTTGGGCGAATACAAGGGCGAAGGCATAAAGACTCACTGGGAGTTCCTGGCTAGGCTCAAAAGTTGGGGCTTAAGGGCCAATATGCACTCTAAACTCTGCAAGGACCTTGATGAGGTGATCGAGTATTGCAATATCTGGCAGGAGAAGAAGGATAAATTAACATATGACACGGATGGAATGGTCATCAAGGTCAATGAGATCTCGCAGCATAAGTCGCTGGGTTTTACTTTAAAGAGCCCGCGCTGGGCAGTGGCTTACAAGTTCCCCGCGCGCCAGGCGACGACTGAACTTTTGAAGATAAATATCGATGTAGGCAGGACCGGCGTCATAACACCCACCGCCGAATTAAAGCCGGTCGAATGCGCAGGGGTCATAATCAGGCATGCCACCCTGCATAATTTTGACGAGATCACACGCCTTAGAATAAGAGAGGGTGACCGTGTATTGATCGAGCGCGCTGGAGAAGTCATCCCTAAAATAGTTAAGGTGGTGGAGAGCCGCGGCAAGAAGCCGTTCGCTATTCCCAGAACCTGTCCGGCATGCTCTTCTAAGGTAGTCAAAGAGAAGGAGGAGGATGTCGCTTACCGCTGCATCAATCCATCGTGCCCGGCGCAGCTTGAGCGTGGATTGCTGCATTTTGCGTCCCGCGGGGCTATGGATATTGAGGGGATGGGTGAATCCGCGGTCAAACAGCTGGTGCAACTTAAACTGGTAAAGGATTTCGCGGATATCTATAAGCTCAAGGAGAAAGACCTTTTAAGGCTGGAGTTATTTAAGGATAAGAAGGCGAAAAATCTACTTGCGGGGATCGAAAGGAGCAAGTCTCAGCCGCTATCCCGGCTGGTCTTTGCTTTAGGCATCCGCCATGTGGGTGAGAAGGCGGCGTTTGTCCTGGCCTCCAAATTCAGGAGCATGGATAAGCTGCTTTCTGTCAAAAAAGAAGACCTTGATGCGATATATGAAGTCGGTGAGGTGATGGCGGATTCGATCGGGGATTATTTTTCGCAAAGTTCGACAAAGGCGCTTATAGAAGAGTTAAGGTGCTTTGGGCTGAACTTTAAGGAGGCGGCTCCGGAAGAAGGGTCTATGATCCTAAGCGGAAAGAATATAGTTTTTACGGGTGAGCTAAAAGGTTATTCGCGGCTTGAGGTGCAGGGGCTGGTCCGCCGGCTCGGAGGAAACGCCACTTCCAGCGTAAGCAGCAATACCGATTTTGTAGTCGCAGGGGATGCCGCGGGTTCAAAATACGAAAAGGCCAGAAAGCTCGGAGTAAAGATCATCACTGAAGATGATTTTCTTAGGATGGTAAAAGAAAAATAAGGAGAAATATGATGGGATCAAAAAGTCTTTTTAAGGCAGGCGTTGCCGTGTTCCTTGTGCTTAATCTTGTGGGGTGCGAGGCTTTTGTGCGCAAGTTCACCCGTAAAAAGAAGGACACCGGCCAGAAGGAGGAGATGGTGCTCGCTCCTGTCGAGTACAAGCCCACAATGGACCACGTGCAGCTGTACAAGCAGCATTTTCTTTTCTGGAAATCATGGCACGACGAGCTGATTAACGCGCTTTTAATGAATTCAAGCCAGAAGAAGCGGATCGACTGCGCCGGCCAGGCCGTTAAGAACCTTATTAATATGAGGGGGCTGCTTGCTCCGGACAAACAGGCGTTGTTGGATAAATACCTGACGCGCATGGCTGACCTGCAGGATTTGATCAAGGGCGACATCTACGGAAGGAATAACGCGACTTACCGCCAGAAGGCGGACGTGCTCAAGATGGATATCCTACGGTATTTTTCATTTAATAAGGTTGAGAAATCCATCATATGATACTTGAGACTGTCCCTGTCGGCCCGATGCAGGCCAACTGTTATGTATTGGCGTCAGCAAAAAATACGCCGGCAGTGATCATTGATCCGGGCAGCGAAGAAAGAAAGATAAAGAAGGCCCTGGAGAAGCATGAATTGACGCCCGGCATCGTGGTCAATACCCACGGGCATTACGACCATATCGGAGCCGATGATAAGTTCGGGGTCAGCGTATACGTGCATAAGCAGGATAAGGAGTACCTGTTGGATGCGAACCTGAATCTTTCCGGTTTATTTTCCCTGCCGTACCGGGTCAGCTCGGAAATAAAGGAGCTTAAGGAGGGCCAAGTGATCGGTGCCGGCGGGATAGAGTTAAAGGTTATCCATATGCCCGGGCATACCCCCGGGGGGATAGCGCTTGTTTTAGAAAAGCCAAAAAACAATATGGTCTTTACCGGCGACAGCCTGTTTTGCGACGGCATCGGCAGGACGGATCTCTCGGGAGGAAACGAAGAGCTGCTTATCAGGTCCATAAAAGAAAAGCTGTTTACGCTTCCCGATGACGCGGTAATTTATCCGGGCCACGGGCCATCATCGACTATAGGCCGCGAGAAGAGCGGCGGATATTTTTAATCAATATGAGAGAACTTATTGATTCCTTTCTTGATTATCTGTCAGTTGAGCGCGGCCTGGCAAATAATACCATCATATCTTACCGTGAGGATCTGAATTCTTACATGGATTTCTTAGCCGGCTGCCATATCGAGGCGCTCTCCAAGATAAACAAGAACGATATCACTGATTTCATGATGCGCCAGAAGGACAGGGGGATAGCGTCCAACTCTATTGCCAGGCGGCTGGCGGCGATAAGGATGTTCCACCGTTTCCTTACGAGGGAGAGGATACTCAAGGCCGACCCTACAAGCCTCATAGATTCGCCGAAACTGTGGAAGAAGATCCCTGACGCGTTATCCCTTAACGAGGTGGAAGCGCTTATTGCCCAGCCGAATATCCGCCTTACACAGGGCATCCGGGACAAGGCGATACTGGAGACTTTATATGCCACCGGCATGCGCGTATCGGAAGCCGTAAATTTAAGGCTGGACGGCGTAAACCTTGATATCGGGTTCCTGCGCTGCATCGGAAAGGGCAATAAGGAAAGGGTCATACCTCTCGGCCAGAAGGCGATATTAAGCATTAAAAGGTACCTTGAGTCAGCCCGCCCGAAGTTATTGGGCAAGAAACAGTCAGAGTTTTTATTCATAAGCCGCTTGGGCAAAAAGATCTCACGGCAGTCATTCTGGAAGCTTGTCAAGAAATACGCAAAAGGCGCCGCGATAAAAAAACCGATCCGTCCGCATATCCTGCGGCATTCATTTGCCACGCATTTATTGGAGAGGGGGGCGGACCTTAGGTCGGTCCAGGAGATGCTGGGGCATTCCAATATCTCCACGACCCAGATCTATACCCATATCAATAAAGACAGGTTAAAAACCATACACAAGACGTTCCACCCGAGGCCTTAAAGCGCATGAGGGAATACCTTAACAAATTACCTAAGGAGTTTCGTGAACTGGTGGCCCTTATAAGCAGGCGGGCCTCTTTGCATGATCTTCCGGTTTATTTGGTCGGCGGGTTCGTGCGCGACATTTTGCTTGGGGTTAAGAACCTGGACCTGGATATTGTCGTGGAGGGCGACGGCATTGCTTTTGCCGAGGACCTTTGCGGAATATTAAAGGGGAAACTCACCCGCCACAGAAGATTTGGCACCGCCACCATTGTTTTGAAGCCTGCTCTAAAGATCGATATTGCAACGGCTAGAAAAGAATTCTACCCGAAACCGGCGCATCTTCCCGTAGTCTCACGGGGCGGGCTTAAAGATGACCTTTTCAGGAGGGATTTCACCATCAACGCCATGGCCATCGATATCACAAAGGGTAATTTTGGCAAACTTGTCGATATTTTCGGCGGCAAGGAGGATCTTGCCGGCAAAAAATTACGCGTACTGCATATTTTAAGTTTTGTGGATGATCCGACCAGGATCTTGAGGGCGGTGCGTTTTGAGAAAAGATACGATTTTAAGATCGAAGCAGCTACCCTTGCGCTGCTAAAAGAGGCGGTAAGGTCGAAGATGCTTTTGCGGGTTGAGCCCCAACGTATCCGTGATGAGCTCATCCTTATCCTTAAAGAGAAGGATCCGTTGAAGGAGGTCCGGCGCTTTAAGGCCCTGACCGGTTTTGGTTTTATCAGCCCGCGCCTGAAGGCTACGGGAAAGACATTTTCCCTGTTAGCCAGTGTCCGGAAAGAGATCGACTGGTTCAATAGCAATTACCACTACCGCAGGCCGCTTGATGCCTGGCTTGTTTATTTTATCGCGCTCATAGACGCTTTATCCTTTTTTGACGCCAAGAGGATCTGCCGGAATTTTGCCCTGCGCTCGGGTGAAGAGAAGAGGATGTTGGCTTACAAAAAGATAAACAGTGGCTTTATCATGCGCTTAAGCAGGAAGGGGATCAAGCCTTCAGAGATCTACGGGCTCCTTGAGCCGTTAAGCTATGAAACGATACTCCTTTTAAAGGCCGGGCACAAGAATAAGGACCTTAAAAAACATATTGAGGATTTCCTTGAGGTCTACAACGGCATGCGGATCCACAGCTCTGGGCATGACCTTTATGACCTGGGCCTGGCTCCCGGCCCGCACTACCAGAAGATCTTTTCAAAGGTGCTAAGCGCAAAGCTAAACGGAGCCGTCAGGACAAAAGAGGAAGAGCTGGAACTTATCAGGAAACTTATCAAAAAGAATTGATGACGGCAAGGCATATTGACCATTCGAGATCTTCATCCATGAGAGTAATTCTTTAAAAGAGAGGAGGATGCGGTTGAATAGCCTTAAGGTGAGCTTGCGTAATAGTTTTAATGTTTCCGTAGCGCAGGTGGACGGCGAGGATAAATGGCAGAAGAGCTGCTCTAGGCTGTTGTAGGGGCGGCCAAGGATAAAAGGGAGATGGAAAGCGCCTTTTCCGGAGTATTGAGCTTTGTCGAAAGGTTCGACGGCATAAACATCATCAACTACGAAACGGAGCTGATTTAGATGTCACGCGCAGATAAAGTAGCTGAGGCAATAAGGCAGGAGGCAAGCCTTGTGATCCACGATCAACTGAAGGACCCGCGCCTGGGGTTTGTCACTGTGACCAAAGTCGAAATGACCCCGGATATGCGTCAAGCCAAGGTTTCCTACAGTGTTTTAGGCAATGAACTGGAGTACAAGAAGACGCAGGAGGCCCTGGATTCAGCCCTCGGGCTTATCCGTAAGCTGGTCTGTGAAAGGATTAATTTGAAGTTCGCCCCCGAGATAATCTTCAGGCCGGACAGATCAGGTGAACACAGCGTCAGGATCCAGGAGTTGCTTGATCAGATCAAGCGGGGGGATGAAACCAGGAAGGAAGATATTGAAGATGAGCCTAAAAAAACTCGCCGAGGCAGTAAGAAAGCAGAATAATTTCCTTATTACAACGCACGTTAACCCGGAAGGCGATGCTTTGGGTTCGGAGCTCGGCCTTTATCTTCTGTTGCGCAGGCTAGGTAAGCGCGCCGTGATCGTGAATGAGGACGGTGTGCCAAATGGTTATGAGTTCCTGCCTGCCAAGGAGAATATCCGGCCGTTTGGGAAGAATGCTAAGTGGGTCAAGTTCGATTGCATGGTCGTGCTTGATTGTTCGGACCTTGACCGCACGGGCGAGGTCTGGCGCCTTAATAAGCTAAGGAAGCCGGTTATTAACATTGACCATCATGTAAGCAACCGCAATTTCGGAGATGTAAATTGCGTGGATCCGCGCGCATCCTCGGCATCCGAGATAGTGTTCAACCTTTATAAAGAGATGCGCCTGCCGCTGGACAGGGATTCCGCCGTATGCCTTTATACCGGGATCTTTACTGATACCGGATCATTCCGTTACTCCAACACAAGCCCCGCGACCCACCGGGTAGCGGCAGAGCTGCTTAATCAGGGGATCAGCGTCCCTCAGATCTATAAGAATGTCTATGAAAATGTCCCTTTTCAGGATATGAAACTTCTGGCGGATATCCTCCCCAATATGAAACGCCAGGCCAGAGGCAGGCTTGTCTGGTTTCAGATAAGGCACAATATGCTAAAAGGTAAGAAATTATCTTTTGACCTTTCGGAGCATGTTTTGAGTTTTGGCCGCACCATAAAAGGGGCGGAGGTGGTAGTACTTTTCAAGGAGAACCTCGGGGTCAAGGATGAGATAAGGATCAACCTGCGCTCAAACGGCGCGGTCGATGTGAATAAGATCGCTGCCTGTTTCGGCGGAGGCGGGCATAAGACCGCCAGCGGCGCCACTGTTAATGGCAAGATCGATGCGGTGAGAAGGAAGGTGCTTGCCAAAATCCGCGAATCGCTTGATAGATAGCCATTTCTGTAACGTTAGAGCCGAATTTAGATATTCGGATTTAACGATTATTTGCTAGGCAAGTGTAAAAATGAAGATCATCTATGGTATTAATAATATCAAGCGGCTAAAGAATCCCGTCGTCGCGATGGGCGTTTTCGACGGCGTGCACCGCGGGCATCAGGTCATCTTGCGCGCGGCGGCAAGAATGGCGCGTAAAATAAAGGGCACGAGCGTAGTTATCACCTTCTGGCCTCACCCCCAGGAAGAGGATAGCCTGTGCTCCCTTGAGCACCGTTTAAGATTGATCGCAGGTCTCGGGATAGATGCCTGTGTTGTCGTAAATTTTAATGAGCATTTTGCCCGTATGCGGGCCGAAGATTTTATAAGAAATATCCTCGTAAAAAAACTCGGAGCGCGCCATGTCTATATCGGCAAGAATTTCCGTTTTGGAAAAGGTGCGGAGGCAGGGCTTAAGCAGCTGGAAGATCTTTCCGTAAAGCACGGTTTTAAAGCCAGGGGCTTTGATATAATTAAATTCCGCGGCAGGCCGGTAAGCAGCACCCTGATCCGGCGCCTGATCAAGAATGGCGATCTCGACGGCGCCAATAAGCTTTTTGGCCGCCGGGTAAGCGTATTAGGCACAGTTATAAAAGGGATATCTCTTGCCAAGAGGATAGGATACCCAACCGCGAATATCGATCCGCATCATGAGGTCGTCCCGCCTCCGGGTATCTACGCCGCTTTGATAAATCTCGACAAGAAAACTCTCAAGGGGGCCTGTTACATCGGGAGAAAGCCCACGATAGAGCCCAAGAAAAAGAAGATCCATATCGAGGTCCATATCTTCAATTTTAAAAAGAATATCTATAATAAGTACCTGGATGTGCAATTTGTAAAAAAGATACGTTCGGATATGCAGTTTGCCTCTATTGCCTGCCTCGCAGCCAGGATCAAGAAAGATATACTCCGCGCAAAGAAGATCCTCTCGCATAATTAACCCAAGACCACAATATCTGCCTCTTTAAACCCGTTTTATCCACTACCCGTTGAATTATTGCAAGTTAAGTGATTATTTCTCTTGACAAGGTGGGTTATTTTATCTACAATTGTGTTACGTAGTGGAGTAAAGTGGTTTAAAGTGGAGGAGCATAAGCCATGTTCTATGGCGAGTTTTTACATTCCATAGACCGTAAAGGTCGCATTATCTTGCCCGCCAAATTCCGCGAAGCCGCAAAGGCGAACTTCATTGAGAGGTTTTTCGTGACGCGCGGCCTTGATGCCTGCCTTTTTATGTTCTCCGAGGAGGAGTGGAAAAAGCAGGAGGCGAAATTCAAGGCGATGTCCTTTACCAAAGCTCAGTCGCGCACATTTAACCGTCTTTTCTTCTCTGGGGCTGTGGATATAGTCCCGGATAGGCAGGGGAGGATTTTGCTGCCTCAGTACCTGAAGGATTTCGCCCAGATAAAGCGCGAGCTGATGGTCGTGGGCGTCTCTAATATAATCGAGCTTTGGTCAAGGGACAAATGGCAGGAGTTTTACGCTAACTCAAGGCAGTCCTATGAACAGATTGCCGAGAAGATAATTGATATTGAAACTTAATGGTAACCCAAACTGTGGACGAGATATTACATAAGCCGGTAATGATGGAGGATGCCCTAGGGCTTTTGAATTTAAAGCCCGGACAGGTCATAGTGGATGCGACCGCAGGCACGGGGGGGCATTCCCAGGCGATCCTCCAGAGGATCTCACCCGGCGGCAGGCTTATTGCTATTGACCGGGATGAAGAATCTTTGAATGTCTGCCGCAGGCGCCTGAGCGAGTTTGGGGATGCGGTTTCATTCATGCATGCGAATTTCGTGGATCTGGATAGCGCGCTTGACGGTTTGAATATCCAGAAAATAAACGGGATACTCTTTGACCTGGGCATCTCCTCTTTTCAGCTTGATGACCCCCAGAGGGGTTTTAGTTTTCAGAGGGAGGGTCCGTTAGACATGCGCATGGACAGGTCCAGCTACATATCCGCCCATGACCTTATCAATAACCTTAATGAGGATGAGTTGTCGGACATGCTATGGACTTTCGGGCAGGAGAGGTGGCATAACCGCATCGCGCACCTTATAGTGGAAGAGAGGCAGAAACAACCGATCTCAACGACGCAGGAGCTGGTTAGCATCGTGGAAAGGTCGATCCCCCAGAGGTACCGGCATAAATATTACCGCATACATCCGGCCACCAGGACATTTCAGGCTGTGCGTATTGTAGTGAACCGCGAACTCGAGATCCTGGATGCGGCAATAAGTAAGGCGATCCAGCTCCTGGATAAGCATGGCAGGATATGCGTGATATCCTTTCATTCGCTTGAGGACCGCGCAATAAAGCATGGTTTCCGCAGGGCAGCTTCGGAAGGGCTGATCGAGATCTTAACGCCAAAGCCGCTTGTCCCGGGCCAGGAAGAGACGACTATTAATCCCTCCAGCCGCAGCAGTAAGCTGAGAGCGGCAGAGAGGCTCTTAACATGAAATTGTCAAAAACCTTATCCATCCTGGTGTCTTTTACCTGTTTTTCCCTGGCCTATGTCCACCAGCAGACCGAGGTCTTCCGCCTGGGTTATATCAGCCAGAAGAGGCAGGCCGTCTTTGATGAACTTCTTGATAAAAATACAGTCCTGAGGTACAATGTAGACAGAAATTCATCTCTGGTTCACTTGCAGGATAAATTCTCCGGCACAGATATGCAGATGCCCGATACTTACCGCCTGATGAAGGTGGCTTATTTAAAAGGCAATCCCAAGAGCGGCCGGAAACTTGCGAAAAAGGAAACTTTTTTTTCTGGTCTTTTCAGCGTAAAACGTGAGGCGCAGGCTAAAGACCTCAATCGTTAAAACTGCAGTATAAACCTTTAAAGTGTAATTGTGTACATAAGCAATTATCGCCACAGGGCCGGGGCGGTATTCTTGGGTTGTTTTATTTTCCTGTCCCTTTGCATCGGCCGCCTTTTATTTATCCAGGTATTCCGCAGCACCTATCTTGCCGAAATAGCCAAAAAGCAGCATAATCTTTTCGTGGAGCTTGAGCCTGTCAGGGGGATCATTTATGATACGAATCTCAAACCCCTGGCGGTGAACATCCCGGCAGATTCCCTTTATGCCTCTCCAGTTTTAATAGCCGATAAGGAAAAAACAGCGGCCTCCCTCTCCAATATACTCAACGTTGATATAGATTTTTTGCGCCAGAGATTGTCCCGCAAGAAATCATTCGTCTGGCTTGCCCGCAAGGTTTCCCCTGAGCAGTCCGCGGCTGTCTCTAAGCTGAATATTAAGGGGCTGGGTTTCATCAGGGAGAGCAGGCGCTCTTATCCTAATCAGTATCTGGCAAGCCAGATCATGGGCTTTGCCGGGCTTGATAACACCGGCTTAGAAGGCCTGGAGATGACATTTGACAGGTATCTAAAAGGAGAGCCGGGGTGGGCGGTGTTCCTGCGCGACGCGCGCCAGAAGAAGCTGGATATCTGGGAGAAGATGGCCCTGCCCAAGGACGGGTACAGCCTGGTCCTGACCATTGATGAGGTCATCCAATACATTGCTGAGAGGGAGCTTGATAAGGCGTTTAAGGCATTCCGCGCCAAGGGCGCGACAATAATAGTGATGGACCCCTATACGGGAGCCATACTGGCCCTGGCGAACCGCCCGACATACGACCCGAATCAGCAAACGAATTCGAACAAGGACCAGATCCGCAACCGCGCGGTCTGCGACATGTTTGAGCCGGGTTCGGTTTTTAAGATCGTGGCTGCTTCGGCAGCGATAGAGGAGAAATTGATTTCCGAAGAGGACAAGTTTTATTGCGAAAACGGCTCATGGAACGCCGGGCCCCAGATACTGCATGACCATAAACCTCATGGCTGGCTCACCTTTAGCGAGGTTATCGGCCAATCCAGCAATATCGGCACGGCCAAGGCCGCGAAGATCTTGGGGCCGGAAATTATATACCGCTATGTCAAGTTGTTCGGTTTCGGGGTAAAAACGGGCGTGGATATGCCGGGAGAAGTCAGCGGGGTAATAAGGGAGCCGCGTTTCTGGAGCAAGAACAGCCTCCTTGCGGTGCCCATGGGGCAGGAGGTCGGTGTCACCGCCATGCAGCTTGCCAGCGCGATCTCGGCTATCGCAAACGGCGGAGAGCTTATGAGGCCCTATATCGTCAAGGAGGTCCGCGATAAATACGGGGAAATAATCAAGGAGTTTTCTCCCGTGGAGGTGCGCAAAGTAATATCCGCGGAAACCGCGGAGAGGGTCAAGAATATATTGCGCGGCGTAGTGGACACCGGCACAGGCACATTGGCCAAGATCGATGGGATGAGCGCGGGCGGTAAGACCGGGACTGCGCAGAAGCTTGAGCCTAACGGCAGGTACTCCCATAATAAATTCATCGGTTCATTTATCGGCTTTGCCCCGGCGGAGGAACCTGCTGTGGCGGTTGTCGTTCTTCTGGATGAGCCCCACCCTTATTACGGCGGCGTTGTTTCAGCCCCGGTTTTTAAGAACGTGGCCCGTGACGCGATAAAATACCTTAACATGAAACAGCAATCAAGGATCGTTTTCAATGCGGATTAAGGAATTACTTGGCAGCATCGATCGCAATCCAGGCGCCTGGCGTTGCGGGGATTTTGAGGTCAGGGGCGTAACCTGTAATTCTAAAGACGCCAGGGACGGGTTTGTTTTTGTTGCGGTAAAAGGGGCCCGTGCTGACGGCAACAGTTTTATTGATGATGCTGTCAATAATGGCGCGCGGGCGGTTGTGTACCAGGGGCAGGCCGGGCGCTTAAAGGGCAAGTGCGGATTTATTAAAGTAAAAGATTCAAGAAAAGCGGCGGCGCAATTGGCGTGCGCCTTTTATCATGACCCATCCGCCAAGATAAGGGTGGTCGGGGTGACAGGCACAAACGGCAAGACCACCATCACCTATCTTTTGGAGGCCATTGCCAGGCAGGCAGGCAGATCCCCTGCGGTTATCGGCACCATCAACTACCATTTCAAGAACAGGGTGATCCCGGCAAAGAACACCACCCCCGGCCCTGTTGAGCTCCAGTCGCTTCTTGCGCAAATGCGTGACTGCGGGGTCGACTATTGTTTTATGGAGGCCTCATCGCATGCCTTGGATCAGGAGAGGACTGAAGGCATAAATTTCTATTCGGCAATATTTACCAATCTTACGCAGGACCATCTTGATTACCATAAGACGATGGAGAATTATTATAAAGCCAAGGAGCGCCTTTTTAAAGATATCAGCCGCCGCTCATTTATAGTCGTCAATAATGATGATAAGTACGGCATGCGGCTTAAGAGGGCCTCGAAGGCGAGGTTAGTAACTTATGGCATAAATACGGGATCCCGGGTGATGGCAAAGGATATTATCTTTGATTGTTCCGGATCGCGGTTTACTCTGGCATCAAAAGGTGTCAGTGTCCCGTTAAGGACAGGGCTTATAGGCAGGCATAATATCTATAATGTGCTGGCTGCCTGCGCCTGGGCCATGGAGGAGGGTTTTGGCGTCCCGGTAATCCAGCGGGCTATCGCGGGGTTTGATCCTGTCCGGGGCCGGCTGGAAAGGGTAGGGTCCGGGGCGGGTTTTTCGGTGTTCGTGGATTACGCGCATACCGAGGATGCCCTTAATAATGTCATAAGGTCATTGAGGCAGTTATCCGGCGGCCGGATCATCGTGGTCTTTGGCTGCGGGGGGGACCGGGATAAGGCCAAGAGGCCTAAGATGGGCCGGGTGGTTACCGATCTTGCGGATTACGCGGTGATAACAAATGACAATCCCCGTTCAGAGGATCCCGCGAGCATAATCCGCGATATCAGAAAAGGGATAAAAAAGGATAATTTTTGTATTCTCCCTGACCGGGCCAGGGCTATAAAAAAATCTTTGCTCTTGGCCAAAAGCGGCGATATCGTGCTGGTCGCCGGGAAGGGCCATGAGGATTATCAGGTACTTAAAAACAAAACAGTGCATTTTGACGATAGAGAGGCGGTGAACAGATGTTTAAGGTCGATGAATTATTAAAGGCAACCGGAGGGCGCTTGGCCTGCGGCGGCAGCGGTTGCCGCGTAAGAGGGATTTCCATAGATTCCCGGACCATAAAGCGCGGTGATGCCTATATTGTTATCAAGGGAAATAGCCATGATGGGCATAGGTTTATCCCTGAAGCCCTAAGAAAAGGCGCATCTTGTATTATTTACAGCTCTTGTTTTAAAGCTTCGCTTCAGCCGAAAGCCGCCTTTATTAAGGTCAGGGATACAACCGCGGCCCTTGGTGATATCGCCGCTTTCTGGAGGGCAAGATTTGATATTCCGGTGGTTGTCGTGACCGGCAGCAACGGCAAGACCACTACCAAAGATATGATCGCGCATATATTATCCCGGAAGTTCAAGGTGCTTAAGAACGAGGGGACCAAGAATAATCATATCGGGCTGCCCATGACCCTGCTTAAGTTGGATGGTTCTCATGATTTCGCGGTGCTGGAGGCCGGCACGAGCCATCCCGGGGAGATCCCTTATCTTGCGCGGATCGCCTCGGCCAATATAGGCGTCATTACCAATATCGGGCCTTCGCACCTTGAGCATTTTGGCGCGCTAAATAGCGTCAGAAAAGAGAAGGTCTCTTTGCTTAAATATCTTTGCGGACCGCGCATAGCGGTGCTTAATTCCGACTGCCGGTTTCTCTCCGGCGAGCTTAAGAAGAATAAAAAAGCGGAATTCGGCTTCGGCGTAAATAATAGATGCGACTTTATGGCCTCATCCCTGAAGCGCGCCGGCCGGGGGATGGAGTTTAAGGTCAACTCTAAAATTAAATTTACATTACCCGTATTGGGGTATTATAATATATATAATGCCCTTGCGGCTGTAGCTGTGGCAAGGATCTGCGGCATGGAGTACCGCGATATCGCCTCTGGGTTAAGGAGATTTGTCACGCCTGCGGGGAGGCTTAATGTAACTAAGGTCAATAAGATAACTTTTATTGATGATACATATAACGCCAACCCGCTTTCTTTATCGCAGGCCTTAAAGGCCCTTGACGGCCTCAAGGTAAAAGGAAGAAAGATCTTTATCATGGGGGACATGCTGGAGCTGGGCGCTAAAGGAAAACGTTTTCACCTTGAGGCCGGCAGGAAGGCCATGGATGCATGCGATATCTTTCTGGCTGCCGGCAGGCTTGCGAAGCTGGCCGGGCAGAGTGCTTTGGCGTGTGATCGCAAAGATAAGCTGGTCTTTATCTGCGGCTCTGCCCTTGAGGCGCGCAATATCTTATTTAAGCAAATATCCCCTAAGCCCGAGGACGTGGTGCTGGTAAAGGGCTCGCGGGGGATGAAAATGGAGCAGGTGTTTAAAACTTAAATGCTTTATTATCTACTATATCCTTTACACGAATTATTCTCCGGATTTAATATCCTGCGTTATATAACCTTTCGCGCGGGCATGGCGGCGTTGACCAGTTTTATCATCAGCCTTGCTGTGGGGCCGTGGCTTATAAAAAGATTGAGGGCCTGGAAGGTGGGGGAGAAGATCAATAAAGGCGACAGCGTTGAATTGGACAAGCTGCACAGCAGCAAAAAGGATACTCCCACCATGGGGGGCCTTTTGATACTATTGGCTGTGGTCGTATCGACTTTGCTCTGGTCAGAGTTCCTGAATAAAAATATCATAATTGTCCTGGTGGTCACCCTCTGGCTGGGGGCGACCGGATTCATGGACGATTACCTGAAGCAGACTAAGAGTAATTCCAAAGGGCTGACCGCGGCCTCGAAGATCGCCAGCCAAGCGGTGCTGGGGCTTCTTTTGGGCGCGTATCTTTTCTTGGATCCCAACAACGGCATAAATCTGGATATACCGTTCTTAAAGGATGGATCTTTGTATCTGGACGGCTTGTATATAGTGTTTGTAATGGTTGTCATCGCCGGCAGCTCAAACGCGGTAAATCTTACCGACGGCCTGGATGGCCTTGCTATCGGGATCGTGGTGATGGTGGCGATTGCCTTCAGTGTCTTGACTTATGTGTCGGGCAACATCAAATTCAGCGAGTATCTGTTGATCCCCTATATTAAAGGAAGCGGCGAGTTGGCTGTGTTTTGCGCAAGCATGATCGGCGCCGGCTTGGGGTTTTTGTGGTTTAACTGTTATCCGGCTTCTATATTCATGGGGGATGTGGGGTCTCTTGCGCTTGGCGGAGCTATCGGGAGTATCGCGCTATTGATCAGGAAGGAACTGCTTCTTATTATCGTTGGCGGGATATTTGTTATAGAGGCCCTATCGGTCATCCTGCAGGTTGTGTCATTTCGCCTGACCAAAAAGAGATTGTTTAAGATAGCGCCCCTACACCACCATTTCCAGTTTATGAACTGGCCCGAGAACAAGGTGATCGTGCGCTTCTGGATCATCGCCGGGCTTCTGGCCCTCCTGACGCTTGTGACCCTTAAGGTAAGGTAATATCTCTTTCATGAAAAACGCCGCTTATTTTAAAGGTAAGAAAGTCGTGATCGCCGGATTTGCGCGCTCCGGGCTTGCTTGCGCTAATCTGCTCTACAGCCTCGGCGCGGCTGTAAGCATTACCGATTCCAAAAGTGATGAGCCGATCCGCCGCACTGCCGCCAGCCTTGCTTCAAAAGATATAAATATCGAATTAGGGAAACATACAAAGGAATTCGTGCTCGGTAATGACATTCTCGTCATTTCGCCGGGAGTGCCGAATGAGGCCCTGCCCGTGGTATGGGCAAAAGGCGCGGGGATCCCGGTAATAAGCGAGATCGAGCTTGCCTGGATGCTTTGCCCGGCAACAGTGATCGCCATAACCGGGACTAATGGCAAGACCACGGTCACGACGCTTATAGGCCGGATCTTAGAGGCCTCCGGGAAAAACGCCTTTGTTTGCGGCAATATCGGAAATCCTTTCTCCGGCGAGGTGGAAAAGATGCGGGAGGAGGATTTTGTGTCTTTGGAGGTAAGCTCTTTCCAGCTTGAAAATATCGCCACCTTTAAGCCTAAGGTGGCGGTCATCTTAAATTTAAGCCGTAATCACCTCGATAGGTATAAAGATATGCGGGTGTATCTGGAAGCGAAAAAGAGGATCTTTATGAACCAGGATAATAATGACCACTTGGTTTTAAACTCCGCAGACTCCGAGATCAGCGCGCTGGCAGGTCTCGCCCGGTCGAAGGTGAGTTACTTTTCGCGCCAGGATGGTTTAGATCCTAACCAGTCCGTGGTTATGGAGGTTGGCTCCATACTGGGCATTGATAAAAAGATTATCTTGCGTGTTTTCAGGGAGTTTAAGGGCGTGGAGCATCGCATGGAGCTGGTCACAGAAATAAACAATGTGAAGTTTATTAATGATTCGAAGGCTACGACCGTTGATGCGGCTATCTGGGCTTTGAATAATTCAAGCCCCGGGGTCGTGCTCATCGCCGGGGGCAGGGAGAAGGGAAATGACTACAGCCTCATATCCGGCCTTGTGCGCCAGAAGGTGAAGAGGGTGATCGTGATAGGCGAGGCAAAGGAGAGGATAAAGGATGCCTTTGCCGGGATCACGGCTGTCGAGGAGGCGCTGACGCTGGAGTCCGCGGTAGAGAAGGCTCATGCCGCGGCCTTGCCCGGGGAAAATGTATTATTTTCACCGATGTGCAAGAGTTTTGACATGTTCGACAACTACGAGCACAGGGGGATGGTATTTAAGAAGGCGGCCCTGGGCCTTATAAAGAGGAAGGTTTAGCATGGCGCGTAGCCTAAGGATAAACCTGTTCAGCGTATCGGTTGCGCTCATCTGTGTCGGCGTGGTCATGATCTACAGCGCCTCCAGCATTTACGCCTGGGAGAAGTACAAGGACAGCGCGTTCTTCCTGAAAAGGCACTTGGCGTTCCTGGGGATCGGGCTAGTCCTTATGTTTTTGGTCATGCTTTTTGATTACAGGAAACTCAGCCGTTACGCAAAGCCGTTACTTATAATTTCTTTTGTCCTTTTGGGGCTGGTCCTGGTCCCCGGTTTAGGCAGGGAGGTATCAGGAGCGCGCAGGTGGTTCAGGTTCAAGTTTTTAAGTTTCCAACCTTCGGAGCTGGCAAACCTGGCTGTGCTTATCTATGTGGCGGATTTCATAAGCCGCAAGCAGGATATAATAAAATCTTTTATCAAAGGGTTCATGCCCCCCCTGTGTGTTCTGGGCGCTACATCGGTGCTCATACTTATACAGCCGGACCTTGGGACAGTCGTAGCCCTGGCCGGTGTTGTTTTTATTATGCTTTATATATCCGGAGTAAGGGTAACGCACCTTTTATCGGTCTTTCTTTTGAGCCTGCCGGCGCTCTATCTTCTGGTCTTTGCGGTACCGTACCGGCGCGCCAGGATCCTGGCGTTTTTAAACCCCTGGATTGATCCCAAGGGGAGCGGTTTCCAGATCATACAGTCCCAGGTGGCTATAGGTTCCGGCGGGATATTCGGGGTGGGGCTTGGGCACTCCCGGCAGAAATTGTTCTATCTGCCGGCTGCGCATACTGATTTTATCTTTTCCATAATCGGGGAAGAGCTGGGCCTCATCGGCACATTGGCAGTGGTTTTTTTGTTTATGATATTCATCTTACAGGGCCTTAAAGTCATCAGGAACGCCTCTGACAGGTTCGGGTATTTCCTGGCGCTGGGCCTTGTGTTAATGATCGCGTTGAGGGCGGTGATAAATATAGGGGTATCCTGCGGGATCTTTCCCACGAAGGGCCTGCCGCTTCCCTTTATAAGTTACGGCGGCTCATCTTTTATTTTTGATATGGTGGCGGTAGGGATACTGATCAATATCGCGCGGATCGGGGAGTATCCATAAGATGAAAGTCATGGTTGCGGCAGGGGGAAGCGGAGGGCATATCTTTCCGGCTTTAAGCTTTCTGGCTGCCTTAAAGATAAAGGATGCGTCCATTGATTCGCTTCTGGTCTTGCCGCGCAGGTCCCTGAAAAACCGTTTTGCGCTGGAGGGGTGTAACGTAAAATACATCTCTGTGACTCCCGTGTCTTTGCGTTCGGGCCTTAGGGTTTTTGCCGATTTGTTCAATCTTCTAAAAGGGTTCTTTCAGAGCTTCTTTGTTTTAATCGAATATAAACCGGATGTCGTTGTCGGTTTCGGGGGGATCGAATCGGTCCCGGCCGTGATGATCGCCTGGCTTTTCAGGATAAAGACCGTTATCCATGAGCAGAACGTCATTCCGGGCAATGCCAACAGGGTTCTGGCTAAATTCGCGGATAAAGCCGCGGTTTCATTTCAAAAGACAGGAAGTTACCTGGGGATTAGGCCCGGGAAGATCGTTTTTACCGGTAATCCCATCCGCAGCGATATGAAGAGCATGGACAGGCAGGCGGCCCTGAAGTTTTTCGGGCTTGAAGAGGGAAAGTTTACGGTCCTTATTATGGGCGGCAGCATGGGCAGCCACAGGATCAACTCTGTATTGCCCAAGGCCCTTTTAAATATCGGGCAGCCCCAGAAGTTTCAAGCAATCCATATCGCAGGCATGAAGGATTACCCTGAGCTGGAGCGTGAATATTCCGTTTCGGCTGTGAAGGTAAAATTATTTGATTTTTTGGGCCCTATGCAATATGCTTATAGCATTGCTGACCTGGCAATTGTCAGGGCGGGGGCCACAACTATTGCCGAGCTCGCCGCATTTAAGCTCCCCGCGATCCTCGTTCCTTATCCTTATGCCCAGGAGCATCAGGCGGCAAACGCCGAGGTGCTGCGCAGCGCAGGTTGCGCGGTCGTGGTCCGGGACGAAGAGCTGGAGGCGGATAAATTAATTAAATTAATAACCGGCTTAATGAGTGAGCCTTCCGGCCTTTCGGCCATGCGGGCTGCATATGCCAGCATGCCCCGCATTAACTCAGCCGGCTTATTGGCAGATGAGGTCCTTGCTTTATGACGGGTAAACATTATCATTTTATAGGTATCGGCGGGATAGGGATGAGCGGGATCGCCCATCTGATGCTGCGCCAGGGTGTCGAGGTGAGCGGTTCGGATGCCAAGCTTTCAGCGGCTACCGCCGAGCTGGAATCCCTGGGGGCCAAGGTTTTCGCCGGGCACAATGCCGGCAATATTAAAGGCGCGACCACCGTAGTATACTCCTCGGCCATAAAGGATGATAACCCCGAGATGATCGAGGCGCATAGGCTGGGGATCCCGGTGATCAAGCGCGCCCAGGCGCTGGCTTTGCTCATGAAGGACAAGGTTGTGATCGCTGTCACCGGAAGCCACGGCAAGACCACCACGACTTCTCTTGCAGCATACCTTTTGCTTGAATCAGGCTTCATGCCGACCGTCGCGGTGGGGGGGATCCTTAAGAATATCGATACCAACGCATGTTTTGGCAACGGCAGGTTTTTTGTTGCTGAGGCCGATGAATCCGACGGTTCATTCCTGTATTACGACCCTGCGTACTCTATAATCACAAATATCGACCGGGAGCATCTTGATTACTACAAGGATTTCGGGAATGAGTTGCGGGCTTTCGGGGAGTTCATCGCTAAGACCAAGCCCGAAGGTTGTGTTTTCTGCTGTTCTGACGATGCGAATATCATGGAGCTGTTAAAGGCGCATAAGGGCAGGCGGGTGCTCTTTGGCCTGAAAGATGGCGCGGACATTTATTCTAGGAATATAGAGCTCAAGGAGCTTTCTTCGTCATTCGACTGTTATTCCAATGGCAAATTAATCGGCCGTTTTGATCTGGCTTTGGGCGGAAAGCATAATATATCTAATGCGCTTTCGGTGATTGCGCTGGCGCTGGAGCTGGGCATAGAAACGCCCCTTATCAGGAAAGCTTTTTCGGGCTATAAGGGCGCCAAGCGCAGGCTTGAGATAAAGTTTAACGGTAATAATATTATGCTTATCGATGATTACGCGCACCATCCGACGGAGATAAAGGCTACGCTTGATGCAGCGGCCGGTATCGGCAACCGGCGCGTCATCGCCGTATTCCAGCCTCATCGCTACAGCCGCACCCAAAACCTGCTTCAGGAGTTTGCTTCAAGCTTTGATAAAGCCGATCAGTTGATCATAACCGATATTTACGCGGCATCTGAGCCGCCCATTGAGGGCGTAAGTGGAGAGCTCCTGTATAAAAAGATCAAGGAGTGCTCGCCGGATAAAGACGCAATATATCTGCCCAAGGATAAGATCATCTGGCATATTCTTAACACCGTCAAGCCGCAGGATCTGGTGATCACTCTCGGCGCGGGGGATATCGTAAAGGTTTGCGATGAACTGGCAGAAGAGCTTAAAAAGCAAGGTTAGGCAAAGCGTCCCCTTAAAGGATAAGACGACTTTTAAAATCGGAGGGCCCGCGAGATTTTTTGCCGAGCCCGAGGATGAGGCTAGCTTAAAAGAGCTTGTCGTTCTGGCAAAGAGATCCGGCGTCCCGGTTTTTATAATCGGGGCGGGAAGCAATATCCTTGTAGCGGATAAGGGGGCCAAAGGGCTCGTGCTCAGGCTTTCATCCCCGCATTTTAAGAAAATATCGTTTGTTAACAACAGGCTTACGGCAGCTTGCGGCATAATGCTGCCGAAGCTCGTCGCTTGGGCTTCGGGAAGCGGGCTATCCGGCCTGGAGTTCCTGGCAGGGATACCCGGCACGCTGGGAGGCGCGCTTTCCATGAACGCCGGGGCCTGGGGCAAAGATATGCGAGAATTAGTGGAAAAAGTAAAGATTATGGATTATAATGGTAACATTAAATATTTGGGACGCGATGATATTGAATTCGCCTACCGCAGGTCAAGCCTTTCTAAGTACATCATTTTAGAAGCCGTCCTGAAGTTAAAAAAACTGGCAAATAAGAAGATAGTGGCCAAGACCAGGGAGTACCTTGTGCTGCGAAAGATGAGCCAGGACAGGAGTTTTCCGAACGCTGGGTGCATATTCAAGAATCCCGATAAAAGGCCGGCGGGGATGTTGATAGATCTTTGCGGGTTAAAGGGCAGGCGTGTTGGCGGCGCCCGGGTGTCGAGCCGGCACGCTAATTTCATATTGAATTGCCGGGAGGCCAGGGCCCGGGATGTCCTTGGTTTGATGCGCCTTATTAAAGCAAGGGTCAAGAGAAGGTTCGGCATAGCTTTGAAGCCGGAGATAAAGATATGGCAGTAAGTAATGGTTTTGGAAAAATAGGGGTCCTGATGGGCGGCCCTTCCACTGAGCGGGAGATATCCCTTAAATCAGGGAAGGCGGTATATGAAGCCTTGAAAGGAGCGGGTTTTGATGTTGAAGCCATAGATCTGACCACGGATGACGCGGCTGCCAATGCTGAGCTTATACGGTTAAGCGGTATAGAGTGCGCCTTTATCGCCTTGCACGGCCGCTACGGAGAGGATGGCCAGATACAGTTGGTCCTGGAGCACCTTAAGGTGCCTTACACCGGTTCGGGTGTCCTGGCCAGCAGGCTTGCCATGGATAAGATCTCCTCGCGCCGGATCTTTGAGAAATGCGGGATCAAGGTGCCGCGCTATAGCGCTTTCGAGAGGTCCTCCCGGGATAAGGCCAAGAATGATTTCGGATATCCGGTGGTGGTTAAGCCGGCTACGCATGGCTCAAGCATCGGGCTTTCGATAGTTTGCAATGAGGAGGATTTCCGGAAAGCGGTGGACCTGGCTTTTAGCTTTGATAAGAATATTGTTGTTGAAGAGTATATTAAGGGAAGGGAGCTTACGGTAGGCATACTCGGCAGGAGGGCGCTGCCGGTGATCGAGATAATTCCCAAGAGGCAGTTCTTTGATTTCGAGGCAAAATACCAAGCCGGCATGACGGATTACGTTGTCCCGGCGCATTTAGGATGGCCTGTTGCCAGAAGGGCCAGGATCGCGGCCCTGGCTGCGCACGAGGCCCTCGGTTGTTTCGGATGCTCGCGCGTGGATATAATGCTGGGTGAGGATAACGCTGCGTATGTCCTGGAGGTAAATACCATACCCGGGTTTACATCGACAAGCCTTTTGCCTAAAGCAGCCGGAAGCATTGGTGTGAGCTTTGGCAATCTTTGCCTTCAACTTATAAAGTTCGCTTATGAAAAAAAGAAACGGCAATAAGAAGATCAACTTACCGATCAGGCCGATAATCACCTTTGCTGCGGCGCTTTTGATCTTTGTTTTGGGAGCGGCCTACATCTGGTCGCTGGCAAGCAGCTCCGAATATTTCAGAGTGAAGTATGTCTTGTGCAAGGACGGCCAGCTTTCTGAGCTGGATTATCTGAAAGGGCGGAGCATCTTTGATGTCGACCTCAGGACAGAGGCGCAGCGGATACTCGCCTATTATCCCGGATCAAAACAGGTAAGGTTATTGAGGAGCCTTCCTGACCGCCTGTTCGTTGATTTTGTCATGCGTAAGCCCATTGCGTTACTGAGGTTGAGCAAGTATTATATCGTCGATAGCGAGGGCGTACTTTATACCACGGTAAGCCAGGTAGGGGATTATGACCTCCCGGTCATCACGGGGCTTGAATCGAAGATCACAAGCCCCAGGCCCGGAACACGCTGCGATATAAGGGAGTTCAGGTTTGCCCTGGACATGATAAAGGAGGCCAATAAGGGCAAGATCTTTAAGGTCTACCAGGTAAAAAGGATTGATGTAAAAGAAGCAAACGATGTGACTTTATTTGTGAATATACCTACAGGCAGCCAGTCCGCTGAGGTGCCGCTGGGGTTCCTCGAGGTCAAGATCGGGGAGGGTGGCTCAAGGGAGAAGATGGCGATGCTGGCGGGGCTGATCCTGGCTTCGAAAAGCGACCTGCCGAACATAAAGTACATGGACCTCAGGTTTAAAGAGCCTGTTATCAAGTTAAAGGAGAAAGAGAAGTAAATTGTTGTTATTTTATTGATCCGCCCGCTTTTTTGGATTGAGTTTTCTCCTGTTTTTGGAAGAAATAGATATTCCGCCAAAAAAGCGTGCATAAATTCGCGCAATGACTTACTCACACTTGCGTGTTCGTAAGTCATGCGCTCATTTAATGATAAATTTGAATAATTACATCTGCGCTTTGGATATCGGCTCAAGCAAGATCGCTGCCTCTGTGGCGGTGTTCAGGAAGGGGCGCATAGAGAGGATCTTTTTTGACAGTGTTGTCTCAAAAGGCGTAAAAGACGGCGTGATCGTCGATTCGATCGAGGCGGTCAACTCTATAACTAAACTCATCAAGTCATTAAGGTCGAAGTCGGGGATAAATGTAAAATACGTCTATACCAATATCTCTGGCCATGACATAATCACCAAGCACAGCCGCGCGATTATCCCCCTTGCCGAGAGGGGCAATAAGGTGATAAGCGTCTATGATGTCCAGAGGGTCAATGAACAGGCGCGGATCCTCGGCTCCAGCCTTGAGAGCGAGATAATCCAGATGGTCCCCTCGGGATACACCATAGATTCCCAAGCCAACGTTATGAATCCCGTTGGGCTGTACAGCCATAAGCTGGAGGTCGACCTGTACCTTGTCTGCGGAAAATTAAGCTCTATTCAGAGCTTAAGCCGAGCGGTGCACCAGTCAGGCTGCGAGATAAGGAAGGTGTTTTTTTCCGGCCTTGCCACTAGCAGGGTAGTCTTTGATAATGAGCTTAAGAAAGGCGTCAACCTTTTCTTTGATATCGGCAGCTGTACTACGGAGATCCTTATATTTAAAGACGGTTTTCTCTCCGATATCGAGATACTTCCGGTCGGCGGGGATGACATGACGAGTGCTTTGGAGAAGGAGTTAAAGATACCTTTTGAGCTGGCGGAGGATATCAAAAGGTCGCACGGCCTGATTATAGACCCGGACCGCATAGAAGACGGAAAAGAGATACTTGTCAAGAAGAACAACCTTTATACCTCGATAAAGCAGAAGGTGGTCGCTGAAATAATCAGCAGGCAGGCCCGCCTGGTCTGTTCCCGGATAAAGGATGCGGTCGCCAATAAGGTGCAGTTTTACGAGGTCAATAATGCCGTTGTCGTGGGCAGGACCGTGCTGCTTGAGGGTTTTATCGAGGTGATGGAGAACACCCTGACTGTCCCGGTAAGATTGGGGCGCATCAATAACAGCAAGATACTTTCTCTGGTCAAGGAGGATGATTCAATATCTGTGCGCAAGTACCTGACTTATCTTACCTGCCTTGGCATAATCTGCGAACTGCTTCAGGAGGATATTTCAGTTTCACCGCCGGCTGCCAAACCCGCCAGGAACCTTGTGTTAAGGGCTGTGAACAGGTTTAAGGAAGTGTATCAGGAGTACTTTTAACTTCTACAGCCTATCTTTCTTTTATTTGACCCCGCCTGATTCTAGTGTATAATAACTAATCTAAAAGCTACAAGCGCAACCGATGATCAAAGAGAATATCATCAAAATTAATGAGCGTATTGCCGCTGCTTGCCTTAAGGCGGGCCGCGATCCCGCTTTAGTGGCCATTGTCTGCGTATCCAAGGGCAGGCCGGCTAACGATATTAAAGAAGCGCTTGCGGCGGGGATGCGGGATATCGGCGAGAGCAGGATCCAGGAAGCGCTTAAAAAACTCGACAATATACGAAATACGAATTACGGCGTACGGCTTCATATGATCGGCCACCTTCAGACAAATAAGGCCAAGGAGGCGGTCAGGATATTCGACTTGATCCAGTCCGTCGACACCATCCGCCTGGCTTCAGAGATCGATAAACAGGCAGCTCTTATAAATAAGGTCCAGGACATACTTATAGAGGTAAATACTTCTGGGGAAGAACAGAAATATGGATTTAGCCCTGGGGATATGTTCGCTGCAATTAAACAGATAAGCTCTTTTAAGAATATAAAGATAATTGGGCTTATGACCGTCGGGCCCTTGGGAGGCGACCTTGTACAGGCGCGTTTTTGTTTCCGTCAACTTCGCGAATTAAGGGATAAACTCGACGAACAACGAACAACGAACGACGAACGACTGGTCTTATCAATGGGCATGAGCGATGATTTCGAAGCCGCCATTGAGGAGGGTTCCAATATGGTCAGGCTCGGGCGTGTAATTTTTGAAGGATAAAATGGATAATAGCATCGGAATAATCGGTTTCGGGAACATGGGCTCGGCGATTGCCGGCAGGATCAAAGATAAATACAGGGTATTTGTCTTTGAGAAGGACAAGCATAGGACCGAAGGCCTTAAAGGCGTGACTGTATGCGCCAATATAAGTGATCTGGCATCTGCGGCCGAAGTTTTACTTATCGCTGTCAAGCCGCAGGATTTTGGCCATCTTTTAAAAGAGATTAAAAGTTACTCCAAGGATAAGCTGATAATCTCTATCGCGGCTGGCATAAGCACTAATTATATTGAAAAAGCGCTAGGTAATGTCCGGGTGGTAAGGGCCATGCCTAATATCGGTGCCAAGATCGGTGAATCCGTGACTTGTGTATCAAAGGGGATGTTCGCCGGAGAGCATGACCTTGATTTTGCGCGGGAATTATTTTATCTTCTGGGAGAGGTTAAAGAGATCGAGGAGAAGATGATGAATGCGGCAACAGCCATTTCAGGCAGCGGGCCGGCTTATATATTTTATTTTGTGGAAAAGAACGGCCTTGACCCCGACAATATCCCGGAGCATTCCAGGGAGGATTTCAGGATGCGCCTTGAGCGTGCGGCCATAGAATTAGGTTTTGCTTTTGAGTATGCGGCGTTTTTGTCTAGTTCTACCGTCAATACCGGCATTGCCCTGATGAAGGAGACAAGGCTTGCGCCTTCGGAGTTAAGGCAGCAAGTGAGCTCTAAGGGAGGCACTACCGAGGCGGCGATCAGGGTGTTGGAGCAGGGCGGCTCCTGGGATGAAGCGGCTAAGGCCGCGTTAAAGAGGGCTGAAGAGTTATCTAAAAAGGAGTAGTCATGTCGCGTATCGGCATCATCGGCGGAAGCGGTTTATATAAGCTTGAAGGGTTAAGGCATCTGGAAGAAGTCTCAATGGACACGCCGTTCGGAAAGCCTTCGGATGTTTTGAGTATCGGCGAGCTTCACGGCAAAGAGATAGTCTTTTTGCCGCGCCACGGGGTCGGCCACAGGATCTCTCCCGCCGAGATCAACTACCGCGCCAATATCTACGCGATGAAGTCGCTGGGCGTTGAGAGGATCGTTTCAGTCACCGCCTGCGGCAGCCTTAAAGAAGAGTATAGGCCGCTTGATTTTGTGGTGGTCAGCCAATATGTCGACCGCACCAACCAGGCCAGGAAGATGACGTTCTTCGAGGATGGCATAGTCGCGCATATCTCGTTTTGTCATCCGGTATGCAGTGAGCTGAGCAACATTCTTTATGATGCCGGTTACGAAGCAAGCCGCGGAATGAAATTAAAAATGCATAAAGGCGGTACCTATCTTAATATGGAGGGCCCGGCTTTCTCGACGCTGGCCGAATCCAACCTTTACCGCAGCTGGGGGATGGATGTCATCGGGATGACCAATATGGCCGAGGCAAAGCTCGCCCGCGAAGCGGAGATCTGCTACGCGACTTTGGCCTGTGTTACGGATTACGATTGCTGGCATCCCGAATACGAGAAGATCACCGTGGAGATGGTAGTGAACAATCTTCATAAGAACATCGAGAACGCGCAGAAGATCATCAACGGCCTGATCAAGAACGTTGCGCACAAGCGCGAGTGTGCCTGTAAGGACGCGTTAAAGAACGCGATCATGACCGACCGCAAATTTATTCCGGCCAAGGCTAAGAAGGATCTGGATATTATTATAGGAAAGTATATAAAATAAATGGATTATAAGAGCACCCTGAATCTTCCCCAGACCGCTTTTGCGATGAAAGCTGACCTGCCTAAAAGGGAGCCGCTTTTATTAAAGGAGTGGTGCGATAATGATATTTACGCACTTACCCGTAAGAGTTCGCAAGGAAAGCCCAAATACATCCTGCATGACGGGCCGCCGTATGCCAATGGCGATATCCATATAGGCCATGCCCTGAACAAGACGCTGAAGGATATCGTGGTAAAATTCAAGACGATGCAGGGTTTTGATTCCGCTTATGTCCCGGGCTGGGACTGTCACGGCCTGCCTATCGAGCATCAGCTCTTCAAGGAATTGAAGATCAATAAATCCCAGATCTCGCAGCTCGAGTTTAGGAAGAAGGCGCATGATTTTGCAATGAAGTATGTGGCCTTGCAGAAGGAGCAGTTTAAACGCCTTGGCGTGTTTGGAGACTGGGAGAATCCTTATCTGACCCTCAGCTATGAATACGAGGAATCTATACTCCGCTCGTTTAATGAGCTTGTCAGGAAGGGTTATATTTACCGCGGTTTAAAGCCTGTCAACTGGTGTTACCGCTGCGAGACCGCGCTTGCCGAAGCGGAGGTGGAGTATGAGGACCATACCTCGCCTTCGGTTTACGTGAAGTTCAAGCTCGATGAAGGCAAGGATATCCTCAATGACAGCTACCTTCTCATTTGGACGACGACTCCCTGGACGCTGATCGCCAATGTTGCGGTGGCGGTACACCCGCAGCTGACCTATTCCTATATTAAGACCGATAAAGGCAATTTCATTATAGCCAAGGATCTCCTGGCGCATGTGCTGGAGCAGGGAGGGGTGAGCGGATATACATTGATAAAAGAGGCCGGCGGCTCCGAGCTGGAGGGGTTGGTTTATACCCATCCGTTAATGGCCTCGCGTAAGGGCCGCGTGGTCATGGCTGAGTATGTTTCCCGCGAAGACGGCACAGGGCTCGTGCACACCGCCCCCGGCCACGGAAATGAAGATTATTTTACCGGGATAAAGTATAAGCTTGATATTGTAATGCCGGTCGACAGTAAAGGGCGTTTTGATGCAACCGCCGGAGAGTTTGCCGGCATGAATGTTTATGACGCCAATGCCAAGATCATTGATAAATTAAAAGGTCTGGGAGCTTTATTTTTTGATTCCAAGCTGCAGCACTCCTATCCGCACTGCTGGCGCTGCAAGAACCCGATCATCTTCCGCGCGACAAAACAGTGGTTCATGGATCTAGGGCGCAATGATCTTAGGGGCAGTGTTCTACGTTCGATAAAAGATCAGGTCCGCTGGATACCTCCGTCAGGGCAAGAGAGGATCCGGGCGATGGTGGAGCTGCGCCCGGACTGGTGCCTTTCGCGCCAGAGATTTTGGGGTGTTCCTATTCCGGCTTTGGTCTGTGAAAAATGCTCTGAGGCGTTCCTGGACCCTTCAGTCATAGATAATTTTGCTCAGGCCGTTGCAAAGCATGGCACTGATTGCTGGTTTGAAAAAGACCTAAAATGTTTCCTTCCGCCGGGGATAAAGTGCCCGCACTGCGGGCACGAAGGCTTCTCTAGGGGCGCGGATATACTGGATGTATGGTTTGACTCGGGGGTAAGCTCACAGGCCGTATGCAAACGGAACAAGGACCTGAGCTTTCCGGCCGCCCTTTATCTTGAGGGCTCTGACCAGCACCGCGGCTGGTTTCAATCTTCGTTGATACCCGCTATGGCCATAGATGCAAAACCGCCTTTTGAGTCGGTTTTGACCCACGGCCACGTGGTTGATGATCAGGGCAGGAAGATGTCCAAATCGCTGGGCAATGTAACTTCCCCGCACGATATAATCAAGGATTACGGGGCGGATATCCTGCGTTTGTGGGTTGCCTCAAGCGATTACAACGAAGATATCCGCATCTCCAAAGAGATGCTGGCCCGTTTATCCGAGGCGTACCGCAAGATAAGGAACACCGCGCGCTTTATGCTCAGCAATCTGTATGATTTCTCTTATGATTCGGACAGGGTCCCTGCCTCCGGGTTCAGGAAGATAGATAGATGGATACTTTTCAGGCTTAATCAGGTCATCCGCCGCGTAGAAAAGGCCTATGGCGATTTTGATTTCCACGCCGCGTATAAAGGTATATACGATTTCTGCAACGAAGACCTCTCTATGTATTATCTTGATATGGCAAAGGGGAGGCTTTATACTTATAAAAAGGACTGCATAGAGCGGCGTGCTGTGCAGAGCGCGCTTTACGATATCCTGAATGCATTGGTCAGGATGGCTGCCCCGATACTTGTTTTCACATCCGAAGAGATATGGCAGAGCATGCCTAAGCCCGGGAAGGCTCCTTTGGCTTCAAGCGTTCACCTTCTGGATTGGCCAAAACCCGATCCCGGGCATGATCTGGAAGGCAAGGGGCTTGATCAGCTCATGCAGATTATACCCGACGTGGCCAAGGCCCTTGAGGAAAAACGGGGCAGCGGCCTTATCGGCAGCTCCTTTGACGCCCAAATAAATATATTGACAAAAGACCAAATCCGTTATAATTATTTAGAAAGTTTAAAGGACGATCTTTTGGAGATATTTAAGGTTTCTTCTGTTTCAGTCAGGAGGCAGGATGACCTTACTGAGGGGCTGGTGAGCAGGGTTTGCCCTGACCTGGCGATTACGGTTGGAAAAGCCGACGGACATAAATGCGTGCGCTGCTGGAATTACAGCGGGACAATCGGAAGTTCCAAGGAGCATCCAGAGCTCTGCGAAAAGTGCCTTACGGCTATAAAATAGAGAGGAGCAAGATTTGAAAAAGAAATTTAATAAGAAGGAGCTCGTGGAGTTCAAGAAATTGATCCTGAAAATAAAGGAGGCAGTTTCCGACGATATACATAATATAGCCGGGGAAACGCTTAAGAAATCGCAAAAGGAAGCCTCCGGCGATATCTCCGGGTACTCTTACCACATGGCGGACGTGGCTACTGACAACTATGACCGCGAGTTTTCATTGAGCCTGGCCTCGAACGAAAGAAAGTTCATCTATGAATTAAATGATGCCCTGAAGAAGATAGAAGAGGGGAGTTTCGGTATATGCGAGGATTGCAAGTCTCTGATCACGAAGGTCAGGCTTAAGGCCGTTCCTTACGCGCGCCACTGCGTTAAATGCCAGGAGAAAAGAGAGAAATCAAGAAGCAGCCGCTCTGGATGATCTTGATCATCGCCCTAGCCGTATTTGTACTGGATCAGTTAACAAAGGTTTATTTCACAAAGGCTATTCCCTTGGGCGGTTCACTTCCTGTCGTAAAAGGCGTATTCCATCTTACACTTGTCCATAACCGGGGTGCTGCGTTCGGCATCTTGAAGAACCAGGTCCCGGTATTTATTTTTACCTCACTCTTGGCCATAATCCTCATTTTTGTTAATTTCAGGAAAAATAGGCAAAAAAGCCTTTATCGCATAGCACTAAGCCTCATCCTCGGGGGCGCGCTGGGCAATCTGGCTGACCGTTTATTATTCGGATACGTCATTGATTTCCTTGATTTTCGCGTCTGGCCTGTTTTTAATGTGGCGGACAGCGCCATTACCGTTGGGGCAACTTTATTGGCTCTAGCCATGTTAAAGGATAAGGACGGATGTTCCCTGAGATCTGCAGAATAGGCCCGTTTACAGTCTACTCGTACGGATTTATGCTGGTGGCGGCATTTCTGGTGGGGGTTTATCTTGCATCCTGCCAGGCGCAAAAGGAAGGATTAGGGAAGGATCTCGTTTTTAACCTTTGTTTTGCATCTTTTATCTGCGGGATCCTTGGCGCGCGCATCTTTTACATAGCGGAAAATCTGAGTTATTATGTGCAAAACCCCCTAGAGACGATCATGCTGCAGCATGGAGGCCTGGCATGGTTCGGGGGATTGCTTTCGGGCTTGGCCGCGGCCGCGCTGTACCTCAGGGGCAAGAGGTTGCCCGCGTACAAAGTCCTTGATATTATCGTTCCCTTTCTGGCCTTGGCCCAGGCCATAGGGAGGATCGGTTGTTTATTGAACGGTTGTTGTTTCGGCCGGCCCTCTGAGGCGGGTCTGTATTTTGCGGTGCATGGGGCCACGCTTGTGCCGACGCAGGTATATTCGACTCTTTTATTGCTCGCAATTTTTATTATCCTGAGGCTGTTTCAGGATGCCCCCCACAAGAGCGGGCAGATATTTTATACCTACCTCTTGCTTTATTCCCTTAAAAGGTTTTTTATTGAGTTCTGGCGCGCTGATAACCGCTTGATCTTCTCAGGGCTGACTCTTTTTCAGCTCATGAGCATCGCTATATTCGCAGTCTCAATAATAAAGCTTTTCCTGATCGCAAAAAGAAAAGAGTGATATGCCTGAATACCTAGCGAAGGTCTCTTGCGAAGATTCGGGTATCCGCCTGGACCTGTTTATCCTGCGTTTTTCCCGCGAGAACAAGCTTGGGCTCTCCCGCACTTCCATACAGAAGATGATCGTCGGGAAAATGGTTAAGCTTTCCGGATCATCGGACCTTAAGCCGCACCAGAAGGTTAAAACCGGCGACGAGGTAGAGATCGCGCCTGCCGAAAAAAAGCAGCCCGTCATAGCGGCCGAAGATATCCCCCTTGAGATAGTCTATGAGGATGATGACCTGGCTGTTATAAATAAGCCCGTGGGCCTTGTCGTTCATCCTGCCCCGGGTAACTATGAGCATACGCTGGTAAACGCGCTCCTTCATTATTTCAGCAGCCTCTCGGATATAAATCCTAAGAGGCCGGGGATAGTGCACCGGCTTGATAAGGAGACCTCGGGCCTTATGGTTGTCATTAAGAACAATGAAACGCACCTTGACATGGCCCGGCAGTTTGAAAAGCACAGCATAGAGCGTAAATATGTCGCGGTTGTGAAAGGCGTGATGAGTTTCGATGAGAATATCATTGAAGCGTCTATCGGCAGGCACCCGGTAAAGAGGGAGAAGATGGCAGTGGGCTTCTCCGAGAAAAACAGGTACGCAAAGACCTATTACCGCACCTTAAGGCGCGGCAGGGATATAAGCCTCCTTGAACTGCGGCCTTTTACCGGTAGGACTCACCAGCTAAGGGTGCATCTTGCTTTTATCGGGCATCCAATTATAGGTGATGATAAGTACGGCAGGAGGCAGGGGTTCGGGCGCATGTTCCTTCATGCGCAGGAGATAGGATTTGTTCATCCAAGGACCAAGAAGCTGCTAAGGTTTTCAAGCGTTATCCCCAGAGAGTTCAACGACTTGTTCAAACAGTAAATAATGCTTGATTTTTATAAAGACAGTGCTATATTAAAAAAAAGAAAACATGATTTTGTAATTTACGAAGGAGGAGATATGGACCAGCGGGGAAAAGGCCTTACAGTCTTATTGATCCTATTGGTAGCGGTGCTCTTAGTTGTTTCGGGAGCGGGGCTTTATCTTTTTCAGAAAGAGCGCAATAACAGCATGGTCCTTCAGGAGGAGTTGACGGATATCAAATCCAGGCTCTTGACTACCGAGAGAAAGCTGGATGAATCCAAAAAGACGATTACGGACCTTCAGGCAAAGCTTGACGATGCCAAGACCGAGATCGGCACTATAAGCTCACAGTTGGATCAGGAGAGGTCAGCCCGCCAGGAAGCCGCGACAAAACTTGATCAGTTTAAGGCGGACCTTGAGACTCAGAAGGGTTTAAGGGTAAGCCTCGAGTCAAAATTTAATCAGGCCCAGGATGAAGCCAGGAAGGCGCAGTCTCAGATAAACGAGCTGCAGAGCCAAAAGATCGACCTTGAGAAGAAGATGGGTGAGTTGGAGCAGAGGACATCCGGCGTCGAGCTGGGAAAGATCGTGGTAAGCCCCGAGCAGCAGAAGGCTGTGGCAAATAAAGATGTTGTCAGTAAGCCTTCCGCCACCGTCAAGGCACCCGCTGGGCTCGAGGGCAAAGTGCTGGTCGTGAATAAGGAATATAATTTTGCAGTGATAAATATAGGAAGTAAGGATGGGGTAGCGATCGGCAGCGAGTTCTCGGTCTTCAACAGCGATAAGCTTCTCGGCGATATCAAAGTGGAGAAGGTCCGTGATTCCATGGCTGCGGCAGGTTTCGTTTCCGCCGACCTAAAAGATAAGATCAATGAAGGCGATAAGGTCGTGAAAAAAGGCAAATGAAGCCTTTTGCAGTAAAACCTTTGTCAGGCCTTCAAGGGGAGGTCTTCCTCCCGGGTGATAAGTCTATAGCGCACCGCGCAGTAATGTGTGGTGCGCTTTCTTTTGGCAAGACAAGGATCGATAACTTCCCTGCCAATCAAGACTGCCTCGCCACTGTAGCCGCTTTTAAGAAGCTGGGAATAAGGATAATAAAGACAGGTAATTCCGTTACTGTTTTTGGTAAAGGGCTTCACGGATTAAGGATGCCCCGGGGGCCTGTATTTCTGGGCGAATCGGGAACTACCTGCCGTTTGATCCTGGGGGTCTTGGCCGGCCAAGATTTTCAGACTGTTCTTACTGCCGGAAGGTCTCTTAAGCAGAGACCAATGTTACGTGTTACCAAGCCGTTACGCTTGATGGGTGCGGTTATTAAGGCAAGGCATAAGGATAGGGAGGAGTATCTGCCGGTTGCCATCCAGGGGGGGGACCTCCGCGGTATCACATACCGGATGCCGGTCGCCTCCGCTCAGGTAAAGTCCGCGATATTATTAGCCGGTCTTTATTCTTCAGGGACTACCTCTGTTACGGAGCCGCTTTTGACCCGCGACCACACCGAGCGGATGCTGCGGCTGTTTAAAGCGGGTATAAAGTCAGAACAAAATACAATATCTGTCACAGGGCAAAGGCAGTTGGCTGCTCCCGGGCCCATAAACGTGCCGGGAGATATCTCTTCCGCAGCTTTCTTTTTGGTGGCTGCAACGGTCGTCTCCGGCTCGCGGGTATTAATAAAGAACGTGACCCTTAATCCTACGCGTAGTGGTGTAATAAATGTTTTAAAGAGGATGGGGGCGGATATAAAACTGCGCAGGAAGAAAGGCTTTGCCTTTGAGCCTTCAGGGGATATATTGGTCAAAAGTAGCGGGCTGAAGGGCACGGTTGTCAAAAGTAAAGAGATCCCGGGATTAATAGATGAGCTTCCTGTTTTGATGGTCGCTGCTTGTTTCGCAAATGGCAGGACCGTCTTTGATGGGGTGGGCGAATTACGCGTTAAAGAGACGGACCGCGTCAGGTCCATGGCGCAAAATCTGAAGAAAATGGGCGCGGATATCAAAGTCGCCGGAGGAAGGGGTTCGGAGCGTATAATCGTCTCTCCTAATGCAGGCCTTCGGGGCGCCAAGGTCAGAAGTTTCGGCGACCACCGCACAGCCATGAGTATGATAGTCGCAGGCCTTGCCGCAAGCAAGGGTTCGGTCATAGATGACGTGGATTGCATTAACAAGTCTTTCCCGGATTTCTTAAAATCATTGGAAGCGCTTAAAGCGCCGCGCGGGTAACTTTTATTTGACAGAGAGTTTAAATTCTGATAGAATCCTAAGCTAATGGCATTTATGGCCTTTTCCTTACTGGAGGTAGGCAAAAAAGATGGCTAAGATCAAAGAAATAATCGAAAGGTTTATAAATTATATCCAGAGCCTGCTCTCTAATGATATAGGTATAGATTTAGGGACTGCAAGCACGCTGGTTTATGTCAAGGGTGAGGGTATTGTGGTTAACGAGCCGTCGGTAGTGGCTATCGAACGCGGCACCTCCCATGTTTTAGCTGTGGGTGATGAAGCCAAGCGCATGTTAGGACGCACTCCCGGCAATATCATAGCCATCCGCCCGATGAAAGACGGAGTAATAACCGATTTTGAAGTCACTGAGGCGATGTTGCGGCACTTCATACAGAGGGTGCGCCATCGCCGTTTCCAGATACGCCCTAGGATCGTCATCGCCATACCATCCGGGATCACGGAAGTGGAGAGGCGCGCGGTCAAGGAGTCTGCTGAGCGCGCCGGCGGCAGGGAGGTTTTTCTTATTGAGGAACCGATCGCCGCAGCTATCGGCGTCGGGCTTCCCATACAGGAGCCGGTAGGCAATATGATAATTGATATCGGCGGCGGCACCACCGAAATAGCCGTTATATCGCTGGCGGGCGTGGTTTTCTCCAAGTCTATCCGCATCGGCGGAGACGAAATGGATGAGTCGATAATCGAGTACCTTAAAAAGACTTATAATCTCATGGTCGGCGAGCGCACTTCCGAAGAGATAAAGATCAGGATCGGCTCAGCTTATCCGCGAGAAGAAGAGATGAATATGGAAGTAAAGGGCAGGGATCTTGTTTCGGGCCTGCCGAAGACAGTAACCGTGACATCGGAGGAGGTGCGCGAGGCCCTTCAGGAGCCGCTGCGCGCCATACTCGAAGCCACAAAAATAGCCCTTGAGAGGACCCCGCCGGAGCTGGCGGCCGATCTTATTGATAACGGAATTGTAATGGCCGGCGGAGGTGCTCTTCTTAAGGATCTGGATAAGCTTATTTCAGAGGAGACGGGGTTGCCTGTGCACGTGGCTGAGGACCCGCTTACCGCCGTTGCCAACGGCACGGGAAAAGTGCTTAATGAGATCCGCTACTTAAGGAAGGTCACCGTCCCCATCAAATCTGAGATGCACACTTAGAAAAGATTGAAATGTGTTTAAATTCACAAGAAAGAAATTAAGATATTTTGTTTTTTTCCTCGCCCCTGTCGTAATCCTCATCTTGTTGTCCGCTGTGTTAATAGGCCCGATATTCAGGCTCGTAAGGCGCCCGTCCATTATCTTGACATACCTTAGCCGGGAGTTGGGCGGGTTCATCTTCTACCATCGCAATCTTACCGAAAACGAAAAACTTAAGAAAGATGTCGATCTTTTAAGGCAGAAGATCCACAATCTGAATGAGATCTACCTTGAGAACATGCGCCTTAAGGAGCTGCTTTCCCTGAAGCAGAGTTCGCCTTTGAAGGTCATTGCCGCCAGGGTCATCGCCACTTCCGCCGATAACTGGTCCTCGATGCTTTTATTGGATAAAGGCCTTCATCATGGCATAAGGCGCAACATGGCGGTCATTAATTACCTGGGCCTGGTGGGACGCGTTGTGGAAAGCAGCCAGTACACCAGCAAAGTCATGCTTATCACTGATTCGAACATGGGTGTCTCAGGGATGGTGCAGCGCAGCCGGCAGGAGGGGCTCGTTTCCGGGGCCATGGGCAGGAACTTGGTCATGCACTATCTTCCCGAAGGTGCCGATATCGCGGTTTCCGACACAATAGTTACTTCCGGATCAAACAGTATTTACCCCAAAGGCCTTCTTATTGGCAAGGTAGTCGAGGTCGGAAATGAATTTTCTGGGCTAAGCCGTTATGCCGCGATAAAGCCGGCCGTCCTTTTTTCAAGCATTGAAGAGGTCCTGGTGGTAGTGGAATGAGAAAGCGGGCATTCTTTTTCTTCATTCTTTTGTGCGCTTTGCTGCAGCCTACATTTCTGGACGCGTTCAGGATCTTTGGTGTGAAGCCCGACCTTCTTTTGTTGAGCGTTGTCGTCGCCAGCATCAATTTTAAGCTCCGCTCCGCATTATTTTTCAGTATCCTTTCCGGCATATTAAAAGACGCGTTCTCTGTGCATAGTTTCGGCTTGAACACACTTCTTTTCCCTTTATGGACTTTAGCGTTATTCTTTCTTGCGAAGGAGGTCCAGCTCGATGATGATTATATCCGGATAGGGCTTGTTTTGGTAGTGGCGTTACTCCATAATCTTACTCAGGGTTTTATGATCGTCTATTTTGGGGGAGTTGTGCCTTTTGGGATATTCTTGCGCCTCACTTTTTTGGGAGTCGTTTATACAACAGCCGTTTTTTGCCTGCTGCTAAGATACGTGTTTCCGTTACTTTCCTTAAATCAAAGCCGGTAAATAAAAATGAGAATTGGCCTGGTTGTTTCTTGCATAGTCATGTTTTTTGTGATCGCATTTGCGGGTTTGTTCAACCTGCAGATAGCGCACGGGAGATCCAACAGGGATTTAAGCAGGAAGAATTGCATTAGGCTCGTGCCTCGCCTCGGCGCACGCGGCAAGATCCTTGACCGCCGGGGGGAGGTTATCGTCGGCAACAAGCTTTATTATGATGCCGCGGTCATGGGCCGGGGCATAAAAGAGGCCTCCGGAACGCTGGCTGCCATTGCGCCCCTCTTGGGCAAGAGCTCCGGAGAGCTTGAGAAGGCCTTTAGGAGGGGTTTTGTTGTTTCTTCCCTGCCGGTTGTCGTGGCCAGCAACATTGACATAAAAGAAGCGATCGCGTTAGAAGAGATCAAATCCGACCTGCCCGGGCTTATTATCCAGCCTAAGCCCCAGAGGGCATATCCTTACGGCAGGCTCGCTTGCCACGTGGCCGGGTATATTAATGAGATCGACCGTTGGCGCCTGACGAAACTGGCGGATTATGGCTACAAGACAAGGGACTTGGTGGGTTTCGGCGGGGCGGAGGAGCAGTATGATTATTACCTGCGCCAGGAATCCGGCGGATTGTCTATCGAGGTCGACCACCGCGGAAGGTTTGTGCGCGAACTGGGGTTTAAGGAGCCGCAGAGCGGCAAAGATGTACAGCTGACTCTGGATTTGAGGATCCAGAAGATAGTCGAAGGCGCCCTTGATGGGCGTAAGGGCGCTGTTGTGATCATGGATCCTGCCAGCGGAGAGGTGCTGGCAATGTCTAGCTTCCCCAATTTTAACCCCGGGATCTTTGTGGAGAAGGATGCGCAGGAGATAGCAAGTGTGGTCCGTAATTCCGAGGCCCCTCTTATGAACCGCGCCATAAGCAACAGCTATCCGGCAGGATCGATCTTTAAAGTTATTGTCGCAACCGCGGCCCTTGAGCAGAAAAAGATCAATAAAAACACCACCTTTGTCTGCACCGGGAGCACTCAGGTGGGAAGGTCTGTGTTCAAGTGCTGGAATACCCATGGGGAGCAGGATATTGTCAGGGCCATCGCTCACTCCTGCAACGTGTTCTTTTATAGGACCGGGCTTCTTGCGGGAGCGCAGAATATTCATGATTACGCGGTTAAATTCGGTTTGGCGCATGATACCGGTTTTGAGCTGCTTTATGAGACTGGCGGTTTTGTGCCTTCTCCTTTATGGAGGAAGCTCAAACAGTTCAAGGGCTGGTACGACGGGGATACCGCGAATTTAAGTATCGGGCAGGGGGATGTCCTTGTGACGCCATTGCAGATCGCGCGCATGATGGCGGTATTCGCCAACGGAGGATATTTGGTGACGCCAAATATCATTAAGGCCATAGACGGCAAGCAGGTTGTTTCCTCCAAAAAGAGGGCGATTGCGGTGCCCATAAAAGATTCTACAATGGGCCTTGTAAGGGAGGGCCTCAGAGAAGTGGTTTCTCTTCCTGACGGCACCTCCAGCATCCTGGCCCAGCTGCCCGTGGATGTTGCAGGTAAGACCGGCACTGCCCAGGCCCCTCCCGGAGCTGCGCATGGATGGTTCGCGGGTTTTTTCCCGTTCAAGGACCCGCATTTTGTCATATGCGTATTCCTGGAGCGCGCAGGCGCCGGTTACCACGCCGCGATGCTCGGCAAGAGGATAATTGAACAGATGAGTAAGGAGGGGTTGATATAGTGTCTTCCAGGTTGATGATCATAATAGCCGCGTTGTTGATCTGCATTATCGGCATAAGCTCGATATACAGCAGCACCTGCCAGAAAGAGGGCAGGCTTTGGCAGGATATTTACAAGCGCCAGATCCTTTGGGCCCTGATCGGCGCTTTATTCTTTATGTTAGTTTCGAACGTGAACTACCACCGTATTTGGGACTGGACATATATTTTATATATCGCCACCGTATTCTTTCTGTTTTTGGTTTTTATTCTAGGGCTGGCGCGCCTTGGGGCGCAGCGATGGTTAAGAGTAGCCTGGTTTAACTTTCAGCCCTCGGAGTTCGCAAAACTCGCCGTCATAATATTCCTGGCCAGGTATTACAGCAGAAAGTCCAGCAATGATACCCGTTTGTGCGCCCAGAGGTACGGCATAGCAAGCGGCATCATCATTCCTTTTTTGTTCATCTGTATTCCGATGGGGCTTATCGTTGAGCAGCCGGATCTTGGCAGCGGATTGATGCTTTTTGCTTTATTCATTTCGATGTTGTTGTTGTCCGGAGTGAAGTTCCGGTATATTTTTATTTTCCTGTTCCTGACGGCTTTGCCGGTACCTTTCTTGTGGCATTTTTTGCGTGATTACCAGAAGGAGAGGCTGCTGGTATTTTTGAATCCCAATATAGACCCGCTGGGGGCCGGATACACCATCATCCAGTCCAAGATCGCCATCGGCTCCGGAGGGTTATTCGGCAAAGGCTGGCTTGCCGGGACACAGAGCCAGCTGCGGTTCCTGCCCGAATCTCATACGGATTTTATTTTCGCCACCTTCGCTGAACAGTGGGGATTCTTTGGGGGCGTCCTGCTTTTATTAATGTATCTTGCCATTATCTGCCAGGGATTCAATATCGCCCAAAGGACCTCGGATCAGTTCGGAAGGCTTTTGGCCGCGGGCATATCACTTATGCTTTCCATACAGATATGCGTCAATATATTCATGAACATGGGGTTGGCTCCTGTGGTGGGCCTTCCTTTGCCGCTTATGAGTTATGGCGGGTCTTCGATGATTGTGACGCTCATTTCGATAGGGATCCTCGTAAATATAGACAAGACAAGGACGGTTTTCTAAATGTCCGGAGATATTCTTTTGGAGGCTAATAAGCCCGGCCGCTACATCGGCCGGGAATGGAATGTTCCGGATAAGGATTTTGCCGGCTCGAAGGTGAGGTTTGCGCTGGCGTTTCCCGATCTCTACGAAGTCGGCATGAGTAATCTGGGCATAAGGATACTGTACGGGATACTTAACGGCATCCCTGGGGTATCCTGTGAAAGGGTATTCTCCGCGGGCGAGGATTTTGAAAAAGTCCTGCGCGCTAACGGCCGGGAGATATTCTCCCTGGAAACGAAAAGCAGGCTGCGGGATTTCGATTTGCTTGGTTTTTCTCTTGGTTCGGAGCTTGATTACACCAATGTCTTGAATATGTTGGACCTTGGTTCGCTTCCCCTTAAAGCCGTGGAGCGCGATAACTCATATCCTTTGGTCGTGGGCGGCGGCCCGTGCGCGCTTAATCCGGAACCAATGCATGAGTTTTTTGATATTTTCGTGATCGGAGAGGCGGAAGAGCTGCTCCCGGAGCTGGTGGACCTATACGGAAGGCATAAGGATGAGTTCCGGAAAGGCAGGATGAAGAAGGAGGACCTGCTGATCCTATTTTCCGGTATCGAGGGGGTTTATATCCCGTCTTTGTATAATGTAGAGTATTCAGATCCGGGATGGATCGAGAAATTCTCACCCGCTAAAGACGGGGTGCCGGCTGTTGTCAGGAAGCGGATAGTAAAAGACCTTGATAAAACGGTTTTCCCGCTCGAGTGGCTGGTGCCTTACATTCAAATAATCCATGACCGCATTACGGTTGAAGTCATGCGCGGCTGTCCTAACAGGTGCCGCTTCTGCCAGGCCAGGAGCCAGTATTTTCCTTTGCGCCTGAGGAGCCTCTCAACTATTGAGCTCCTCGCCCAAGAGCTGTACAAGCGTACCGGATATGAGGAGTTGTCCCTGTGTGGCCTCTCCGTCGGAGATTACCCGCGCGTAGAGGAGCTTTTAACGCATCTTATGGAGCTTTTCCGGGATAAGGCGGTAAGCGTATCTCTGCCGTCACTTAAGGCGAGGCTTATGCTGGGCCGCCTTTCTACCCTGATCGCCAGCGTCAAGAAAACAGGGCTGACATTCGCCCCGGAGGCCGGATCCGCTAGATTGCGGGATATGTTGGCCAAGGACTTTAAGGAGGATGAGTTTTTCGCGGTCCTGGAGGAGGCTTATCGCAGCGGTTACCGCCACGTAAAACTATATTTCATGATCGGCCTGCCCACTGAGCAGGATGAGGACCTGGACGCCATAATCGACCTGTCAGTACGCGTGTCGGAGCTTAAGAGGAAAACAGGCAAAGGCCCTGCTCAGGTGAATATCAGTATCAATACGCTTATCCCGAAGCCGCATACGCCGCTGCAGTGGTTTAAAATGGAGGATATGGATTCCGTCCTGAGGAAGCAGCGCTATTTAAAGGAGAGGGCCAGAAACAGGAAGCTGGAGCTCAGTTTCCATGATCATAGGATGAGTTTTTTGGAGGGTGTCCTTGCGCGCGGGGATAGGAGGCTTGGCAGTGTCATATTGAATGCTTATAAGAACGGCGCACGCTTTGATGCATGGAGCGCGTCATTTTCATTTGAGAAGTGGCTTTCAGCCTTTCAGGAGGCTGGTATCGACCCATGCCTGTATTTAAAGGGCAGGTCAAGCGACGAGTTGCTCCCTTGGGATTTTATTGACACGGGCATAGAAAAGGATGCGCTTGTATCTGAATTTAAGCTTGCGCCCCTGTAGATTAAGTTGTATAATTATAACCAAGGCAGATAGTCTATAACTAATATTGCTCTTCCATAACCTATCTGTTCCCATGAGGTTAAATATGGTAAAGAAGAAGAGTATGTCTTTGTTGCATCAGGGCATAAATTATAAGCTAAAGATCGCCTTTTGGCTTATGTCGGTCCTTCCGCTTTGCGTTACCATATACCTGGTTTCGAATTTTATGCTGCCAAAGACCGGTCCGCGGATCGATATCCTCGCTGTGGTGGTTTTGAGTATTTTTATTTCTTTATTTGGGTTCTTTGTGCTTAAAGAGATCTTCCGGCGTATCACTTGGGTCGTTAAGGAAGCGAAACTAATCGCCGGCGGCGATATAAACCACACGATAGAAGTGAAATATATCGATGAGGTGGATGAGTTGGGGCACTCCCTTAATTTCCTGACCAACCGCATCCGCAGCAGTATGCAGGAGCTTAAGTCTTACGGAGAGAGGACTAAAGAGATAGATCAGGATATCCAAAGGCACGTGATCGTGCTTTCGGGGCTCCTGCAAATAAGTTCCTTGATATCGCAGTCCGCCAAGATTGATGATGTGATCAAGATCGCTATTGAAAAGGCGCGGCTCCTGGCAAATTCGGACCTGTCCTTTCTGTTTTTATGGGACGATGCAAATAAAAATCTCTATTTTAAGGCGGCGGACGGGACAAACTCCGATTATCTAGCTAAGGTAAGGCTTGATTCCCGAGACGAGACGATCGCCAAGATGCTTACTTCAGGCAAGCCGGTGCTTCTGGAAAAAAAGCGCCCGTTGCTGGAGAGAATAAATGATTATTTTCCCGAGGAGTTTAAGCTCCTGAATACCCTGCTTGTGCCGGTACATCTAAAAAATAAATTAAAAGCGATACTTGGTATCGGCAATATAAAAGAGGACCTGTTCCATAAGAAGGGTGATTTAGATTTGATCGATATATTTGCTAAGCAGATAGCTATCGGCATTGAGAACGATATCCTCTCCAGCCGCATAGAGGCGCTTGAGACCAGGGATCTGCTTACCGGTTTATACAACGAGAATTTTATGTACGGCCGCCTGCAGGAGGAGATCAAGCGCGCGATAGTCTACCAGAGGCCGTGTTCCCTGGTAATATTCCACATCGACCGTTTTAATGCGTTCCATAAGAGATTCGGCTTGTTGAATTCGGAAGCCGCGCTAAAGAAAGTCGGCTTAGTGATCAAGAATCTCGTTAGCGAGATCGACCGCGTGGGCAGGACCAGCGATGATGAGTTTGCAATAATCCTTCCTGAGAAGAACAAGCGCCAGGCGTTAAACTTGGCGGAGAGCATCAGGAAAGAGGTTGAGTTTGCATTCAGCGAAGAAGAGGAGCAGGATAAAAGGATCACTTTGAGCGGCGGCCTTAGCGAGAACCCCCTTGATGGGATAGGGGCCGAGGAGTTGTTTGTAAAGGCCAGAGAGCTTGTCGAGCTGTCTAAAAGGCAGGGCCGCAACCGTATTCTGATCTCTAAGGAGAAGATTTAATATAAATGAGAAAGATCATTACTAAACAACTTGGCGAAGTGCTTATGGAGCGCGGGATCATCAACCAGCAGCAGCTTGACGCGGCCATTGAGGCGCAGCGTGGTAAGGGCGGCCTTATCGGCGAAATACTGGTGGATATGGGATTTGCCAAGGAGGATGAGATCGCCCAGGCGCTTACCGCCCAGTACGGGTTTCCTTACCTGCCTTTATCCAGTTACGAGATCAATCCCGAGGTGTTCAATATAGTTCCCGGGAGGGTAGCGCGGCAATATCTTTTGATCCCGATAGATAAGATCGGCAACAGCCTTACCGTGGCCATGTCCAACCCGCTTAACATAAACGCGGTTGAAGATGTCGAGCTTCTTTCCGGATGCAGCGTGCAGACATTTGTCGCGACCTCTTCCGATATCAGGACGGCGATCGAGAAGTATTATAAAGGCAAAGATTAGTTGAATAAACCCGATTGATTTGGAGGCTTAAAGAATATGTTTTCCCTGAAAGAGCGCCTTCAGGAGATACTGATCGCCAAGAAACATCTGACGCAGGAGCAGCTTGAAAGGGCGTTAGAGGTCCAGGAGGAGAAGGGCGGCAGGTTAAGCGATATTATTGTAAGCCTTAAATATATAAAAGAGAAAGAATTGATCCAGGTATTGAGCGAGGGCCTGGGATTCCCGATAATAGACCTGAAGCGTTTCAAGATCGATCTCGAGATGGCAAAGACCATTCCCGCCGATATCGCCCGCCACTATCAGATACTCCTGGTTTCCAAGATGGGCAATACCGTTACCATGGCCATGGCGGATCCGCTCAATATATTCGCGATAGACCACCTAAGGTCTCTTACCGGCTATACAATAAACCCCATCATATCTACAAGCCAGGATATCCTTCAGGCAATAGAGCTGGCGTATCCGGACAATACCAAGGGCGAGATAGATGACCTGGTCAAGGAGATCTCCGATTCGGACATAAAATTCATAAAGGAAGAAAAAGACGCCTTCCCAAGCGACCAGGAGCTTACCAGGATAAGCCATGAGGCCCCGGTGATCAAGATAACCAATATGATCCTTGATTCCGCGATCAAGAAGAAGGCATCTGATATTCTGATCGAGCCTTTTGATAAGAAATTGCGCGTGCGCTTTCGTGTGGACGGTATTTTGGAGGAGGAGAAGGCGCCGCCGATAACCATGCACCCTTCGATAGTCTCACGCATCAAGGTCATGTCGGACTTGAATATCGCGGAGCACAGGGTGCCCCAGGACGGCCGCTTTAAGGTAAATATATCCCGTAAGGAGGTCGATTTCCGCGTCTCAATAATCCCTTCGAGTTTCGGGGAGAAAGTCGCCTTGCGTATCCTTGATAAAAGCCAGGCAATGCTTGAGCTGGAGAGGCTTGGTTTCGCGGATGACGCCATCGCCAAGGTGCAGAAGGTCGCAAGGTTGCCCCATGGGATGGTGCTTGTCACTGGCCCGACCGGAAGCGGTAAGACCACGACTTTGTATTCGATACTTAAATACATAGACAGCTCTGAGAAGAATATTGTCACCGTCGAGGATCCTGTTGAGTACCAGCTTGAAGGGATAAATCAGGTCACAGCCAGGCCCGATATCGGCCTGACCTTCGCAAGCGCTTTGCGTTCGATACTCAGGCAGGACCCGAATATCATAATGATAGGTGAGATCCGTGATTACGATACGGTCGATATAGCCATCAAGAGCGCCCTTACCGGCCACCTGGTGCTTTCTACGCTGCATACTACCACTGCCTGCGGCGCGGTGGTGCGCCTTGTCAACATGGGGGTTGAGCCGTATCTTATTAACGCGTCCTTGGTTTGCGTTATGGCGCAGCGGCTGGTGCGTAAGATCTGCCCTAACTGTAAGGAAAGTTATATCCTAAAAGAAGACATCCTTGATTCCTTAAGGATCGGCCTCGGCGGCAGGAAGCCAGAGTTTTTCCGCGGAAAAGGATGCTCCCAGTGTTTTAGTATGGGGTATTCCGGAAGGACGGGGATCGCAGAGGTCTTATTGATAAGCCCCGTGATAAGGGATCTGATAATCTCAAAGGCTGAGGAGCATCTTATAAAGGCCCAGGCGCGCAAGGAAGGCATGAAGACCTTAAGGGAAGACGGGTTGGATGCGGCGCTTAAAGGGCTGACCTCCATTGAGGAGGTCCTGCGTGTTACCGCTCCTGATGAATAAGCATTAAAGGATAATCATGCTAAAAGAAAATATAACTGATGCTTTGATTAAGACCGGGAAAGTCTCTAAGGAGAATCTGGATAAGGCCTTGTCTGTCCAGAAAGAAAAAAGGCTGCCTTTGAGGAGGGTCCTGGTGGATATGGGGTTTGTTTCGCAGGAGGACCTGCTTTCTGTATTATCCTCACAGCTCTACATCCCGACGCTGCATCTTAATAAATACAAGTTTAATCCGGATATAATAGGGTTGGTGCCGGAGCGTATCGCCCGTTTTTATACGCTAATACCGCTTTCGCGCATGGGTAATACCATTACCATCGCTATATCCGACCCTTTGAATATACTTGCCCTGGATGACCTGTCATCTGTTACCGGCTGCAGCATCGATATCGTATTAAGCCCTGAGGAGGAGATACAGAAGGCGATAGAAGGGCAGTATAATCTCAACGTCAAGGATATGCAGCATATACTTGACGAGGCCACAGCTGAAGGGGCGGCTCCTTCGGAAGATTCGGTAGAGTTTACAAAGCAGGGAGAGCTAGAACTGGGCAGCGCCGTTGAGGAGAGCGAGAAGCCGCCTATAGTAAAGATCGTCGACCTCATGCTTGTCCAGGCCCTTAAAAAACGCGCATCAGATATTCATATCGAGCCGGAATCCGATTGCCTGCGGATAAGGTTTCGCATTGACGGCGCGCTCCATGATGTCTTTAAGCTCCCAAAAATAAATCAGAACGCGGTACTGGCCAGGGTCAAGATCATTTCGAACCTCGATATTACCGAGAGCCGCCTGGCGCAGGACGGCCGTTTCAGGGTCGTTTTTGAAGATAAGGAGGTTGATTTCCGCGTTTCGGCGCTTCCTACGACATTCGGGCAGAAGTTTGTCCTGCGCGCTTTGGATAAATCCAACCTGACGATAGGGCTTGATAAGCTGGGCTTTGCCGAGCAGCCGCTTAAAGTGTTTAAAGAGGCGATCGCCAAGCCTTTTGGCATGATCCTTGTGACCGGGCCCACCGGATCGGGCAAGTCCACGACCCTTTATTCTGTGTTAAGCCAGCTTAATACCCCTGAGCGCAATATCATGACTATTGAGGATCCGGTGGAGTATCAGGTCGAAGGCATTACGCAGGTCCAGGTCAAGGTAGACGTGGGCCTGACCTTTGCCTTGGGGCTGCGTTCCCTGTTGAGGCAAAGCCCCGATGTCATCATGATCGGCGAGATCAGGGACCCTGAGACCGCGGATATCGCTGTAAAGGCGGCCCTTACCGGCCAGGTGGTGCTTTCCACCTTGCATACAAATGATGCCATTTCAAGCATTACGCGTATTATCGATATGGGTGTTGAGCCGTTCCTGGCGGCCTCCAGCATAGTCATGCTCTGCGCCCAGCGTTTATGCCGCAAGGTTTGTCCTCACTGCAGAAAGAAAGTGGATATTCCGGCGTCTTATTTAAAAACCATCGGATTCAAGTTTGAAGGAAAGATAAATTTTTACGAAGCCGCCGGATGCAAATATTGCAATGATTCGGGTTATTTGGGCCGGGTGGCCATCCTTGAAGCGATCATGATGGATAACAATATCCGAGAGATGATCATAAGGAAGCGGTCTTTGGATGAGATAAAGAGGTATGCGTTAGAGAAGTGCGGGATGCTTACTTTAAGGGATGACGCTTTCCTGAAGGTAAGAGATGAGGTCACTACGCTCGATGAAGCGATCAGGATCACTACCGAAGAGTAAATAATGATCGAAGACGCCAAAATCATGATCATCTGCGATAATGATGATTCTACGAAGTATTTGAACGAGCAGCTCGTGGTCCGGGGAGGCTACACCGCCACCTTTGCTTCTACTAATGAGAGAGGGATCGACCTCCTGAGGGAGAGCGGGTTCGATTTAGTAATAGCGCTGATGAGCGGTTCGCTGGATGCTGACATTAATTTCATAAAGGACCTAAAGGCCGCCGATCCCAACTGCGTTATCATCGCCTTCCTTGAGAAGGCGGATACCCGCCAGATAGAGGAGTTTTTGAAGCAGGGCGCGTACGATTTTATCACCCGCCCGATAAATTTTGAAAGGTTCTTTTTTCTCGTCGATAAAGGTTCTCAGCTGCATTCGCTTTTATTGAATAATTACAGGTCCCTGGCAAGCCTAAAAGAGCAAAATGCGGCCCTTGAAAAGAAAACCGCCCTCCTTTCCGATAGGATTGAGGATTCGACCGGGAACCTTTCTCGGCTTTATGAGGACCTGCGTTCGACTTACATGCGCACTATAAAGAGCCTGGCGCAGGCGATAGATGCCCGGGACCATTATACCCATAGCCATTCGGAGAGCGTGGCCAGGTTTGCTGTGGCGATTGCTACCGAGATGGGGATGACCGTCAAAGAGATAGAGACGATACGGGAGGCATGTGAGTTGCACGACCTGGGAAAGATAGGAATAGAGGATAATATCCTTGGCAAACCCGGGTCTTTGACAAAGGATGAGTGGGAGATGATCAAGAAACATCCCGTGATCGGCGCCCAGATCCTTGGCCCATTGACTTTTCTGGAGAGCGTGATAGATTTAGTCAGGCAGCATCATGAGCATTATGACGGCACCGGCTACCCCGAGGGCCGCAAAGGCGAAGAGATACTGCTGGGCGCGCGCATAATTAACCTTGCAGACGCCTACGATTCCATGCGTTCGGCGCGCCCTTACCGAAAGGTGCCTTTATCTAAAGAAGAGGCAGTGATGGAGATAATGAAGCATAGGGGCACGCAGTTCGATCCTAAGGTTGTGGATGCATTTTTGAGGATACAGGATAATCTGGAGCCGGGCACTTGACGATTACCCGGCTTGATCGAATGGAAGGGGTTTGGAAGTGAATAATTACCAGTATAACGCAAAAGACAAGAATGGGCGCACTTTGGTCGGCACGCTGGAGGCTGTTTCTGAGGCAGATGCCGCTGAGATCCTTCATAAGAAGGATCTGATCGTTATCTCCCTTGTCCCGTCACGTAAGAGGGCTTTCGGCGGATCATCCGGGTCCGGGAAGGTCAAGGTCGATGATCTGGTTATTTTTACCCGTCAGCTTTCGACTATGATCGATGCCGGCATACCGCTGGTGCACGCCTTGGGCATTTTGGTAGAGCAGGTTGAAAGCCCGACATTAAAGATCGTAGTCTCAAGCGTACGCCAGGATATTGAAGGCGGCGTGAGTTTCTGCGACGCCCTGGGAAGGCATCCGAGCGTCTTTTCCGAACTCTTTATAAATATGGCCCGTGCCGGAGAGGCCTCAGGCATGCTGGATGAGGTCCTGGACAGGCTTGCCAGCTATCAGGAGAAATCAGCGGCTTTGGCCAGAAAGATACAATCCAGCCTTGTGTATCCTGCAGTAGTCATTATTATGGCTTGCGGCATTACCGCGGTCCTTTTGCTTAAGGTGGTGCCCACATTCAAGGGCATATTTGATATGTTAGGAGGCAAACTGCCATTTCCTACGCTAGTCCTTATCGCGGTAAGTGATATTTTCAAAAGATTTTTTATTTTTGTGGTCATCGCCGCGTTCATAGCTATGGCTCTTTTCAAGAAGTATGTAAGCACGGACAGGGGGAAATATAACTTTGATAATTTTAAGTTGAATGCCCCGGTCCTGGGCACGCTTTTCAGGAAATTGGCAGTAGCCAAGTTCTCGCGGACTTTCTCAACGTTGGTCAAAAGCGGGGTTCCCATATTAAACTGCCTTGATATTGTCAGCAAGACCTCCGGAAATATGGTTATTCAGGAGACTCTGCTTAAATCCTCAAAGTCTGTGCGTGACGGCGAGCCTATATCAAAGCCGTTATCCCAAAGCGGCGTATTTCCTCCTATGGTCTGCCGGCTGATAAGCGTAGGGGAGCAGACCGGGCAATTGGAGAAGATGCTTTCTAAAATAGCCGATTTTTACGATGAACAGGTGGATACCGCCACATCGGCCCTGACCAGCCTGATCGAGCCGCTGGTCATAGCATTCTTGGGTGTTGTTATCGGCGGGATAGTCGTTTCGCTCTTTATGCCCATATTCAAGATAACGGAATTGATCAGCAAGTAGGTCGTATTTTAAAGCTTGTTAATAAGCCCATAGGATACAAGCAGTTTACGTTTAATAAAATAATAAAAAAAATACTTGACAATATAAGCTGCGCATGGTAAATTTTAACACTACCTCTAAGTGAGGTTACCGATCTAGTGAAAAAAACCCATCTAGGTGTTGATATTCCGGGCAGTTAAATAAGCGACAAAAAGAGGCGCTCTTAAATGATTTTAAAGCGTCCCGAGAAGTCGTCGGGGCGTTTTTATATATTTTACCCTGAAAGCGAACTTTGAAAAAGGCAAGCTAAAGGGGTAATAAATCGCTCTTTTGAAAATTGGAATAGCCAAGCGTGTCCTGGATCTGCATAAGCGGATCACGGGACGAGGCCAATGCGAATAGAGTTCGCAAAGGTCAATTTCGAGGGTAACAAAAAAAGAAAAATGAATCATTAGAGCCATTATAAAAACTTATCTAGTATTTTTGGAGAGTTTGATCCTGGCTCAGAGTGAACGCTGGCGGCGTAGATTAGGCATGCAAGTCGAGCGATCCTTTTTCTTAAGCGGGTGAGGCCGTAAGGCTGAATTCGTAAGAGAGATTGGATAGCGGCAGACTGGCGAGGAACACGTGAGTAATCTACCTTTAAGTTGGGGATAGCTTCGCGAAAGCGGAGGTAATACCTGATGTGTTTGCGACGGCGCAGGCCGTTGCATGTAAAGATGCGTAAGTGTCGCTTAAAGATGAGCTCGCGTCCTATCAGCTAGTTGGTAGGGTAACGGCCTACCAAGGCTTTTGACGGGTAGCTGGCCTGAGAGGGTGGTCAGCCGCACGGGGACTGAGACACTGCCCCGACTCCTACGGGAGGCTGCAGTCGAGGATATTTAGCAATGGGGGAAACCCTGACTATGTGACGCCGCGTGAGGGATGAAGGTCTTCGGATTGTAAACCTCTTTCGATGCGGAAGAAACCTCCGTTTAACTAACGGAGCTGACGGTACGCAGATAAGAAGCCATGGCTAACTCTGTGCCAGCAGCCGCGGTAATACAGAGATGGCGAGCGTTACTCGGATTTATTGGGTGTAAAGGGCAGGTAGGTGTCTCATCAAGTTAGGAGTGAAATCCTGCAGCTCAACTGCAGAACTGCTTCTAAAACTGATGGGATTGAGGCCAGAAGAGGAGAGCGGAATTCCCGGTGTAAGGGTGAAATCTGTAGATATCGGGAGGAACGCCAGAGGCGAAAGCGGCTCTCTAGTCTGGTCCTGACACTAAGCTGCGAAAGCTAGAGGAGCAAACAGGATTAGATACCCTGGTAGTTCTAGCCGTAAACGATGAGCACTAGGTGTTGGAGGTCAATCCTTCAGCGCCGCAAGTTAACACGTTAAGTGCTCCACCTGGGGACTACGACCGCAAGGTTAAAACTCAAAGGAATTGACGGGGGCCCGCACAAGCGGTGGAACATGTGGTTCAATTCGACGCTACGCGAAGAACCTCACCAAGGCTTGACATGCAGGAAGTAGTGAACTGAAAAGGGAACGACCTGTCAAGTCAGGAGCCTGCACAGGTGTTGCATGGCTGTCGTCAGCTCGTGTCGTGAGATGTTGGGTTAAGTCCCGCAACGAGC
>Ga0315278_10000169_pt1 | contig 58009 bp, 52 predicted proteins | sample YL17G06_0_MG_FD_203880 | JGI IMG/M metagenome (GOLD analysis project Ga0315278, IMG submission 203880) | Sediment microbial communities from Yellowstone Lake, YNP, Wyoming, USA - YL17G06_0 | ecosystem: Environmental > Aquatic > Freshwater > Lake > Sediment | place: USA: Wyoming | collected... | reverse complement strand
TAGCTCAGGCGGCGTATTTGAAAAAGAGGCATTTATTCAGCTATACTCATTTTTTAAGTTCTTTTATAGTTTTTCTTATTTTTGCCTTTTTGGTTAATTCTTTCATGGGTGTAATATTGAGTTTAGTTTCTTATCCGGGGAAGCTGATTTTAGAAAATAAACTTTTCTTGTTATTTTCAGCGGTCTCCTTAGTTACTTTTATCATGCTTTGTTCGCTTTATTTTATGAAATTAATAAGGATCAAATGGCACTTATTCCAGCGTTTCACTGAGGGCGCGGGGATGTTTTTCAATGACAGGCGTAACTTATTCATATTAGCCCTAACGCAGGCTGTCGTTGTATTCTCTGTAAGCCTTAGGTTTTTGTTTGCATTTTGGTCCATAGGTATCTCTATTAACATTGTTTCGTGCGCTATTATCGCTTTAATTGTTTCGTTTTCTTTGCTTTTCAGTATCACTCCAGCCAACATGGGAATAAAAGAGTTTTTTGTTGTTTTGTCCAGTAAGGCCGTTGGTATTACAGCGGCGCAAGGAATAATGGTTGCGTTGATTGATAGGGGCATAGATATGATCGCAAGCTTTATAACCGGGGGGATTTGTTCTTATCTTTTGGCTAAAGATAAGACTGTCGCCTCACTAAAGTCAAAATGAAGGTAGAAATAATCATACTTAATTATAACGGCAGCGGTTTCTTGAAGAGATGTTTGCCTTCAATAATTACAGCGAGCGAGAAAAGCAGGCATAAACCTCGGGTAATTGTCCTTGATAATAATAGCATCGATGATAGCCAAGAAGTGGTAAGCAAGCAATTCCCCGCCGTCTTTTTTAAAAAAGCTAAAGAAAATAGAGTTTTGTGTTCTTTTAACGAAGTAGCGAAGTCTTCCGATTCTGACATAATGATCCTTCTGAACAATGATATTGTGGTTGACCATAATTTTGTCGATCCTTTAGTAGAGATCTTCAAAACCCAGGAGAATGTGTTTTTATCTGCCGCCCGAGTATATAATTTTGATGGCACTCAGTTAGAAGAGGGCAGGACTAATCCTGTTATAAGCCGCGGGGTTTTTAAGGTAATTTCAAAATTTAAAGGATATGAAGATTATCTGGAGAAGATAACTTATACCTTTCAAGCGGGTTTTGGGGCATTCGATCGAAAGAAATTCCTTGAACTTGGCGGCTATGATGATTTGTATCTGCCTGGTATACTCGAGGATAGCGACCTTTGTTTCCGCGCCTGGAAGATGGGTTATCGTTGTTTTTATCAGCCCAAAAGCCATATATATCATATCGGCAAAGCTAGTTTTAAAAAACGTTTCGGAAACAAGATGTTATTGGCAATAAGCCACAGGAATACTTATTATTTTGTTTGGAAGAATATTACAAATAAAAAAATATTATTTCAAAATATCTTTTTTGCTTTTCCAAGGATGATTTACGCTATTTTTACCCTGAAATGGGAGATTGTCTGGGGATTTTCTTGGTTTATTTTAGGGCTTCCGTTAGTAATGAAGAGAAGGCGGCTGGAAAGAGCAAATTCCAGCTACTGTTTTAAGGATGTTGGTATTTTTGGATTTTTTCAAAAGGAGCTTCCAGAGGAAAGAAGAATTGAAACATTAATCGGAGAAAGATTTGACTTTCTTTCAAACACATTCCCCTCTAGCATCGATTCAACCGATTCACGGTTAAATGCTATCCTGAGCGCTATGGGGCCAATGCGAGATAAAAATATTCTTGAGGTTGGCTGCGGGAAGGGAAGGCTGTCACGTATAATTAAAGAGCGCGGGGCGCACATCTATGGCATAGATATTTCTGAGAAACTGCTTAGAGACGCAGCGCCGATCCAGCCGTCTCATTTCCTTAAAGCAGAGGCATATAACATACCTTTTAAGAATAAGACTTTTGATGGGGTAGTTTTACTTGAAGTTATTGAACACCTGCCTGAGTTAGATAAAACAATCCAAGAGCTAAGGAGAGTAATCAAGAAAGACGGAGTTTTGATTATTGTAGATAGGAATAAATTGTCGCTTAATAATAGAAGAAACTTAGTGCCCAATCTTATCATAAAGCGATATCATGAGCTAAAGAATGATTGGATGTATCCGAGAGATTTTTGTTATCGGGAAAGGTGGTTTTTAGGCTGGCAAGTAGGTAGGGTGCTTAAAAAATATTTTAATAAAACCGAGTATTCATATGTCATATCTGACTCTGAGAAGCGTTCAAAATCCTCTGTTATATTTAATCTATTGCCTATAACTAGGCACTTTATATTGTGGAAGGCGCGGGAGCCAAAAAATATATTGCCTGTAGGTGTCCCGGATAAATTCTTTAATTCTGAGAGTGTTGAAAAGGAATTTGAATTCCGCAATAAAAGATTTTGCGAGAGAGTGGCTAAATATCCCAAAATTGCCTATCAGCGGTATTCTACCCGGCATGAAGATAAGCAGAAAAACTGTGATTTTTTATATCCGGATGGAAAATCTGCAATGTTCTCCTTGCGAATTGATGTTGATGAAGTAAGAGAGGATGAATTTACCAAGTTTTTAGATATATTCGCTCAATACCCTGAATGGATCACATTATTTTGTCCTTCAAAGGCGTTTGAAGGCAAGGAGCATTTATTGCTTAAGGCAAAAGATTTAGGCCTGGATATACAGTCTCATGGCCACCACCATTACACATTCGATGATTACGAAAACAATTATTATAATCTGCACGAGGCAAAGCGCTTCTTTGATAGATTGGGTATTCCTACAAGCGGATTTGCCGCACCGATGGGCAGGTATAATAAGAATCTCATGTTGGCTTTAGAGGACTTAGGCTATACTTTTTCTTCTGATTTTTCTTTTGATTACCTGAATTTTCCTCACTTTCCCAGATTGGGCAATAGATTTTCTAATATACTGCAGGTCCCGATATTTCCTATTTGCCCCGAGCTTTTATTTGAGAATGGCTTGAGCATTGAGGAGGCAGCCGCATATTACGATGAAGTTTTAGCTAAGCTTAAAGAATCGAATCTTCCGATTATAATTTACGCACATACTAATCAGTACTGCGATAAGGTAAGGAAGCTTCTTGAGCAGCTTTTGCGTAAGGTTGGGAAAGACCAGTCAATATATAAATGCAATATGAAAAGATTTGTCGAGTTTTGGCTGGGCCAGATCAGTAGTGGGCCACCCCTTGGACATGAAGTATTAAGTATGATGCCAGCGATAGAAGATAGGATAACTTTGGATAAGTCTCTTTTTGGGGTTGTAAAGCCGGTCAGCTTTCCGGGAAGGATGAAGAACGTGCTTAAAGCTATGGTGGATTTTGAAGATATCACTCCTTCTCAGGAGTTAAAGGGCAATCCAATAAGAAAACATGCAAAGTTACTCATGAGAAAAATACTGAAGAAATAACTGCCCATATGCCAAATTACACTTATCAAAATGACTTCTTAGATCTATATTCCAAAGAGATGCTTGATGCCGGAATGCGCGGGCAAAAAGCGAATAGAATAATCTCCGTTCTTAGTGATAATTTCTCCGGCAGCCTTGATAGATTAGCTGTTTTAGACATTGGCTGTTCAAGCGGGATCATGGCCGATATCATCAGCAGTAAAGTAGATAAGGTGGTCGGGATAGATATAGACAAAAAAGCCATAGAGTATGCCAAAAAGACTTACCAGCGTAAAAATCTGTGTTTTGAGGTTCAGGATTCAATGGGTTTGAAATTCACGGATAATTCATTTGATGTGGTTATTTGCGCTCATGTGTATGAGCATGTCCCAGATTGCCATAAATTAATGTCGGAGATATACAGGGTCCTTAAGCCCGGGGGGGTTTGTTATTTTGCTGCCGCAAATCGCCTGACATTGATTGAGGCGCACTACAAGCTTCCGTTGCTTTCGATTATTCCAAAATCTTTCGCGCATTTGTACCTACGTTTGTTGAATAAGGGCAAATTTTACTACGAAAATCATTTATCCTTATGGGGCCTGCGGAAACTTGTTTCAAGATTTGAGATCACGGATTATACCGCGAAGATCATTGAGGATCCGCATAAATACTATGCTACAGAAATGGTCAAGGATAGGTCATTTAAACAAAAGATTGCAAGGTTTGTCTGCAGGGGGTTTTATTGGTTGTTCCCTTCATATATCTGGTTATTACGTAAAAAGGGCTCTATTGAGCAATAAGGAGAGTTGTTTATGGCACTCAAGCAGGCTTATTTAGAATATATAAATACCAGCATTATTGATACGCTAGGCCAGATGCGTGGAAAACGGATGCTGGAGATGGGCAATCAAGAGATAAAGGATAATTCGATTGTGGAGAAAACAGGAAAAGAGTTCTTTACAAAACAAGGTATCGAGCATGTATCGGTAGATTTGAACGGATTAGACGGCGCTTTACCTTTAGATCTGACAAAGCCTGAACAGTTCAAAGGGATGCAGGGCCGCTTTGATATAATAACGAATGCCGGGACCAGCGAACATGTGGAACCAAAGAATTCTCAATATGAATGTTTTTCTATCATTCATGACTGTCTTAGAGCCGGGGGTATAGCGGTGCATTTACTTCCGGATATAGATGAGCTAAAGAATAGAGGGCGCTGGAGATGGCATAGCTTCAATTATTATTCACATGATTTCTTCAGGATGTTGGCCGAGAAGAACAATTACAGGCTGGTATCGTTAAAAATAGTAGATGGTTTAATATGCTCTTGTTTGCAAAAAATAGAAGATGCCCCGTTCATGGCAGACCGAAAAGAATTTCTTGGATATATATCGAGAAGGCCGATAGGCATAATTTATCCCGATATCAATGATCGCGGCTTTATTCGTTTTCTTTACGGCCCCGTAAAGTTCTTAAAGAATATTTTTAATAATTTAAATTCAGCAAAAGGAAGGGAATCAAATGAATAAGGCTCTAAGCCTTGCGAAAAGCCAGAAATCAGTGGATTTCTTAAAAGCCTTTATCCGTAATTGTTTTTCCAAAGCTTATAAGCTATTGCGCCCTTCAATTATAGTCTATACAGAGGTCACGACTGATTGTAATAATAAATGTTTTTTTTGCGCTCATCAGCGCGTTAACAGGTCAGGTTTTATAAGCGGTAGAGTCAAAGATTCAGTAGTCGAGCTTATATCTTCTCAGCCTCAAACTAAATTCCTGGTTTATTTTCATTTAGTCGGAGAGCCGTTGATTTATGAAGGGTTAGAGGATTATATTAAGCGTTTGTCGTTACCTAATGTCGAATTATGGGTATGCACTAACGGTAAATTTTTAACTAGCGAAAGATTGAATAAGTTGCATAAGGCGGGTTTAAGGAATGTATGGTTTTCATACTTTTATGCGGATAAAGACGACTATAAAAAGTATATACAGGTTGATAGCTTTCCCGAAGTAAAAGATAACCTTTATAATCTTCTATCGAATAATATCCTTTTTAACCGCATTAAGATCGTTACATTTTCGAAATCTTGCAAAGAATTAGAGAATAAGATCACCGGCAAGAGAAACGTTATTTTGCAAAGAGAAAGGAATATTAAGCCATGGATCTGGAATGGTTTAGCTTTTAATAAATATATCTGCGTTTCAATCAATGGCGATGTTTGTTTTGATTGGAAGGACTATAATTTCGAAAGTTCCATTGGAAAGATCTATGATTTAGAGCCGAGCTCGATCATAAAAAGATACAAGTCGTTTTGAAGCCAGCCTTTAAAACTATCGCGGTTATTCTTTATGCTTTTTTGCAGTACTCCTTCCAGCAAGAAGAATCCTTAACCCTGAATTTAATAAGAAGCCAGGCTTAAATCTAAGTTTATTCTGTTTGGAAAACTCCCTTTATTTATGTTATACTAATAAATCATATCTGGAGGGTTTCTGGCTGTATTTTATTAAGAGGAGGTAGAATGGCTGGCTTCTATAGAAATAAGAGAGTATTAGTCACTGGCGCTGATGGGTTTATGGGTTCTCACCTTGCCGAAAGGCTGCTTGCGGAAGGGGCTAAGGTTTCGGCTTATGTCAGGGGAAGCTCTACGCTGGGAACCGTTCAGTTCGCCTTAAAGAATATCAAGCACCTCCAGAAGGATCTTGAGGATATCCTGACCGGCAATATTGCCAGCCTTGACTCAAAAGACCTGGCGATAAAGAATAGGCCTGATATCATATTTCATTTAGCCGCCGATGCCTATGTCCCGAATTCATTTGACCATCCGATAGAGGTCATGGAAACTAATGTTATCGGCACCTTGAATATGCTGCATGCGTTAAAAGAATGCAGTTCAATAAAGCGCTTAGTATGTACCTCTTCCAGTGAAATATATGGTTTGACTCTCGGAGATTCTATTGACGAGGAGCATCCGCTTTACCCGTCTTCTCCTTATGCGGCAAGTAAAGTCGCCGCAGACAGGTACGCTTATTCATATTGGAACACCTACCATCTTCCGGTGGCTATTATCAGGCCTTTCAACACATATGGTCCTCGGCACACTTATGATGTCATCCCTAAATTCATTGAATTGGCTCTTCAGGATAAGCCGCTCACTATCCACGGCACCGGAAAGCAATCGCGCGATTTTACTTATGTTGATGATATGGTCGAGGCCTTTATGATCATGGGCAGCCATAAGAACGCTATCGGAAGGGCTGTGAATTTCGGGACAGGGGAGGCGATAACTATTAATTATATCGCCAAAAAGATCAAGGAGCTTTCGGGTTCAGCTTCTAAAATTGTGCATATGGCAGAGAGGAAGGCGCAGGTTCCTAAGCTCTTATGCAACTATTCGCTGGCGAAAAAACTTTTTGGCTGGAAGCCGAAGGTATTTATTGATGAAGGCCTAAGGAGAAATATAGAATGGGCGAGAGAAAATCTGGAAATTTAAAAGGTGTTTTTGTCCATAAGACAGCTATAGTCTCAAAGAGCGCCAAAATTGGGGCCGGGACCAAGATCTGGGCGTTTGCGCAGGTAGGGGACAATGCAAAGATCGGCAAGAACTGCGTTATCGCAAACGGCGCTTATATCGACAGGAATGTGGTTATCGGAGATAATGTCAAGGTCCATAACAAGGCTCTTTTATACAATGGGCTTATAGTTGAGGATAATTGTTTCATCGGCCCCGCGGTGATATTTACTAATGATAAGCTCCCAAAACATAATAAGACTCGTAGCTTGAAGGGCGTTTCCTGGAGGTTGAAGGCCGGCGCTTCTGTGGGCGCGGGCGCGATCATCCTGTCCGACCTGAATATCGGCAAAGGGGCTTTGGTGGGGGCTGGCTCAGTCGTGACCTCTTCAGTCCCCGACAAGGCGGTTGTCTGCGGAAATCCTGCCCGTAAATTAAGGCGTTAAATGCTTACCACTAATAAAAAGTCAGGTTCATTTGAAAAATGCGTTGAATGGTTAACAAATTCAGGAATACAATCGTTTGTGGGCGGATTCTACTCCTGGTTTGACCTTTCTAACAGCAACTACCCGTATCTTTATTCTGAGATAACCGGATATGGGATTACTACATTGTTGTTTCTTGAAACGATTTTCCATAACGAAAATCTGGTTGTTAAAGCCGAGAAAGCCGCGGAGTGGATTGTCAAGAAAGCGCTTCATCCCTGCGGCGGGGTTTTGACCCGGTTTTACAGTGATGAAAAAAACGCGGATAAAGTTTATTCTTTCGGAGGAGTGAATATATTCTCGTTTGACACCGGGATGGTTTTATACGGCGCCGCCGCTCTTTATAAGAGGACCGGAAAAGATGAGTATCTGAAGCTGTCCCGGGGCCTTGCGGATTTCCTTTTGAAAAAGATGTTCAAAAGTAATGGCTCAATTGCGCCTGTATACAATGCTGTTGCCGGAAAATGCGTGGAAGCTGAGGATAAATGGTCAAGTCAGTCCGGAGCATTTCATGCCAAGGTGGCTATGGGCCTTGTTTTATCAGCTGAAATAACCGGAGAGAAGAAATATCTTGATGCCGCTTTGGGTCTATGCGAATTTGCGCTTCTTAATCAGGACCCGACTGGCAGGTTCATAACAGATAGGGCTTCGAAGACGACTCATTTACATCCCCACTCATATACCGCCGAAGGGTTGTGGTATGTTGGGATAGAGAGGGGGATAGCGAAATTCACCGAAGCCGCCCTGAAGGCGGCTAAGTGGGCACAAAGCAAAGTATCTGTTTCCGGGGTTAACGAGCTTTACGATCCGAAAACGGATAGTTTTAATGATTTCCAGAGGACTGATATATTGGCCCAGACATTAAGGCTGGGCTTGATCTTTTCTCTAAAAGATAAAACCGAGATGTTAAAAGCCTGCCTTTTAAGTTATCAATACGGTGGTGAGATGTTGGATCAAAGGGGAGGTTTTGCTTATTCCAAAGAATCTCCTCATCTTAATTCATGGTGTAGTATGTTTAGCCTGCAGGCGTTAGCCTTGTGTGACGATCGAAATTTATTGTTCGCTAAAGGCGGATCTCTGCTTATTTAATGGAAATTACATGAAGAAAAAGTTAGGTTTTATTTTTGGCACTCGTCCCGAGATCATAAAACTAAGCCCGCTTATAAAGCTGTGCCGGGCTAAGAAAGTGCCGTTTTTCTGTATCCATACCGGCCAGCACTACTCTTATGACATGGATGAGATATTCTTTCGTGATCTGGAGCTGCCTTCGCCGGATTATAAGCTGCATATAAGAAGCAAGGCGCCTTTTAGGCAAGGTGAGCATACTGGAAGGATGCTTATTGATATCGAGCATATACTGCTTAAAGAGAAGCCTTATAGCGTCGTGGTCCAGGGAGACACCAATACGGTCTTAGCAGGCGCTTTATCCGCGGAGAAGATATCGACGACGATGAGTTTTACCGGGCTGCATATTAAGGTCGCGCATGTGGAAGCGGGATTAAGAAGCTACGACCGGAATATGCCGGAAGAGGTTAACAGGTTTATTGCAGACCACCTGTCGGATTATCTTTTTACCCCGACTGCAAAAGAAAAACAGATACTGCTTAAAGAAGGCGCCCCCCCCGGATGGATACATGTTACCGGAAACACTATAGTGGATGCGCTAAGATTGCATCTTGGGAACGCGCAAGAAAGAAAAAGCATTCTTGATGAGCTTGGATTACTTAAAGGTTCGTATATACTTTTGACTTTACACCGGCAGGAGAACGTTGATTCTAAGAGATCGTTCGGGGATATTATTCGCGGTATATCTCTTGTTGGAAAAGAAGTGAAGCTGCCGATTATTTTTCCGATGCACCCCAGGACTAAAAAAATGCTACAGAAGCACAAACTAAGACTTCCGTCATGCGTGCGGGTAATCGAGCCCGTTGGTTTTATGGATTTTTTGCAGCTTGAGGCAAATGCCAGGCTTGCTATGACTGATTCGGGAGGCGTGCAAGAGGAGACATGTATTTTGAAAGTGCCGTGTGTCACTTTGCGCCATAATACCGAGCGGCCTGAAACAGTCGAGGTGGGCTCAAACATTGTTGCCGGCACTGAACCGGGATCTATTCTAAGGGCGGCTCGCAAAATGCTTAAAGCAAAGCGAATGTGGCGGCAGCCATTCGGTGATGGAAAGGCCTCAGAGCGCATGTTGGAGATAATGTTAAGATGAAAGTAGCTTTTTTCGTATATCCTTCGGCTTTCCAGTCTCCGGGCGGGGGGGAGATCCTGCTTTTGAAGACAAAGGAGGCTTTGGAGAAGAAGGGTGTTGAGGTTAAGCTATTTGACCAGTGGCATGATAAGCTTAAGGATTTTGATATCTTGCATGTCTTTGGAAGCGTCAAAGATTGCCTTGGCCTTATGGAAACAGCCAAAAAACTCGGGGTAAAGATCGTTTTATCGCCTATATTCTGGTCCACTTTGCAGAGGGCGATCTATGAAAGCGGGCCGTTTGGCTATAAATCGGTCATGGCGATGAGGCATATGGCAAAGGTCGCGCTTCCTTCGATATCTTCGGATAGAAGGAGGATGCTTTTATTGGCGGATGCCGTTGTCCCCAATTCCAAGGCTGAGCTTGAGCAGGTCGCCAGGTTATTCGCTATCGATAAAGAAATGATGTCGGTGGTTTATGTGGGGGTGGATGAGAAATTTGCCGGCGCAGATCCGGGGTTGTTTAACAATAAATATAAAGTGAAGGATTTTGTACTTTCTGTCGGCAGGATCGAGCCTAGAAAGAATCAGCTTAATCTTATTAAGGCGGTAAAAGGGCTAGGTAAAAAGCTCGTTTTAATTGGAGATCCGGTGCCGGCGTATAATAGTTATTACGATAAGTGCAAGAAAGCTGCCGGTGCCGATGTATTGTTTGTCCAGAGAGTTGACCATGAAGATCCCGTGTTGGCTTCGGCATACGCAGCTTGCAGTGTTTTTGTACTACAGGGTTGGTTTGAGACTCCTGGCCTGGTTGCTATGGAGGCGGGCTTGGCGGGAGCAAGATTAGCCGTTACGAGCGCGGGTTCAACTCGGGAATATTTTAAAGACCACGCTGAATATTTCAATCCCGCAAGCCCTACAAGCATACTTAAAGCGTTAAATAGAGCATTGAGCAGGCCCAAGTCTGATGCTTTAAGCCATTACCTTAAAGATAATTTCCTTTGGTCCAACTCCGCAGACCAGAATATAAAAGTTTACGAGAAGCTGATTAAGTAAAACTTTTTTAGGCCGGTAAAGATATTATGAAATACGTCTTTAAAAATAGTATTTATAGATTGATCTTTAGTTTCATTGATTTATTGGGTTATATTGTTTTTTATCCCGCCAAGGTCTTTAATTCGAAACAAATACCCGTTTCCCTCAAGAATATCCTCGTAATAAGGCTCGATCATATCGGCGATGTTGTCCTATCAAGTTCAATAGCGCAAAATCTTAAAAATCATTACAAGGGCGCAAAGGTCGTTTACCTGGTCTCAAGCGCAGGCAGGGATATCCTTTCGGGTAATCCATATATTGATGAATTTATATCTTTCGATGCGCAATGGTTTAAACGCGGCAAACGTAACGTATTTGAGTTAAGGGGTTTTTGGGCTTTGAGCAGGAAGTTGCGGGCCATGAGATTCGACTTGGGTTTTGATCCGCGGGGCGATTTCCGCCATATCCTTTTGATGGCCTTGTCCGGTATAAAATATAAGGTAGGTTATGGCATAACAGGCGGCGGTTTTCTTTTGGACCGCGAAGCCTTTTACTGGCCGTCGGCGCATGCATTGGATCATAATCTGGATCTATTGAGGGGGCTCGGGATAAATGTCGTCTCCGAGGAGCCTTTACTTTGCGAGAAGCCGCAGGATAAGGTGTTTGTGGATGATTTTTTAAAGGAGTCAAGTATTGCAAGCGGTGATTTTAAGGCGGTGGTGCATGCTTGTGCGGGCAATACTGCCAAGAACTGGCTCCCTTTAAGGTTCGCCGAGCTTATAAAGCGTTTAGGTAAAGAGTATAATGCTAAGGTCATTTTTATCGGAAGCGGGGAGGATGCTGACAAGATTTCCGGCATCATAAATGCAAGCGGGGTCAATGCGGTTAATGCGGTAGGCAGGATTCCGCTCGATAAGCTTTTTGTTTTATTGAAAAGGGTGGACCTTTTTATCGGGCTTGACTCCGGGCCATCTCACATCGCGGCTGCGGCGAATACACCTTCAGTCGTTCTTTACAGCGGCACTAATAAAGCCGGTGAGTGGGCGCCCAAAGCAGAAAGGCTGGTTGTCATACAGAAATATACAAAATGCCAGGGTTGCCAAAGAACAGAATGTCACAATAACGTCTGCATGGGCTTGATCTCGGTTGATGAGGTAATGGCCTGCGCAAAAAGGATGCTTAGCCGATGAGGATCGCGATTGACGCCCGGATGATCGACCATCCGGGAATAGGAACGTATATAAGAAATATTTTAAGGGGCCTTTTAAAGTGCGCTTCCGGAAACGAGATCGTGTTGTATGGGGATCCGGCTAAGCTCTCAGAGTTCCCAGTAGAAAAGAAGATGTACACCGCCTCGGTGTATAGCTACAACGAGTTATTCCGCAGCCCGTTGGCAAAGGATAAGTTTGATCTTGTGCACATCCCGCATTTTAATGCGCCGTTCGGTAAGATCAATAACCTGGTGGTTACTATTCATGACCTTATTTATATTAAAGTTGCGCAATCAGGCGTTTCTCCATTTAAGAAGACAGTAGCAAAATGGATGTTTGCAAATGCCTTAAATAAAGCAAAAGTGATTATCGCCGTATCGAATAACACCCGCAACGACCTGATAGAATATTTCCCTCATGCGAAGGATAAAATAACAGTTATTTATGAAGCGGCAGAACTTGAGTATAAGAAAATAACAGATAGGCAGAAATTAAATAGCATTAAGCAGAAATATAATTTGCCTGAAAATTTTATTCTTTTTGTTGGAAGTATTAGAAAACATAAAAATATCGAACGTCTGCTTGATGCATATCTTTATCTTAAGCAAAAAGGAAGGGCTTGTAAGCTGGTCATAATCGGACGCCACGATACGGCCCAAAAAAGAATATTTGATAAAATTAAAGCCAGTGATGTTTTGTGCCTAGGAAACGTGGTAACCGGGGACCTTCCGGCAATCTATAATTTGGCGGATTTATTTGTTTTTCCGTCTTTATATGAGGGGTTTGGCCTGCCTGTCCTGGAGGCTATGGCTTGCGGCTTACCCGTGGTGACTTCGGCCGTGTCTAGCTTAAAGGAAGTCGCAGGGGATGCGGCATTGTTTTGTGACCCCCTGGATCATAAAGATATCGCTCTAAAGATCGAAATTGCACTTGGAGATAAGGGCCTAAGGAATACGCTCATCGAAAAGGGGCTTAAGCAGGCAGCTAGTTTTTCCTGGGATAAGGCAGCCAAGGATACGCTGGAAGTATATAGAAAGGCAGTTTCATGAGGATCGCTAAAGACAGCCAAGTTGATGCTTTGACAAAAAAGGCATGGGAAGAGAACTGGTCGGGTTATGCGACCGAGCAGGCGCTCGAGATATTCAATTATCCCAGGGTAAAAAGGCAGCTTGAGATATATGGGGACCGGTTGCCCAAGGATAAATATATTTTGGAGGGAGGCTGCGGGATAGGGCCTTACCTGGCTCATTTCCACGGGCTTGGCTATAGTATTATTGGTGTGGATTATAACGTAGAGCCGCTTAAAAAGATCAAAGAGTTTAACAAAAACCTTTTAGTAAGCTGCGCGGATGTGTTACGGCTTCCTTTTAAGGATTCTTCATTCGGCGCCTATATTTCTCTTGGCGTGATCGAGCATTTCACCGAGGGTCCCCAAGCCGCTATAAAAGAAGCATACCGAGTCATCTCGGATAAAGGTTATTTTATCGTCCAGGTCCCGCGGATATCCGTATTAAGGAAGATCAAATATCCCCTTATATGGCTTAGTGAAAATAGTTTTATAAGGAAGTTATTCCATAAAGAGCCGAAGACAAGATACTGGGAGCAGTATTTCGCAGTTTCAGAGCTAAGTGAAGCCTTAAAAGATGGAGGATTCCTGGTAGAGGCGGTATTCCCTTTAGACCACGAACACGCGTTTAGGGAATTCTGCCCGTTTTTATTCGGGGACAGGAAGTCATATGATGCAGCTAATAAGTTGGGCGTGTCTTTTGGAAGATTTGCGGAAAAATTCCTGCCCTGGGCCTGCGCTGATAGCATGGTCTTTATTTGTAAGAAGGAAACTGGATGAAGGTAGCTATTATACATGATTGGCTGACTGGGATGCGCGGCGGAGAGAAGTGCCTTGAGGTATTCTGTGAGCTTTTCCCGGAGGCTACCGTTTTTACCCTTATTCACAAGAAGGGCTCGGTTTCTGAGACTATCGAGGGTATGTCTATAAAGACATCGTTTATCCAGCATCTGCCTAGAGCCCAGGAGAAGTACAGGGAGTACCTGCCTTTATTTCCAAGGGCGATCGAAAGTTTCAATCTTAAGGGTTTTGATCTAATTTTAAGCTCCAGCCATTGCGCGGCTAAAGGGGCGAAGGTGCCTGAAAATGCCCTGCATATATGTTACTGTTATACCCCTATGCGTTACGCCTGGCTCTTTTTTGATGAGTATTTCGGAAGCTGCGGCTTTATCAAAAAAAATCTTATCTCCTGGGTTCTTAAGGGGTTGAGAAAGTGGGACTTAAAGACCAATGAAACCGTTGACTTCTTTGTGGCTATATCGGATAATATCAAGAATAGAATAGTCAAAATATACGGTAGAGAAGCAGAGGTTATCTATCCTCCTGTGGAGCTGGATAGATTCAAGGTTTCCAGGCGTGATGATGGCTATTATTTGGTGGTTTCAGCTCTTGTGCCTTACAAGAGGGTGGATATTGCGGTTGATGCTTTTAATCGTTTAGAGAAAAAACTCCTAGTCATTGGCACAGGCAATGTTGAGAAGCAGCTTAAGGCGGGGGCCGGGAAGAATGTAGAATTTCTTGGCTGGGCAAGTGACGCGGCCTTAGCGGACTATTACAGTAATTGTACGGCGCTGATTTTTCCCGGCGAGGAGGACTTTGGAATAGTCCCGGTAGAGGCCCAAGCCTGCGGAAAACCCGTGATAGCCTATGCCGCCGGAGGCGTTCTTGAGACAGTCATTCCTCAAACCGGGGTATTCTTTAAGGAACAGACTCTGGAGAGCCTCATTGATGCGATAGGGCGTTTTGAAAAGATAAGGGGGAGTTTTGACAGTAACGCCATCCGTAATAACGCCTTAAGGTTCGATAGGCAGATTTTTAAGGACAAGATCAATGCTTTTATTCAGGAGAAGTTGAATGCTTAAGAAACACGGCCAGTTATTCCAGATGTTTTTGTTTTTTGCGGATATGGCGGTTGTAAGCGTATCCTGGGTATTGGCCTATCTTTTAAGATTTCAGCTTGGCCCTGTCCCGGTCCTGAAGGGCATTCCGGGATCAAATGAATTTTTGCTTTTATTATATATTTTACTGCCCCTTTCGGCGGTAATGTTCAGGTTTGCCGGGCTTTATGAGCCGATGCGCGCCAGCGCGAGATTAGAAGAAATAAAGAGAGTTTTTACCGCGTTGTCGCTTGTAACCTTAAGTTTCATAACTCTTATCTATCTTACCCGGGAGGAGAAGTACTCAAGAGGCGTATTTATTTATTTCTGGGTATCAAGCGTGGTTTTACTTTCAGTGTTCAGGTACTTTGTAAGGTTGTTGTTCAATTGGTTGAGGGTCAAGGGTTACAATCTGCGCTACGTACTCATCGTTGGCGACGGGCAGGCGGCCCAGAAAGTTGAGGAAAAGCTCGCGGAGCACGCGGAATATGGATTCAAAGTTGTTGGATTCCTATCCAAGGACAAAGAGAATGTCGGAAATAAAATACACGGGATCCCGGTCGTAGGCACTTATGCCGATACAAGGCAAATGATCGAAAGCCTGGATATCGACCAGCTTATCCTTGCGCTTCCTTTTGACCACATCAGGATGCTAAAGGCTATTCTGGGCCGGGTCTACGATGAGATGGTTGAGATCAAGGTCGTGCCGGACCTTTTCGAATATTTTACTCTGCGCAAAAGCATTGAGGAGCTTGACGGTTTGCCCATCATAAATTTAAGGGAGTCTCCGCTTTACGGATGGAACCGGATGCTCAAGAGGCTCTTTGATATTTTGGTCTCATTGTTTATGCTGATCTTGCTTGGCCCGCTTATGCTGTTAATTGCCCTGGCCATCAAGCTTGCATCCCCGGGCCCTGTCTTTTATAAGCAGAAGAGGATGGGCATGGATGGCGAGACATTTAAGATAACTAAGTTCCGCTCCATGGCTGTGGGCGCCGAGAAGAAGACCGGGCCTGTCTGGGCCAAGGAGAATGATGAGCGCAGGTCTTCTATCGGGAGTTTTTTAAGGCGCTATAATCTAGATGAGTTACCGCAGCTTTTTAATGTCTTAAAAGGCGAGATGAGCATCGTGGGCCCCAGGCCCGAGAGGCCGGAGTTCATGCAGGAGTTTAAGAAGAAGATGCCGGAGTATATGCTTCGCCACAAAATGAAGTCCGGAATTACCGGCTGGGCGCAGGTCAACGGCTTGCGTGGGAATACCTCTATTGAAGAACGTACAAAATATGACCTGTATTATATCGAGAACTGGTCTTTGTTTTTCGATATGGGGATCTTGGTAAGGACAATATTCGCTTTTAAAAATGCTTACTAAAAAACTGGATATTCTTTTCGAATTCTTTCTTTATCTTTTAGCATATGGCATAACCTTCTCGAATGCACTTGTTGAAATCTCGTTAGGTTTTGTAATATTTTTGTTTATTTTAAAAATGGCCATTTCAAGGAAGTGGCTTATCCGCCGCTCATGGATCAGCCTGCTTATATGCGTTTTGGCAGGCGTAATCGTTGTTTCATTCTTACGAAGTGAATACCATAAAGTAAGTTTCAAGGGGGTATTAAGGATCGCCAAATACGCGCTCTTGTATTTTGCGGTAGTTGATTTCATGGGGGGAGCTCCTGAGCGCAAAAAAAGATTTTTCTGGGCTATTGTAGTAGTTTCCGGATTTACTTTCTTAAACGGAATTTTCCAGTGTGTTTTTGGTTTTGATATGCTAAGGCATTATGGATTTGAACCTTCGGACTCTTTAAAGAGAATAAAAGCTTCTTTTGTCCATCCCAATGATTTCGCAGGCTACATAATCTCTGTCCTCCCGTTTAGCTTTGCTTTTCTTTCAGCCGGAATAAAGAAGTGGCAGAAGGTTGTGCTGGTCATAATATTATTATTGGGTTTCTATTGCTTAGCCAGAACATCTTCCCGCGGAGCATGGATCGGCTTTGGAGTAGGATTGTCAATCTATCTCCTCTTTTATAAAAAGCGCCTTCTGTTGATTCTGCCGGTTTTGGTTTCTTTATTCGCTTTGTTATCGCCCCAGGGGTTTTACCGCATTGCCTCACTTTTTAACTCCGGGCAGAATACCGTATGGGAAAGGATGGAGCTTTGGAAGGGGGCCTGGAGCATGGTGAAGGTGCATCCTATCCTTGGTTTCGGTGTAAACACCTATTCCAAGTACTTTCCTCTTTATAAACCTGAGACTTATTTTAACTTAAGCTATACGCATAACTCCTACCTTCAGATGTGGACGGAGATAGGGATCCTTGGCCTTGCGGTATTCCTTGGGATCGTGGGGATAATAATGGTCAGATCCTTCAGGGATTTAAGGATCAGGGTTAAATCCGGAGTAATGGGAATTATATTGCTAGGTGCCTTGAGCGGTTATTCAGCGTTTTTGGTGCAAGCGGGTTTGGATACAAATTTATTTTCCTTGGTCCTGGTGACTCAATTCTGGATGATGAGCGCATACTTGACCTCACTCGGTGAACCTTTCAAGAAATAATCAAAATGCCTAAAGGATACTTTTTAAGCGCGGTAGTATTGTCTCGCAATTCCGGATCCAAGATCGAAGATTGTTTAAAATCTTTGGCCGGATGGGCGGATGAGGTCATTGTCGTGGATGGGGAGAGCCGGGATAATACGGTTGAGATCGCCAAGAAGATGGGGGCTAAGGTCTTTTCGCATGCTTTTCTGGGCGCGTTTTCACTTGAGCGTAACTTCGGGAACGATAAAGCGAATTGCGAATGGGTCCTGCAGCTTGACAGTGATGAGGTGGTAAGCGAAGATTTTAAGAAGGAGTGCGACAGGGTACTGCCCAAGACAAATTTTGCGGCTTTCAAGTTTATGCGCCGGAATTATTTCCTGGGCCATGGATTTACATACGGGGGCTGGTATCATCGGTCGCAGCATTTGCTCAAAAAAGGGTTTGCCCATTACGAGGGAAGGGTGCATGAGTCCATGGTAGTAAACGGCCAGGTTGGAGACATCGATGCGGATGTCCACCACTACCCGTTCGACAATCTGTCTGATTTTATAGAAAGGCAGAACCGTTATACCGGGCTGCAGGCTAAGGATATCATTGACAGCGGGCAAACTGATATTAAGACTATCAAATACAATCTTTCCTGGAAACCGCTTAAACTTTTCAAAAAGATGTATTTCGACAAGAAAGGCTATCGGGAAGGCGTATATGGCCTGGTTTTTGCTATCTTGTTTTCTTTTGTGCATTTCTTAAAATGGGCCAAGGTTTGGGAAACGGTAAGGGATAAATAATGGGGATCATTAAATTCGTGCTTATAAATAGCATCGTTATTTCATCGGCCTACCTTATTAATTACAGGCTTATAAGGTTTAAGGGGCTTGTTGATTCGCTTTTATCTTTTTTCCTTGTATATTTTACCCAGATCGTGGCTACCCAGACCTTGCTGGGGTTAAACGGGGCGCTTTTCTTCAGGAAGCTCTTGGCATTAAATTTTATAATACTGTTGATCGTCTGGGCGGCTTCCAAAAACAGCCGGTCATGCTTGTGCGAGTCCGACTCAAGAGCCATAATGAGCGAGCTGTTTAAAGTCAGGCCGGTATTATTTATTGCTTCAGTGATCGCAGCTTTCGGATTGGTTGAGGTATCCTTAAATCTTGTTAATGCGCCTGTTGGCTGGGATAGCATCAGTTATCATTTCGCATTTCCTGTTGAGTGGCTAAAGCACGGGAATCTGGCGATACCGACTACAATTTGTGATGATCCGAGCCCGCCGTATTACCCTATTAACGGAAGCTTGTATTTCTTATGGTTGATGATGCCGCTTAGGAATGTTTTTCTGGCGGATCTTGGCCAGGCGCCGTTTTTTGTCCTGGCGTTTCTGTCAATAGTAGGCATCTGCAGAAAGATGAGGCTGGGAAGGGAGAGTTCGTTTTACGCTGCGGCGCTGTTTGTGATCACGCCTAATATATTTAAGCAGTTAAAGCTTGGGTATGTGGATGTAATGTCTGCGGCAGTATTTTTGGTGGCTGTAAATTTTCTTTTAATGTCAGCAAAAGAGCTGAATTTAAAGAATCTTATTTTGTGGTCATTGGCGTTAGGGCTTTTCTTTGGTATCAAGAGTTCCGCTGTATTATACGGCGCGCTCCCGGTTTTGTTCTTTGCTATTATTTTGCTTAAGAATATCAAGGAGCGCGGGTTAATAAGGGTTATATTTTATTTTGTTTTATTTATTGTCCTTGTTCTTGCTACCGGGGGGTTTGCTTATATAAGGAACCTTGTCCTTATTGGAAATCCACTTTTCCCCGCCCAAATAAAGCTCTTGGGAAAGGTTGTCTTTGAAGGGGTAGTGCCATTTTCTTCATACCGCCAGCAATGGACCTCCCAGGAGATGAACCTGGCTAAAGCCTTGTTTGGGGAGGGGTTGGGCGCGCAGTTGATCATTGTATTTATACCGGCTTTGGTTTTGGTATTGCCACTTGCCTTGTTAAAGCGCAAAGTAAAACTTGATCTGCCTGTGGTATTTGTTTTATCGCTGCCGTTTGCGCTGCTGGCATCATTTTTATTCTTCATGCCGCAGCTCTGGATAAGGTATCTGTATCCATTTTTGGGGGCAGGTTATATCGCGGCTTTATTCTCATTAAATGCGCTTAACTTTCCTTTAAAGGCCTTAAGGTGGGTGGCAGCCTTTTGCGTGCTGGTAAGTTCTCTTGAGATCATGGGGTGGTGGCGCCTGATAAGTGCACTTTTTTTGACGGTTATGTTTTTTATATCTATGCCGGGCATTGTAAGGGTAAGGATCAATAAACAGGCCTTTTTTGGCGCGGTTTTGATATTGACAGGCGTTTTGATCTTCCTGAACGCTGATTACAACAAATATGAATTTGACAGGTACTCAAGCCGCACACCGTATCCCAAAGAGGACAGGGAGGCGTGGAAGTGGCTTAATGATAATACGATCCGCTCAAGAATAGCTTACGCCGGGATACCGCACGTATTTCCTCTGTACGGAACCAAGTTCAAAAATGTTGTTTACTATGTTTCAGTGAATGCGATAGAGCCGGCTTTGCTGCACTTATATCCTAATGGTTCTTATATATGGGACCGTGATTTCTTTAAGATGCATAAAGGGTTGGAGGATTCGGGAAATTACCGCGAGCATCCTGATTATGACGTTTGGCTTAAGAATCTTAAAGCACGCCGTATAGAGTATCTGGTGGTTTATTCACTGCGTAAGATCGAGGATAGTGTGGTTTTTCCCCTTGAGAATGACTGGGCGCTTCTTCATCCGGAAAAATTCATCCCTGTATTTAATAAAAGGACCGTTAATATTTACAGGATCGCAAAGTGAAGATTTCAATTGTAGTTCCCGCGCATAACGAAAGTGAGAATATCTCCGGCCTTATCGATAAGATCGAGGCATCAGTTGACCTGCCGCATGAATTGATCGTAGTCGACGACCACTCAAGCGATAATACGCAAAGCCTTATAAGGCAAGCCTGTAAGCGCCACAAGAACGTAAGGTTGGTTGAGAATAAACTTTCAGGCGGATTTGCTAATGCCCTCAGGGCAGGTTTTGCAAGCGCTTCTTGCGAAGCTGTCGTTCCGGTCATGGGGGATCTGTGCGATGACCTCGGCACTGTAAAGCCGATGCTTGAGAAGATCAATGAAGGCTATGATATAGTTTGCGGGTCGCGTTATATGAGAGGAGGCAGGAGGATGGGGGGGTCAAGGTTAAAGGCCTTCTTATCCGGAGTAGGGGGGAGTTCTTTGTATTATTTATTGGGCATTCCTACTCATGATATCTCAAATGCCTTTAAGATGTACCGAAAATCGGTGCTTGATTCGGTAAAGCCGGATTCAACGGGGTTTGAGATATCCATGGAGATCCCGCTAAAGGCGCATTGTATGGGCTTTAAGATAACGGAGGTGCCTACTTCATGGAAGGAGAGGGAGAAAGGTAAATCTAATTTTAAGGTTTTTAAACTTTTGCCCAGGTATATCAAGCTGTACCTTTGGGCCATATTTAAAAGGAAGGGTTAGCAATATGCCGCTACTTTCAGTGATAGTCCCGGTTTTCAATGAGTCTAAGACAATAAGGCAGATCCTCGAGAAGATAAGCCTCGTCCCTGTCGACAAGGAGATGATCGTAGTCGATGACGGTTCAACCGATGGCACAGACAAGATATTAAGGGATATGAGGCTCGACAACATGAAGGTCATACATCACAGCGCAAACCGCGGCAAAGGCGCTGCTTTTTTGACAGGGCTTTCGAACGCGACAGGAGAGTTCGTCATTATACAGGACGGAGATCTTGAATATGACCCGCAGGAGTACCTTAAATTAATTGAAGAGATAAAAAAGGTTGGGGTTGACGCAGTGGTTGGCGCCAGGTTCATGAAAGATTACCGCGGTTTATTAATACCGCAGCTGGGCAACAGATTCCTGACAGGGCTCCTTAATCTATTATATGGGGCCAAGCTCAACGATTGCCTTAGCTGTTATAAGCTTTTCCGCAGGGAGACTTTGCTTTCCCTGGGCATTACCTCTTGCGGTTTTGAAGTCGACACTGAGATACTGGCTAAGGCGCTTAAAAAGAAATTGAAGCTGAGCCAGGTGCCGATATCGTACGCGCCGCGCTCATACGCTGAGGGGAAAAAGATAAGGATAAAGGACGGGATAAGGTACGCGATAAATATAATTAAAAACAGGTTTATAAACTAAGGGAGAGATGGCTAAATTTATAAGATTCGCTGAGCAAGTAGCATATTGGGGTATTGTGGGGATCCCGTTTTCGATAGCAATAGCTCCCGCGTTTACCAGCGCGCTGGTCGGCATTACCATGGTCTTTTTCCTGGCCAAATGGGTTGCGGGAGGAGTGAGGAATTATAAAGGCTCGGCAATTGATCTTGCTTTCTTGGCGCTTCTGGGGATATCCCTTGTTTCTATAGTAAATGCCGTAAGCCTTGAAGCTAGTATTAAAGGGATCCTGAAATATTGCCAGTATGCCATGATCTTTATTATTTTGATAGCCGAGGTTAAAGATAAGCTGCATATAAAAAGAATGGTCCTTTCAATGGCCTTGGGCGGTGTTTTGGCTTCAGTTGACGCGGGATGGCAGATCGCCTTTGGTAAAGATTTTATCCGGGGAAATCTCCCAATAATTAATATCGGCCTTATGCGCGCCAGTGCCGCTTTTCCTAACGCTAACGGCCTCGGGGTATATCTGGCGCCTTTGGCCCCCTTTGTGATTGGCCTGGCTTTGTATAACCTTAAAGGGAAGGCTAAGGTGGCAACGCTCATTGCGGGGTTATTGATAGTTGTGGGCATTGTAATGACCTGGTCGCGCCCGGCTGCATTGGGCTGTTTTCTCGCTCTACTTATTATGGGGATAGTCCGCAGGGATAAAGTATTGCTGTCTATCTTGGTCGCGTTATTGGCTATAAGCCCTATTATTGCTCCCCGCAGCATAAAGCAGTGGGCCAAAGATGTAAATTATAACCCGATAGTTTTTATGTGTAATTCTGACAGGATGAGCATGTACAGGAACACCATGAATATGATCAGTCATCATCCGGTTATCGGCGTGGGGTTAAGCAATTTCTCAAGGAGTTATCATAAATACAAACTATATGAGCCGGAGAACGCGATTACCGGCGATTCTGTATATGCCCACAACAATTTCCTGCATACGGCGGGAGAGGTGGGCCTTTTGGGGTTGGCGGCGTTATTGTGGCTTCTATTTGCGCTTTTCAAGAAGAATATTTCTATTTACAGGAAACTTAAGGACCCGCAGCTTGCCGTGCTTTCATTATGCCTGATTGCGGCGCTTGCAGCTTATCTTATTAATGGCCTTACAGAAACTAATCTTTATTATGCGCGCTTAGTCCCGCTTTTTTGGTATCTGGTTGGATTTTCCCTCGCGCTTGAGAAGTTTATTCCGCGGCCCGAAATTCAAAGTCATTAACCTCTTTAGAAAGCTTAAATGAATATTTTAGGCATATCCTGTTTTTCCAATGATAGCGCTGCAGCCATCATTCGCGATGGCGAGATAATTGCTGCTGCCCAGGAGGAGCGATTTACGCGCAGGAAGCACGACCCCGGCTTTCCTGCTCAGTCAATAGCTTACTGTTTGAAGGAAGCCGGATCATCCATGAATGATATTGATCTGGTCGCGTTTTACGAGCAGCCTATTGTTAAGTTTGGGAGGTTCTTTGAAAGCTCGCTGTTTTTCGCCCCGGGTGGAATGGCGAGTTTTTCGCATGATATGCCGGATTGGATCAGGCAGAGGCTTTTGCTGCGCTGGACCATTATTCGGAAATTGGGTTATCGCGGGAAGATTATTTTTGCGCGGCATCATGAATCGCATGCGGCTAGCGCATTTTACCCCTCGCCTTTCAGCGAGGCGGCGGTTCTGACTATTGACGGCGCCGGAGAATGGGAGACCGCGACTATTGGCATAGGATGCGGAAACGACATCCAGGCAAAAAGCTGCCTGAGATTTCCGCATTCATTGGGCTTTTTGTATTCGGCGTTCACATATTATTCCGGATTCGAAGTTGATTCCGGCGAATATAAGCTGATGGGCCTGGCTCCTTACGGTAAGCCAAGGTTCAAGGAACTCATACTGAAGGATCTTTTGGATTTAAAAGAGGACGGTTCTTTTAAATTGAATATGCGTTATTTCGATATCTGCTCCGGTGAGCGTTTGATCAATTCCCGGTTTGAGAGCTTGTTCTCGGGGCCTGCCAGGAGACCCGGAGATTTGATCACTCAGAAAGATATGGATATGGCTGCTTCCATACAGCAGGTAACCGAAGAGATAATGTTAAAGATGGCAAAGCATGCGCACAAGCTGACCGGAAAAGACAATCTCTGCCTTGCCGGTAGTGTGGCTTTAAATTGTGTTGCTAACAGCCGCATCCTGCGCGAAGGGTTATTCAAAAAGATATGGGTCCAGCCCGCAGCAGGAGATGCCGGAGGGGCTTTGGGTGCCGCGCTTTGGGCTTGGTATAAATACCTTGGTAATGACAGGATCGTTGATAGCGATAAGGATAGCCTTAAGGGTTCATTCTTGGGCCCGGAATTCAATGATTTTGAGATCAGCGCCTGCCTTGATAAGGAGGGCGCTGTTTATGAAAGATTCTCAAGCGCCGAGCTTCCGGGAGCTGCGGCTGAGCTTGTCGCTTCGGGAAAAGTGATCGGATGGTTTCAGGGGAGGATGGAGTTTGGGCCCAGGGCGCTTGGGGCAAGGAGCATAATAGCTGATCCGCGCAAACCCGGCATGCAATCAAGGCTGAACCTCGAGGTGAAGCGCCGCGAGCCTTTTAGGCCTTTTGCGCCCGCGGTATTGAACGAGAGTGCGTCCGACTGGTTCGACCTTAAAACAGAGTCTCCTTATATGCTGTTGGTCGCTGCGGTCAAAGATAATGAGCCGATCCCGGCGGTAACGCATGTCGATAATAGCGCCCGCGTCCAGACGGTAAAAAGGAGCGATTCGCCTTTATATTACGAGCTCATCGAGGCTTTTTATAGAAAGACAGGCTGCCCGGCAGTAGTAAACACCTCCTTCAATGTAAGAGGCGAGCCGTTGGTTTGTACCCCGCAGGATGCGTTCAGGTGTTTTATGGGGACAGAGATGGATCATTTAGTTATCGGTGATTTTATACTTGATAAGAGCCGCCAAATGGGATCAGCTCAAAGGGAACCCTTGGAGAGCAGGGTATCGGCTGCCGGGAATCTTTTAGTAAAATTTCTTACCTTTTTATCCGTTGTATTCTTTGGGATCTTCTTTTGTTTGGTCATGATTCCGGCTGGATTCATAGTCAGATTATTCGGCAAAGATGTGCTGGATTTGAAGTTCGGAGATAATAGGGAATCTTACTGGCGCAAATGGACAAAGTAAAGAATATCCTCGCTATAAGAAACGACCGCTTGGGGGAGTTTTTGCTTTGCATTCCGGCGTTCAGGGCGTTAAAGGAAAGTTTCCCCGGTGCCAAACTTACGCTGGCGGTCGATCCGTATCTTTTGGAGCTGGCAAAGTGCATTGACGGCGTTGACGAGGTTATCCCCTGGGAGGGCAAGAAACGTAAGTTTTCAGAACTGCTTGATATCAGCCGGGAGTTAAAAAAACGCAAATTTGACCTTTGCGTAATATTCAACCCCACCCGCGAGGCAAATTTAGCAAGCTTTCTCGGAGGCGTACCAAAGAGAGTTGGCTACAGTCGGAAATGGGGATTTCTTCTGACCCATAAGATGAAGGACCTCAAAAACCTTGGCCAGCGGCACGAAGTTGAATATAACCTTGAGTTGGCTGCTCTGGCTGGGGCAAGGACGCAAGACAAGGCGCTATTGTTAAAGATCGCAGATATCCGTCCTGACTGCGGAATAGTTGCAATTCATCCCTGGACCAGCGACCCGGTCAAGCAGTGGCCGATTGAGAATTTCCGGGAGTTGGCGGCAAAGTTGGCGGAAGAGATGGGCAGGAAGGTCGTTATTCTGGGCGGGAAGGAAAACATGGCCTTAGCCGCGAAGTATTTCTCCGGCCTGGGAAAGAATGTCATAGATCTGACCGGCAAGACCGGGCTTTTAGAGCTCGCTAAAGCCATTAAAAGTTCGGGGTTATTGGTCTCGGGGGACAGCGGCCCGGTGCACTTGAGCTGCGCAGTGGGAACGCCGGTTGTGGCGCTATTCAGGAACGACCTTCCGGGCAAGACCGCAAAAAGATGGGGGCCGTGGGCCGGAAATTCAGCTGTTATAGAGAAGAATAGCCTTGCTGGCATAACCGTAGATGAAGTGTTAAATAAGATCAAGGAGATGTCCGTATGACTTATGCGATAATCTTGGCCGGCGGCACAGGTACGAGGTTCTGGCCTTTCAGCCGCGAGCTTGAGCCGAAGCAGTTCATTCAGATGGTCGGCAAGACCAGCCTTTTTCAGGATACGATCAAACGGCTTGATGGCGTAGTCGCTCCCAAGAACGTACTTATCATCACCAACCGTAATTATTTTTATGAGATCAAGAATCAGGTGCGTGGGTGCGGGATTCCGGAAGTTAATATAATCCTTGAGCCGCAAGGCAAGAATACCGCTCCTGCGATCGGGCTTGCTGCAAGGCTTATCATCGGTAAAGATAAGGACGCGGTAATGATCGTTTTGCCCGCCGATCATTATATTAAGGATCTTACCCGTTTTAAAGGGTGCCTTAAGAGGGCGGTGGCTGCAAGCTTAAAGGGAATGCTTGTTACCTTAGGGGTAAAGCCCTCAAGCCCTTCGACCGGGTACGGTTATATAAAAGTAAAGCCCGGCAGGGGGGCGGGGTACTTTTGCGTCGAAAAGTTCCTGGAAAAGCCAAACTTGGATAAAGCTAAAGAGTATTTCAGGAATAAGCGTTTCTATTGGAACAGCGGGATGTTCATCTGGAGGGCGGATCTCCTCCTTGAAGAGTTCAAGCGTTTCCTGCCGGATCTTTATAGAAATTTAAGCAAGATATCTTGTGTAAACGATATAGAGAAGGCCTGGCCGAAGATGGACTCGATATCTGTGGATTATGGCATTATGGAGCATTCTAAGAAAATCGCTTTGATTCCGGCAGATTTTGACTGGACGGACCTGGGAAGCTGGGATGCCCTTAATGAGCTTCTTCCTAAGAATAAAGATGGAAACCTTATTAATGGGGATTGCCTTGAGTTCGATAACCAGGGCTTAAGCGTTTTTAGCCGGGCAAATAGGCTTATTGCTGCGATAGGCTTAAAGGACCTGATCATTGCTGACACGCCGGATGCGCTTCTGGTCTGCGATAAGCATAAGACGCAGGATGTAAGGATGATCGTGGAGAAGCTTAAAAGTTCCCGCCGCAGGGAGCATGTGACCCATGTCACCGAGAAACGGCCGTGGGGAAGGTTTACGGTGCTGCAAAACGGAGATAGTTTTAAGATAAAGTTTATTGAGATCGATCCGGGAAAGCGCCTGAGCCTCCAGCGCCATAAAAAGCGCGCTGAACACTGGGTGGTCGTTTCGGGCTGCGCAAAGGTCACTACCGGACGTAAAGCAAAGCTTGTGCCTGTTAACCATAGTATTTATGTGCCCATGGGGGCCATGCATCGCCTTGAGAATCCGTATAAGTCATTGCTTAAGATCGTCGAGGTCCAGACAGGCAGCTATTTAGAGGAAGACGACATTGAAAGATTCAGCGACGATTACCAGAGATAAGCCAAAAAAGGCCCTCGTAATAAATCCGTTCGGGATCGGGGATGTGCTTTTTACAACGCCTGTAATCAAGGCGTTAACGAAAAGCATCCCTGATATTCGGGTGAGTTTTTGGTGCAACGAGCGCGTGCAGCAGGTCCTTAGGAATAATCCGCGCATAGAAAAAATATTTCCTCTTTCCCGGGGGGACCTGAACAAGATCTTTGATGAATCCACATGGGAAGGGATAAAGAGCTTAGTTTCTTTATTCAAAAAGCTGCGTGGGGAGAAGTTTGATTTGGCGCTTGATTTTTCCCTCGACCATAGGTATTCTATGGTTTGTTGGCTCGCCGGTATAAAAAGAAGGATCGGTTTTGATTACAAGGGCAGAGGGATCTTCCTGACAGACAAGGTCGAGTTCAAGGGCTACAGCGAAAAACATATGGTCGAGTATTACCTTGGCCTCTTAAAACCTCTTAATATAACTTGCGAAGACAAGAATATTGAATTACATCCTCCCGCGGCAGGGGTCAACAGGATCAGCAGGCTCCTGTCTTACTCCGGCGTAAAGGCCGGGGACCTGGTGGTGGGTATTGCGCCCGGCGCAGGGGCAAGCTGGGGCAGGGATGCAGGAGCTAAGCACTGGCAGCCTTTAAAGTTCGCTCAGCTTGCCGAGAGGATGATGGATGAGCTCAAGGCTAAAGTGGTGATCCTGGGCGATGAATCAGAGAAGCCCATTGCCGAGATAGTCAAGGATGCGATGAGGGATAAGCCGGTGGACCTTGTGGGGAGGACGAGCCTGGAAGAGTTAGCTGCGGCGATAAGCCTCCTAAAGGTGCTGGTGACCAATGACGGAGGGCCGCTGCATATGGCAACAGGCCTGGGGGTAAAGACGGTCTCAATTTTTGGCCCCGTTGATGAAAAAGTGTATGGTCCGTATCCGACTTCGGATAAACATATTGTTGTTAAGAAGGACCTGGGCTGCCGGCCGTGCTATAAGGATTTCCGGCTTCCCTTTTGCGGCAAAGACAGGGAGTGCATAAAGGATATAAGCGTGGATGAGGTGTTTTCCGCAGTAAGGAGAGTTTTATGATTAGTTTTTCAGATCTTGGAGCCCAGCACCGTGAAATCGCCAAGGAGATGCGCCAGGCGATCGACCGGGTGATCGAGCGCGGTGATTTTATACTGGGTGAGGATGTCCTTTTATTTGAAAAAGAGTTTGCCCGTTTCTGCAATAGCAAGTTTGCCGTGGGGGTAAGCTCAGGCACGGCAGGTTTATTTTTAGCATTGCGCGCCCTTGGCATAAAGGAGGGGGATGAGGTTATAGTCCCTGATTTTACTTTTATCGCGACGGCGCTGGCTGTTTCTTACACCGGGGCAAAGCCGGTGTTCGTAGATATTCGAGAGGATTCTTATAATATTGACCCGGAAAAGATCAGGAAAGTTATTACTAAAAATACGAAAGCGATAATCCCGGTGCATCTTTACGGGCAGCCTGCCGAAATGCCTGAGATCATGAAGATAGCTAAGGAGAATGGGCTTAAGGTCATTGAGGACGCCTGTCAGGCGCACGGCGCAAGCTTTAAGATGGACGGCGGATGGCATCAGGCAGGCAGTGTCGGTGATATGGGGGTTTTTAGTTTTTATCCTTCCAAGAACATGGGCGGCCTGGGTGATGGGGGATTGATAACCGCTAGCGATGAAACTTTGCATAAGAAGCTCCTCATCTTGAGAGATTGCGGACGCGTATCCAAATATGAGCATGAGGTTATCGGCTACAATTCGCGTTTGGATACTTTGCAGGCGGCGGTCCTGCGCGTGAAATTAAAAAAGATTGAGGAGTGGAACAGGATGCGCGCCTCCGCGGCAAAGTTGTATGAAAAGTATCTGGGGCAGGTGGACGGGGTGGCTATCCCTTATGCTGCGCCAAATGTAAAACATATTTATCATTGTTTTGCCGTGCGGCTTAAAAAACGCGAAGAGGTAATGGCTAGATTTAAGGATGCCGGGGTGTCGGCTATTATTCATTACCCGATACCTTTGCATCTGCAAAAGGTCTACGCGCCGCTTGGGTTTAAATCAGGCGATTTCCCTGTGTCGGAGAAGGTTTCGCAGGAGATCCTATCGCTTCCTATGTATCCGCATATCAAAGAAAGCGATATCCGGATTATCGCGGATATCATAAAAGAGGTTTCATAAAATGGCGGACAAATTCCCGATTTCGATTGTAATGCTTACTCACAACAAGGAGCATTTTGTGGCCAAGCCGCTTGAGTCGGTGGCCTGGGCTGATGAAATTATAGTGGTGGATGATTTCAGCGCTGATAAGACAGCTGAGATCGCTAGGATTTACACGGACAAGGTCTTTATCCGCAAGATGGAGATAGAGGGCAAGCACAGGAACTGGGCGTATGCGCAAGCCAAACACGGATGGATCTTGAGCCTTGACGATGATGAGCTTGTTACTCCGGAGTTGGCAGAGGAGATAAAGAAGGTCATATCCAGCGATCCTCCTGAAAACGGCTTTACTATCCCAAGAAGAAATTACATGGGTGATTACTGGATAAAGTACGGCGGATTGTACCCCAGCCCGCAGCTGAGGCTCTTCAGGAAGGGCAAGTTTAAATACGAAGAGGTGGAGATCCATCCGCGGGCCTTTATGGATGATCCGCGCGGAGAACTTAAATCCGATATTATCCATTATACCTACCGCGATTATTCGGATTTTCTCGCCAAGCTTAATAAGCAGACTTCGCTTGAAGCGTTGAAGTGGTATCGCAATAATAAGCCCATGACCCTTGGCAGATTCCTCTGGCGTACCTACGACCGTTTCATGCGCACCTATTTCGGCAAACAGAGCCGCAAAGACGGCTTTATCGGATTTCTCGTCGCTTTTAACGCCGGGCTTTATCAATTCTTAAGCTATTTAAAGTACAGGGAGCTTGTGTTTAAGGACAAATTAAAGAAATGAAAACAGTATTCCTTGACCGCGACGGCGTGATTAACGTATTTCCGGGTTATAAAAAATACGTAACCTCCTTGAGGAAATTTCAATTCCTGCCCAGAGTAAAGAAAGCTATCGCCAGGCTTACTGATAAGGATTTCCAGATATTTGTAGTTTCCAATCAGGCCGGGGTGGGAAAAGGGGTCTATAGCCAGAGGACATTGGATCTAATCACCAGCAGAATGCTTGAGGGGATCGGGCTTTCCGGAGGAATTATCCGGAAAGTCTATTATTGCACCCATCGGCCGGAGGCAAATTGCGCTTGCCGCAAGCCCCGCGCCGGAATGCTGCAGATGGCCAGAAAGGAATTTGGGGTTAATTTGAAGAGCGCTTTCTTTGTGGGTGACACCATTCGGGATGTCATGACCGCTGAAGCCGCCGGTTGCCGGTCCATACTTGTAACAAGCGGCAGGGAGAAGCTTTCCAACCAAAAGAATTGGGAAGCCAAGCCGCATTTCGTATTCAGGGACCTTTATGAGGCTGCCGATTTTATTATAAGGCAAAAAAAGCAATGAAGGCCGTCATTGTTTACGCCTCTGCCGGAGCCGGACACTTTAAGGCTGCGGAGGCGATATACAAATATCTCAAAAATAATTGCCCGCAGATTGAGGTGAGCCTCGTAGATATCCTGCCTATGACCAGCCCCACGATGCAGTTTAATTACCGCTTCGGGTACAACTTCCTGATCAACCGGGCCCTGTTCTTATGGTCGCTGTCATTCTGGATGACGGATACAAAGTGGCTGCGGTTTATCGTCAGGCCTTTGTCAGAGCTTATTAATCACTTTAATACCCTTCCTTTCCGTAATTTCCTTCTAAAGGAAAACCCGGATCTCATTATTTCGACCCATTTCCTTCCTCCCGAGATCGCCACGCGCCTTAAGCGCTCCGGCAAGATCCGTTCCAAAATAATCACGGTTATCACGGATTTTGGCGTGCATAATTTCTGGATGCATAAGGGGACGGATATTTATGTCGGCGCTTCAAGCGTTACCGGAAATATTCTTGCCAAAAAGGGAGTAAAGAGAGAGTGTATTAAAGAGTTTGGGATCCCGGTTGATGAAAAGTTCTTGAAGCCCTTGGACAGGAATGAGCTGTGCCGGAAGCTGGGAGTAGCAGCTGATAAATTTACGGTCCTGATCATGACAGGCTCATTCGGCATCGGCCCGATCGAGGAGATTATACATCTTCTTCAGGGGAAGGCGCAGCTCTTGGTCGTTTGCGCCAGCAATAAAGCGCTTTATGCCAAGTTAAAGAGCGCCAATTTTACGGACACGAAAGTCTACGGCTTCGTCGATAACGTGCAGGAGCTGATGAATGTCTCCGATATCATTGTTACCAAGCCCGGGGGCTTAAGCATCTCGGAGATCCTTATTAGCGGGATTGTGCCTGTTTTTGTTTCCGCCATCCCGGGGCAGGAGCAGGGGAATCTGGATGCGATGCAGAAGTCCGGAGTGGGAATAGCGCCGAAACACCTGGAGGAGCTGGTAGGGATAATCCTGGATTTAAAAGATAATCCCGCCAAGCTTGCGCAAATGAAAGCGGCAATATCCAAAATAAGAAAGCCCGATACCTTAAGGAATATATGCGATGTCTTATGCCCAGGTTGTAGTAGGCCTTCCGGTTGAGGGGCCTTTTGATTACGCAGTCCCCGTCAATTTTAAAGATAAGATCGCAGTTGGCTCGCGCGTAGGGGTGAGTTTCGGCCCCAAGAACCTTGTCGGTTACGTTGTAAAACTTACCCGCACTACCCGCCTTAAAAAAACAAAAGAGATAACCGAACTCCTTGATGAATACCCGGTTTTGGACAGAACTATCCTTGAGTTGGCCCGTGAGCTTGCCGTATACAACTTTTGCTCATGGGGGGAGGCGATCGAGACCGCGCTGCCGGAACCCTTAAGGTCCGGCAGGCGTTTTACGAAGTTGGCAGCGCCATCAGCCGAAAGTAACGAGCTTTCGGTTGAGCCCGGTGAGATCATCCTTTTGCATGATATTGGCGGGCGCGCAAGGTGGGATGTTTATCTGCAGGAGATCCGGAATACGCTTGATTGTAAAAGATCCGCGCTTCTGATTTGCCCTGACGTAACCGAAGTTTTTCAGGCTAAAGATACGTTTAAAGCCAAGCTTGGCATTGAGCCGGTTGTGCTTTACCGCAAGCAGCCGCGCGAGCTCGATGAATGGCTTAAGGTAAGGGAGTCGAGGGCGCAGCTAGTTATCGGCGCGCGTTCAGCGGTATTTGCTCCTTTGACGGATCTGGGCCTCGTCATAATCGATGAAGAGGAGAATAGCGTTTACAAACAGGACCAGGTCCCGCATTACCACGCCCGCCATGCCGGTATTTTAAGATCCGCCATTTCCGGAGCAAAACTTATTCTCGGAAGCGCTGCGCCTTCGCTGGAAGCAATGCAATTAGTCAGGCAGGGAAAGGCCCGGTGTATTCAGCTTCCTAAAGCTGGGGCATTCCCGGAAGTAAAACTTATCGACCGCAGGCACCTGCCATATCAGGACCGGAAGGCAAGGGTCATCCTGCCGCGCCTTCTAAGCGACTCCATCTTTTCGGTCCTGACTAATAAAGGTAAGACCTTGTTGTTTATTAACCGCAAAGGCTTCGCGACTTTTGCCGTGTGCCTTTCCTGTGGTGCTGCGCTAAAGTGCCCCCGCTGCAGCGTAAATCTCGCGTATCACTTTGAAAGTAAGTCGTTGGCCTGCCATCGCTGCAATTTCAGGATGGAGATCCCTGATTTGTGCCCTTCCTGCAATGCCGGCTACATCAAGTATTCCGGCACAGGCACGGAAAAGATCGAAAGCGAAGTGGCCCGCATATTTCCTGCTGCCAGGATCAAAATAATAGAGACAGAAGCGGATCTATCCCTGTCGGATGCCGATATTTTTGTATCGACCAGTTTTATTACAAAGTCTACGGGATTAAGCTTCGATCTAATCGGCGTTCTGGATATCGATAATATGCTTAACAGGGTGGATTTCCGGGCGGCAGAAAAAGCCTTTGCTGTGCTGTCGGCGCTTGCGGGATTTACGGATAAACAGGTCCTGATACCTACGAGTTTTCCTTCGCACCACGTTTTCTTATCTTTAATGAAGAAAGATCCTGGCCTTTTTTATGAAGAGGAATTTAAGGAAAGGAAGCAGCTGGGGTATCCGCCTTACAAGCACATCGCGGCTGTAAAATTGCGCGCAAAGTACGAAGAGAAGGTTGAGCGCTCGGCCCGGGCGTTATTTGAGAAATTTAACGGCAGCGATAAAAGTAAAGGTGTTGAAGTGGTTTCTGTAAGCCCGGCGCAGCCGGCTAAGCTTCGCGGGAATTATTATTGGCAGATACTGCTTAAGTCGGCGCAGCCTGAGGATATAACGGGCTTCCTTAAAAATAATTTAAAGAACTTCCTGCATTCAGGTATAATAGTTACTGTTGATATGGACCCGCTGTAACCATAAAGGAAAAATAATGAATATTGTATTTTTAGGAAGCTCGCATTTCGCCGTTCCTTCCCTAAGGGCCATGATAGAATCCGGATATGAGATATCGGCTGTGGTAACCCAGCCTGACAAAAAAAAGGGAAGAGGGATGCATTTGGGGCATACGGATATCAAGGATATCGCGGAGGCAGCGAAGCTTAAGGTCTATCAGCCTCAGGATATAAACGCCGACGTTTCGGTAAAATTCCTGAAGAGCCTCGGGGCGGAGATCATTGTCGTCGTCGCTTACGGCCAGATCTTATCGCAGGAAGTTCTTGGCATCCCTAAGGTCTTTACCGTAAATTTACATGCTTCCCTTCTGCCTGGTTATAGGGGAGCTGCGCCAATTAACCGCGCGATAATGAACGGGGATAAGGAGACCGGCGTTACGGTCATGAAGGTTGTAAAGAAAATGGATGCCGGGCCCATTATCCTGCAGGAGCGGCTGGATATCGGGCCTGAAGATAATGCCGTGTCCCTGGAGTCAAGGATGTCTGAAGCGGGGGCCGGGCTTCTGATGAAAGCGTTAAGGGCTGTGCAGGATAAAAAATTCGAACTTGCAACCCAGGATGAAAAAAAAGCGACCTTTGCTCCTAAGATCAGCAAGATTGACGGGCTCATTGATTGGGGCAGGGCAGCCGCCGAAATTAATAACCTTATCCGTGGATGTTACGGTTGGCCGGGTGCATTTACGCATTATAACGGCAAGCTTTTAAAAATTTACAAGGCTGAACCGGTGCCGGGCGTTACCTGCGAAGGCGAGCGCGCTGCCGGGAAGATCATCGGGCTTACCAAAGATATGATAACCGTTGCAACCGGAAAGGGTGACCTGATTGTTGAGGAGCTGCAGATCGAGGGCGCAAGAAGGATGCTTGCCGAGGAGTTTATCGCCGGCCACAAGATCGCTATCGGCGATATGCTGGAAGATGAATGAAAAAACTGTTGCGTAAGATTTAAACTGCTGATATAATCCTAAAACTATGCCTGAATTAAGAAAAGATCCAGTAGTCGGCAGGTGGGTTATAGTTTCCACCGAGCGCTCAAGGCGGCCGGATGAGTTTTCCACCTTTAAGCATGAGGACGCAAAGGAGCTGCCTTGTCCTTTCTGCGAAGGGAATGAATCCCAGACCCCGCCTGAGATCTATGCCATACGGCAGAAATCAACTTATAAGAATTCTCCCGGCTGGGAGCTTAGGGTCGTCCCCAGCATCGCGCCGTTTTTGCGCATTGAAGGGGACCTGGACCGCCACGGCAAGGGGATGTATGACCTGATGAACGGGATCGGCGCCCACGAGATCGTTGTCGAGACTAATAAGCATGTCGCCAACATGGCGGATCTGACTGAAGCGCAGATATCCAAAGTCATAACTTGCTATATTGACAGGATGCAGGACCTCGAAAAGGATACCCGTTTTAAATACGTATTGATCTTTAAGAATTACGGCTATTCCGCCGGAGGAAGCAAGCTGCGCCATTCGCGGAGCCAGCTTATCGCCACCCCCGTTAATCCCAAGCGCGTCAAGGAGGAGCTCGCGGGCGCCCGGGAATATTACAATTATCATGAAAGATGCATCTTTTGCGACCTTATCAAACAGGAGCTTGCCTCCAAGGAGCGGGTAATAGTCGAGGTGGATGGATTTGTCGCGGTCACCCCGTTTGCGGCGCGCTTTCCTTTTGAGATCTGGATCCTGCCTAAAAAACACTCCTGCAATTTTGTAAACCTCGATATGCCCTCAAGGGATAATCTGGCCCGCATAATGAAGATCGTCCTCTCTAAATTAAAAAAGGGTTTGAATGATCCGCCTTACAATTATATTATCCACACCGCGCCTTTCAGGAGGCAGAAGGTCGGCTACTGGAAGAGCATAGACAATGATTTTCACTGGCATATTGAGATCATGCCGCGGCTGACGCGCGTGGCGGGTTTCGAGTGGGGGACGGGTTTTTATATCTGTCCGCTTCCTCCTGAAGACGGGGCAAAATTTTTAAGAGAGATCGAGGTTTAAATGGCAGAGCTTAGGCGTGATCCGGTTGTCGGCAGGTGGGTGATCGTGGATACGGATTATCCGCATCGCCCGGAAGATTTTGATTATGAGCAGAACGCGCCTCAAAGCACGTCTACCTGCCCGTTCTGCTACGGAAGCGAATCCATGACCCCGCCTGAGATCGAGGCCATCCGCGACCGCGAAACGCAGCGCAACTCACCCGGCTGGCAGGTGCGCGTAATACCTAATAAGTTTCCCGCCCTTCAGGTCGAGGGCGACCTTGATCGCAGGGGGATCGGTATCTACGACGTGTCAAACGGCATAGGGGCGCATGAGGTCTTGATCGAGACCCCGTATCACGGCAAGGATATCCCGGACCTCTTGAATCAGGAAGTAGAGGATTTTTTAAGGATGTATGTGCGCCGCTGTTTGGATCTTAAGAAAGACGGGCGTTTGAAATACATCATGGTTTTCAGGAATTACGGTTCAGCGGCTGGCGCATCCCTGGAACATCCGCACACTCAGATCGTAGCGCTCCCTATGGTGCCTAAAAACGCCCTTGAGGAGATAGAGGGGGCAAAGCATTTCTTTGAGTACCGCGAGCGCTGCATATTCTGCGACATGATCAGGCAGGAGATGCAGGATAAGGAGAGGGTCATCGCGGAGAATAAATATTTTCTGGCCTTCTGCCCTTTTGTCTCGCGTTTTCCGTTTGAGACTTGGATCATCCCCAAGAAACACAGCGGGCATTTCTGCCAGATAACGCAAGATGAGATGCCGGAGCTGGCTGTGGTCCTGAAAGATGTGATCTCCAAGATGAAAAAGATATTCCCTAATCTATCGTATAACTATATTATCCACTCGTCTCCGGTCAACAGCGACAGCAATGTGGAGTTTTATCACTGGCATATTGAGTTTATGCCCAAACTTACCCGTGTTGCTGGGTTCGAATGGGGCACGGGATTCTACCTGGATCAGACATCCCCGGAGTTAGCCGCGCAGTATTTAAGGTCAGTCAAGGAATAAAACCAACAAATAACAAAGGAGACCAGAATGGCAGTGAAATTAGGTATTAACGGTTTTGGAAGGATCGGAAGGCTTGTGGCGCGCGCGATACTGGAGCGCAAGATTTCGGATATAGAGCTTGTGGCGGTAAATGACCTGACCGACGCCAAATCGAACGCGTATCTGTTGAAATACGATTCGGTGCATGGCAGGTTCCCCGGAGAAGTAAAAGTCGCTGGCGATGATTCCATTTCGGTAAATGGCAAGGTCATCAAGGTATTATGCAAGAAGGACCCGTCAGAGCTTCCCTGGAGGGACTTAGGGGTAGATATCGTTATTGAATCAACCGGCTTGTTTACCGTCAAGAAGGACGGCGTCAATAAGAAGGGCAAGGAGGTAAGGGGCGCTGAGAACCATATTACCAAAGGCGGCGCAAAGAAAGTAATTATTTCGGCTCCCGCGGAGGGCGAGGATATCACCGTGGTCATGGGTGTGAATGAAGATAAATATGACCCCAAAAACCACCATGTGCTTTCCAACGCCTCCTGCACGACTAATTGCTTGGCGCCCGTTGCTAAGGTCATCAATGATAAGTGGGGCATTGTTAAGGGCCTTATGACCACGATCCACTCTTACACAAACGATCAGAGGGTGCATGATATGGCGCATTCGGACCTTCGCCGCTCCCGCGCAGCCGCGGTCTCCATGATCCCAACCTCGACGGGTGCTGCCAAGGCGATATCGCTGGTCATTCCGGAGTTAAAAGGAAAGCTGGATGGTTTCGCCATCCGCGTTCCCACGCCTAACGTATCCGTGGTCGACCTTTCCTGCATGCTTTCGAAGAAAGTGACGGTTGAAGAGCTTAACGCCGCCTTTAAAGAGGCTGCCGCCGGGAAGATGAAAGGGATATTGGAATATACCGATGACCCGGTCGTCTCCGTGGATTTTAACCATTACGCTTTAAGCTCGATCGTCGACGGTTTATGCACCAAAGTCATCCAGGACGATTTTATCAAGGTTCTCGCCTGGTACGACAACGAATGGGGTTATTCAAACCGCGTTGTGGACCTTGCGGAATACATGGTCAAGAAGGGGTTATAAGTAAGGGCTAGAGCGGCAGGCGCAGAGCACTTCTCTTTTAAAAAGGAGGAATAATGCTTTTAAATCGTTTAAAGATAGCAAGGGTTTTGCTTCTTGTAGCGCTGGGTTCAGTTTTTGTTTTAAGCAGCGCCTTTGCGGAGAAGGCCGAAGATCTTATTGCTAAAGGGGTGGAGTATGGCAGGCAGGGTAATTATGACGCCGCAATAGCTGAGCTTACCAGGGCGATTGAACTGAAGCCAAAGTCTTCCATGGCCTATTGGAACCGCGGCATCGCCTATTATTATAAAAAGAATCTTGATCAGGCGATCTCTGATTACACTAAGGCTATTAAATTAGACCGGAAATATATTGAAGCTTATTATGAAAGGTCACGCGCTTATGTAGAGAAAGGCGCCTATAGCCAAGCGGATTCTGACCTTCAGCAGGTACTTGCGCTGGACCCCGAGAATAACGACGCATTGATGGCGCAAGGGAGAATCCTTATTGCGCAAGGCGAATATAAAACGGCAGTTATTCATTTTTCAAGCATGATTTTTAAGGACTCCAATAATGCCGGGGCTTATTATGAAAGGGCCGTCGCCAGTTTTAAATGGAGCGAAGAAACTGCGGAAGCTTCGGGGAAGGATTACGATGGTGTTTGGGAGGATGTGCATAAAGCGGAGTCTTTGGGAGTTAAGATTGACCCCGATTTTCTTAACGCGCTTAAGAATGTTTCTGGAAGAGAGAAGTAGGTTTGTTCCGGTTCTAATTTTTCGGCAGGGATGGCCGTTAGGCTGTCCCTGTTTTTTATTAGGCAGTTGAGTTGTGTACAGTGTACTGGAAACTTGAACGAGATGTGCAAAGTGTACAGTGTACGTGTACGGGAAAACCCAAATAGGTATTACCCTCTACACTGTAAACTGTTAACTGTAAACATCTCACAAAGTTAAAAAATGAGCGCAAATCTTTTTATCGCTACGGTCCTACTGATAGGCGCAAGCGGCCTTGTGGCCCAGGGGCTCCTGCTGCGCGAACTATTGGTCAGCTTTTACGGCAATGAGCTGACTCTTGGTATCGGCCTTGCCAATTGGGTCGCGCTTGAGGCCTTAGGCGTATATCTTATCGGCCGCTATATGGATGTCGCAAGGGATAAGCTAAAGCCCTTTATCCTGCTGCAGATCGCATTTTCCTTCTTTTTACCGGCAAGCATATATCTTGCGCGCTCCTTCCATAGCCTGCAAGGCATCCCGTTCGGCGAGGGGGTAGGCCTGCCTACGGTTTTCGCGGTATCGTTTCTGGTTTTGTCTCTGACAGGCTTCTGCCACGGCGCGCTTTTTAGCGCCTGCTGCAAGCTCCACTCCTTAAAATCAGCTGAAGCAGCCGGCTCTATCGGCAGGGTCTATGCCTTGGAGACCTTCGGCACTATCGCCGGAGGCGTTGCTTTCACATTCATTTTTATCCCTTATCTTGGGCCATTCCAGGCAGCTTGCCTTGTTTCTATTTTTAATCTCTTTTTGTGTTTTGTTATTTTGAGGCGTCCTCTGCGCACCGCTCTTAATTATTTTATCATTGCCGGTATCGTACTTTGCTTGTGGGCTATAGGCAACAGCGGCCTGCTTGAAAATGCGTCGCTTAAAAATCGCTGGGGAAGGCTTGAGATCTTATCGAGCCGCAATTCCGCGTACGGGAATATCGCGGTTGCAAAGCAAAGGGAACAGTTTACTTTTTATTATAACGGCTTACCGGTAGTTGTGACGCCTAACCCAAACAGGCAGTTTGTGGAGGAGTTCGGCAACATCCCGCTTTTATTCCATCCGGCGCCTAAAAAGGTACTGGTCATCGGCGCTGGCGCTGGCGGGCTCTTAAATGAAATAGAAAAGCATCAGGTTTCAGGCATTGATTACGCTGAGCTTGACCCCATGCTTATCAGGATGATAAATGATTATCCGACCAGCCTTACGCGGGCTGAGCTTTCTGATAAGAGGCTTAAGGTGATCAATACCGATGGCAGGCTATTCCTAAAAGAAACGGATGAACGTTATGATTGCATATTAGTGGGCCTGTCCAGCCCTTCTGATTTGGCTTCTAACCGGATCTTTACCCAAGAGTTCTTCGCGCTTGCCGGCCAGAGGCTAAGAGGTGGAGGGATTTTTTCTTTGTGGCTGCCGGGTTCGCTTACCTATCTATCGGATGACCTTGCCGGGATCAATGCCTCAATTAACGCGGCCCTATGCGCAAGCTTCAGGTATGTGCGCCTTGTTCCGGGCGAGTACAATATATTTCTTGCTTCAGACAGCGATGCGCTGACCAAGGTCACGGCAGCGGGCCTATCGGCTGAGATCGAGGGCCGCAGGATAAAGACCGCGGCGCTTGTCCCGGGCTACCTTGAATACAGGCTTAATGATGTGTGGCAGGATTGGTTTACGGCAAATGAGACGAGGGTGCCGAAGATGGTAAACCAGGATATGCGCCCGTCCGCGGTATACCGGATGCTCGTTTATTCCAATAACAAATTTTCTTCGAAAGTTGCGCAGGCGTTAAGGGCTTTTGAGAAGATGAGGCTTGCGCCGTTATTGGCGGTTTTGGCTGCGCTTACGTTTGTAACCGTTGTGTTTGCCCGGATCCGCAGGCCGGCCAGGGCCCCGACGGCAATATGCATATTTACGACGGGATTCTTTTCAATGCTTGTGAACTTGATCTTGTTATTTACTTATCAGACGCATTTCGGTTCGCTTTACCATAAACTCGCTATTCTTATCACGATATTCATGGCCGGGATCGGAGCGGGCGGGATATGGGCGAGTGGGTGTTTAGGCAAGGTTAAAAAACCGGGATTTGTTTTCGCCTGCCTTGAGCTGGGCATTGCTGTTTTTGCCTTATTTGCTGCGGGTGTAGTCTTTAGGGTGGGGCAGCTGGGAAGTTTCGCTGAAACCGCTTTATTCTTAAGCCTGTTCGGCTGCGGCCTGCTCACTGGATTTGAATTTCCTTTTGCGGCCAAGCTCATTGAGGATAAAGACAAAGCAGGGGGGGTTTCGGGCCTGCTTTATGCCGCGGACCTTTTGGGCGGTTGGTTTGCCGGCATCTTTGGCGGGGTTATAATGTTGCCGGTCCTGGGGGTATTGAATTGCTGCGTTTTAATAGCCGCGTTTAAATTGAGCAGCCTTACGGTTTTTCTGGTTTCTGGAAGAAAAACCGGGGATGAAAATTAGGGACGTCCCCCAAAAAGGTTTGACAAATCCCGCAATTTACTATATATTAAAACCTTAAATTAATCTTTAAGGAGGATCATTAAGATGGCGAAGCTAACCATAAAAGATATTGATTTAAAAGATAAGACGGTCCTGGTGCGCGCGGATTTCAATGTGCCGCAGGACGCAGATTTGAATATTACGGACGATACCCGCATCAGGGCAACCCTTCCGACGATAAAGTTTATCCTGGACAAGGGCGCCAAAAGAGTAGTCCTTATGAGCCATTTGGGAAGGCCGGACGGCAAGGTGGTCGAGAAGTACAGCTTAAAGCCGGTCGCCGCAAGGCTTAGGGAGCTCCTGGGCCAGGATGTAAAGTTTATCAATGAGTGCGTGGGGGAGGCGGTCAAGAAAGAGATAGCCGGAGCGAAGGAAAAGGTCATCCTTCTGGAAAATCTAAGGTTTCATGCCGAGGAGGAGGCCAACGACGCTAATTTTGCCAAGCAGCTCGCATCACTTGCCGATATTTATGTTAATGACGCGTTCGGTACGGCTCATCGCGCCCACGCCTCGACCGAAGGGGTTGCGCGCGAACTTAAGGCCGTTTCCGGATTTCTTCTTGAAAAGGAGATCGAATATTTAGGTAATGTCGTGCAAAACCCTGCTAAGCCGTTCATGGTGATCTTAGGCGGCTCAAAGGTCTCGGATAAGATCGGCGTCATTGAAAATCTTTTGCCTAAATGCGACGCGATCTTAGTCGGCGGCGGGATGGCTTATACCTTCCTGAAGGCCCAAGGCAAAGCCATCGGGAATTCAAAACTTGAGAAAGATAAGATCGATCTGGCTAAATCAATCCTCGATAAGGCGAAATACCTGAGCAAAGAGATAGTTTTGCCTATAGACCATGTGGTCGTGGATACGGTCGCAGCTGACGCTAAATGCAGCATCGTGGATGATATCCCCGAGGGAAAGATCGCCGTGGATATAGGCCCCAAGAGCATAAAATTGTTCGAGAGCAGATTGAGCTCGGCCAAAACTATTGTCTGGAACGGCCCGCTCGGTATCTTTGAGATGGATGCATTTAGCAAGGGCACTCAGGAGGTCGGCAAGTTTATCGGCAATCTCAAGGCGACCACGATCATCGGCGGCGGGGATACTGCCGCGGCAGTGGCGAAATTCAAGCTTGAAGACAAGATGACGCATATATCGACCGGCGGGGGTGCTTCGCTTGAGTACCTTGAGGGAAAGGTGTTACCCGGAATAGCTGCGTTAGCTGACAAGTAACTTGACAAGATGTGTGTAAGCGTGTAAGCGTGTAAGTGTGTATGTAAAATTCAAAATAATCTTGTGGTTTAGTTTTTACTTACACACATTACACTTACACACTTTACACTTAACACATCTTTGCTTGATGGGGACTAAACATGCGTAAGACAATAATAGCGGGCAACTGGAAGATGTATAAAACAATAGTCGAGGCGATAGAGCTGGCCAACGGCCTTAAACGTGAACTTTTTAAGCTGGAGGATGGGGCGATCGATATCGTCTTGTGCCCGCCGTTTACCGCTTTAAGCGAAGTCTCGGAGGTAGTTGCGGAGTCCAATATAGGCTTAGGCGGGCAGGACATTTTTTGGGAGGATGAGGGCGCTTTTACCGGGGAGGTCTCCGGCAGGATGCTTAAAGACGCAGGATGCGGCTATTGTGTAATCGGCCACTCCGAGCGCAGGCAGTTTTTCGGCGAGACCAATGAATCGGTAAACAAAAAGATACGGGCTGCCTTAAAGCACGGGCTTACCCCGATCGTTTGTGTCGGAGAAACCCTGGCAGAGCGGGAGAAGGAGCTTACTTTCAAAGTCCTGGATGACCATGTGCAGAACGGGCTGAAGGGTTTAAGCGAGGATGAGGTTTTAAAGATCGTCATCGCCTATGAGCCGGTCTGGGCTATCGGGACAGGAAAGACCGCGACTCCGGCTCAGGCCCAAGAGGCGCATAAATATATCCGGGGGATCTTGGTCAAGTTGTATAATAAGGATGCTGCAGAAAGTATCCGCATACAGTACGGCGGAAGTGTCAAGCCGGAGAACATAACGGAGCTCATGAATCAGCCGGATGTGGACGGTGGGCTCGTGGGAGGGGCAAGCCTCAAGGTTGATTCTTTTTCCGAGATAGTCAAGAAAGCAAGCGAGGTAAGAAAATGACGACAATGATAATCGTAGTGCATGTTATTGCGTGTGTAATATTGATCGGGTTAGTCCTGATACAACGGGGCAGAGGGGCCGGTTTAGTGGAGAGTTTTTCAGGGGTCGAATCCATGTTCGGCACAAAGACGCCCGAGCTATTGACAAAGCTTACGACGGTGCTCTCGACGATCTTCTTCATAAGCTGTTTAAGCCTGGCGATACTGTCGGTAAGGCAGAGCCGTTCTCTGCTGCGCAATGTCGCACCGACTGCCCCGGCAGCTGAAGCAGGGGTACCTTTGGCTGTGGCTGAACAGCAGGCTCCGCAGGCTAAAGATGCGGTTCCGGCAGCAACGCCTGCCGCAGCGCCTGCCCAAGCTCCAGCAGAAACGCCGAAAGTTCAGTAACTTGAGTAAATCAAGGGGACGGTTCTATTTTTATGACGCCAAAAGCGACTAGGGGACACTTTCCTCAACATATCTATAGCTTGTGTTGGGAAAGTGTCCCCTGGTGCGGTTGCGGGAAAAATAGAACCGTCCCCATGTTTTTCAGGGCACAAACATGAACAAAAAACTCTTCTGGATCTACGCGCTTTCAAGCGCCGTTTACTTTACGCAAGGCATAGAGGGTTTGCCGTCGCAGGGGCTCTTTTATTATCTTAAGGAAACGCTTAAATTCCCGCCTGAGAAGATAATGCTGATATCCAGCGTCACCATCTCTGCGTGGCTTATTAAACCCGTCATCGGTTACGTTATCGATAATTTCCTGAGCAAAAGGGCCTGGATATTCATCTCTCTTGTCCTGGATATTATCCTTGTGCTGATAATAGGCCTGAACCACCTTCCTCTTTTTATCCTGATCGCGATCATGGTTTTTACTTCTAGTAACGCGGCCTTCCGGGATGTGGCGGTGGATGGCGTCATGTGCGTTGAAGGCAAAAAGTTTTCTATCACCGGAAAGATACAGAGCGTCCAGTGGATAGCCATAAATATCGCGGCGCTCTTGACCGGGATAGGAGGGGGCTATATCGCCGAAAAGTGGGATTACCGCATGGGATTCCTGATGCTTGTCCCGGTTTATTTTCTGGTAGCTGTCCCTGCCTATTTCTTCCGCGAGGATCCTGCGCAAGGCAGGGCCGGAAGCGGCTCGCTCCCCGCTGACCTTAAGAGGCTATTTGCGGATAAAAGGCTTCTTATTGTCGCCCTTTTTATTTTCCTGTACAAGTATTCTCCATCATTCGGCACGCCGCTATTCTTTAAGCAAAGGGATCTGTTCGGGTGGAGCAAGATCTGGATCGGCTGGCTCGGGACTATCGGCACAGTATTCGGGATAATCGGTTCGGTCCTTTACTACAAATTCAGCACAAAGCTGAATCTTAAAAAATGGCTTTATTGGAGCGTATTTATCGGCGCCGTGACTACGCTAAGCTACCTTTATTATACGCCTGTGACCGCGGTCGCCTATGACGTGGTCTATAGCCTGATGGGGATGTTCATATTCCTGATGATCATGGATTTCATGGCGCGCAGGTCTGTAGACGGGCTTGAGGCTACCTCTTTTGCCTTCCTTTGCAGTATCAGCAACCTTGCTTTGGTGGCAAGCACCCTAAGCGGTGCGTATCTTTTACCGGTGGTGGGCCTTAAATGGCTCATTGTTTTATCTGCGCTTACCAGTTTTCTCTGCCTGCCGCTTATCAAGAAGATATAGAGATGTGTACTGTGTATAGTATACACTGGGTGGGATTTACGAAAAACTTAAATTGTTTTCACTGTTCACAGTACACAGTTAACAGTAAACATCTAGTTAGCTCGCAACAGTTGTTATCGGATAGAGGAGGAGATCGTAAATATTCGGTCATCAATTGATTAATTTAAGCGCAGTGTGGCGCTTTGGGGAACGTCCCCAATAACCGATGACTAGAAGATATAAAAATTGACGTTTTGATTAATTTGGGTTATACTTAAAGCAACGTAAATAATTGCGTTATAATTGAATTTGCTTGAAACACTTAAGGAATATTCGTTTCAAGGAGGTTAATATGCGAAAGATCTTTAAGCTCTTTAATTCATCCGCAATCGCCTTGACTGCGACTGTATTCTTAATTATCACTCCCTTGGTTTCTACTTTAGGCCTTGCCCAGATCAATACCAATGAAAAGGTCACCGTTACTGCCTATTATCCTTCGCCTTACGGGGTATATAATGAATTAAGGCTTACTCGCGGACATCTTGGTATGGCAGGCGAATGTAATGCTAACAGCGCAGGGACCATGTATTTTGATAGTTCGGGCAATGTGCTTAAGATATGCGATGGGGTAAGCTATCAGGCTGTAGAGTGGTGGGCCGGGACATACCGTGAAGCCGGGTATGACTATGTTTCGGATATTACCAATAAAAATACAGGCGACGTGGTTGTTGGCCTTAACACTGCGGCAGGAGCTCAGGCAAAAGTTTTCTCGGTTTCCGGCGCTGATACTAATACTAGCAGGGCTACTGCAGGCAGCACCCAGCTTCGTATGAATGCGAACGGCATAAATCTTTCGCAAAAGGCAATCACGCATCCTGATGCAGCCGGGGTCAATTCATTTCAGGCCGATTTTAATAACGGCGCGTTTAATTTTAGGTCATGGAGAAATAATCCCAACCCTACGCATCAGCATCCTTGGGTTAATTTTGACAGCACTTATCCGGAAGCGAATTGGCAGCCGGCTTTTGAGTTATACCCGCCGGTGGCCATGGAAGGGGCGCAAGCGGCAGGGATGAGTTGCGACAAGTTGTGCCTACAGAAATTCAAGCCCCCTATTGGTAATCTTGATCCGCTAGTTGCTAATGGAGTCTTCTGTTGGGCTGCTACCGGAAGTAACAACTATACTACCCTCGAGGGGGAGGGGACAAAAATAACTTGTGATGCAACAAACAAGAAATACATACATTGTCTTTGCGGAAAATTAGGCCCGGTTTCTGATCCTCCCGGGGGATGGTAGAAAGCTGGGGGGTATTTCTGGGTTTAGGAGGAAAATTTTAATCAGGAGAAAGCATGCTTAAATCAGCCAAGATTTTAGGGGTTATGGCATTTGTTTTGCTGGTTGCCGGCGTGAGTTTTGCCCAGACCAGCGAAAAACTTACCATCACCACATATTATCCTGCGCCTTACGGGGTGTATAATGTGCTGCGCCTTATGCCGCACAGCCAGCCGGTTACCCCATGCGGACCTAACGGCGCCAACGCAGGGAGCATGTATTTTGACAGTGATGACAATACGCTTAAGATCTGCGACGGCACAAACTATATTCCTTCGGGGTGGTGGAGCGCAACGGAATATCAAACCGGCCACAATGTTTGGGGCATTACTAATAAAAATACAGGTAACGTGTCTATTGACCTCGGAACAATAAGTTACCCTTGGTATTTTACCGGAGCGGTAAGGGCTTTTACGGTTGCTGACAAGCTTCGTATAAATGCGAATAGTATAAATCTTTCGCATTCAGTCGGGAATAATTCAGCTCAAGCCGATTTTAGTAACGGCGCGTTTAATTTTAGGTCATGGAGAAAGAATCCCGACCCTACGCATAAGCACCCTTGGGTTAATTTTGACAGCACTTATCCGGAAGCGAATTGGCAGCCGGCTTTTGAGTTATACCCTCCGGTGGCATATAACGGGGCGGGAGTGCTAACTATGAGCTGCGAACAGCTGTGCTTGCAAAAGTTCAATGTTACTGATCCTACAAATCATCGGGGAGTCTTCTGCTTGGCTGCTACCGGAAGCACCAGCTATAATGTCGATTGGGGGATACGCATAGGTTGTAGTGCTACTGGCTATGGCGCTCTTCATTGTCTTTGCGGAAAATTAGGCCCGGTTAGCAGTCCTGCTGCGGAATGGTAGAAAATTAAGGAGACTTTCTTGGGTTTTAGGATGAAATTTTAATCAGGAGAAAGCATGCTTAAATCAGCAAAGATTTTAGGGGTTATGGCATTTGTTTTGCTGGTTGCCGGCGTGAGTTTTGCCCAGACCAGCGAAAAACTTACCATCACCACATATTATCCTGCGCCTTACGGGGTTTATAACGAACTGCGCCTTTACCCGAGTTGGCATGCGAGCCAATGCAACTCTGCCAATGAAGGGACAATGTATTATGACAATATGCTTATGGTCTGCGACGGGACAAGCTATCAATCTGTAGGGTGGTGGACCGCAACGGAACGCTCCTCCGGCAGCAATATTTTTGATCTTGCTAATAAAAATACAGGCAACGTGTCTGTTAATCTTGCCCCTTGGGATGGTTGGTCGCTTCCTGCGCCACCAGTTTTTTCGGTTGCCGGCACTGATTCTAATACCGGAGGCAATGCCCAGCTTCGCGTCGGCGCCGGTGTACCCGGTATAAATCTTTCGCAAAAGGAAAGCAGCCATACCGAAGTTGTCGCCGGGAATAACTCAGCTCAAGTTTATTTTATTGACGGCGCGTTTAACTTTGGATCGTTGAGAAAGAATCCCAACCTTACGCATAAGCACCCTTGGGTTCATTTTGACAGTACTTATCCGGCCGGAGGAGGGCAGACATATTTTCAGCCGGCTTTTGAACTATATCCTCCGGTGTCTGGGCCGGCTTTGACGAGTTGCGATACAGTGTGCCAGCAAAAATTCCGTACTCCTGACCCTTCTAATGCCAACAATCAGCGTGGAGTATTCTGTTTGGGTGCTACCGGAAGCAATAGCTATGGTGTTGATTGGGGGTCAGGCATATCTTGTAGTAATAGTACACTTGGGGTTGTTCATTGTCTTTGCGCAAAGTTAAGCCCGTATGCCGATCCAGCTTCGGTGTGGTAGAAAGTTAAAGCGCGTTTCTGGTTTGAAACTAAAATTTTAAAAGGAGAAAGCATGCTTAAATCGGTTAAGATCTTAGGTGTTATGGTATTTGTTTTGCTGGCTGCCGGAGTGAGTTTTGCCCAGACCAACGAAAAGATCACCATCACCACTTATTATCCCGCACCATACGGGATTTATAATGATTTGAGGTTGTATCCTCACAATTTAATTACTGCCTGCACTTCGACTAACAAGGGCGCTATGTTTTATGATATTGCGGATGAAAAGCTTAAGTACTGCAACGGCACGGCGTGGATATCTACAGGAGGATGGTGGGAGTCGTCGGATAGTAGCGAGATACATAATGTTAACCCTGGGAATGTGCTGATCAAATCGGCAGATTCCGACACTAACCAAGAAAGCAGCCTAACTGTCAAGACTTTTGCCGGCGGGGCGTGGAACCAAGGGATAAGATTGCAGCATAGAGTATCAGGCCATACAAGTGCCACTGGCGTACGTTATCCTACGATTTGGAATCGAGGCGACGATACAACTGTTCACTATGTAGACGGAGCATTTAATTTCGGGAAAGGCAGGGATGATAACGGCCCTACCAAAAGGCACCCATGGATAAATTTTGAGCCAACTTATTATGCCACGAGTCTAGTAGGCGATCCGGGGTATTATAGCCCGTCTTTTTTAGCTTTTCCTCCTGTCGGATACCGCTATAGCGGGACTAACACCGCGCTCGATAAGAGCTGCACGGAGTTGTGTCGAGAAAAGTTTAAGGTAGATCCGGCTAGTGTGGAAGGTCTTGGAATATTCTGTTGGGCTGCTACTGGCGGGCCTGGAAATACGAATCAGCAGAATCCGATACCGTGTGATACGAAAACCCACGGATTGCCCGGCCTGTGTAATATCAATTGCCTTTGCGGGCAGCTTAACCTTTGGGAAAACGGCAATTTCTAAAACCAGGGGATGCCTCTGGGTTTTGAAACTAAAATTTTAAAAGGAGAAAGCATGCTTAAATCGGTTAAGATCTTAGGTGTTATGGCATTTGTTTTGCTGGCTGCCGGCGTGAGTTTTGCCCAGACCAACGAAAAGATCACCATCACCACATATTACCCTTCTCCATACGGGGTTTACAATGAATTAAGGCTTTACCCGCACAGGGATCCCGTGACTCCATGCGGTCCCGATGGTTTGAATGCGGGAACCATGTTTTTTGACAGCGATGATAAGATGCTCAAGATCTGCGACGGCACGAGCTACGAGGCTGCCGGTTGGTGGGGCCTGGCTGATGCCACGACCGCTTCTCCATGGACCCTTTCTCCCCAAGGCAACTATATACAAAATACCAATTCTTTTTCTGGCGCCACTAACTCTGTTTTAATAAAAGCCAGGTATAATGGCGGGAATCACAGGGAAGTCGTTCTTTTGACTACGGGTGAGAATGAAGCAAATAGCCAGGCATTAATTCGCGTAATGAATGATTCTATGGGGCCCAGGGTAATCTTGGACGCCAAAAATTCCAGAGCTCCTGTGCAGCCCGATAATACATCGTGGGTACAATATTATAAGGGAAGGTTCGATTTCGGTAAAGTTAGGATTCCGCAAACAAATGGTCCGAGTCACCCTTGGGTCACTTTTTCTAGTAACTACGTTCAATTTTATGATCAGGATTACCAGCCAGGTTTTGCCTTTTTGCCTCCGGTTGGACGGCAGCAGACAGCCCGTACTTGGGATCAACGTTCAGATTGTGAAGAGCTATGTAGAGAGAAGTATGTAAGGGGGTGGACAGCCCCGAATGCTGGTGAACATCAGGGCATAACCTGTGTATTTGCTACAGGTTCAACATCGCACGGACCAAATGGGCCTGGGACCAATAGCATGAACAGGATCCCATGTGAAATCCCAATAGGTGATGCGACTAACCCGAGGCCGGATCAGATTAATTGTTTTTGCGCAGGACTAAACCTTTATGATAATTGGATAACGTCTGATATGTAATAATCCCGATCTTTTTTGTGTTTTTTGTGCTTGTGCGCCATACGCGATAAGTAATTAATTTATGTTTGAACTCCTCAAGCCCTACATTCTCGCCTTTATACCGGTCTTCGTCGCAGTGGATGCGATCGGCAACATTCCGCTGTTCATTTCGCTGGTCGATGGGGCAGGGAAGAAGCAGAAAGATAAGATAATCCGGGATTCAGTCCTAACCGCCGCGGTCATGGCGGTTTTATTTATGTTTGTGGGAAAGTGGGTGCTCGGGCTCTTAAATATCACTATCCCTGATTTCCAGATCGCCGGCGGTTTATTGCTCTTTGTGATCGCGGCGCGGTTATTATTGCCGGGAGCGCACAAGGGGCTTTTTATGAACGGCCATGATAAGGACGTGGGGGTTTTCCCTTTGGGCACGCCGCTTATTACCGGCCCTGCGGTCCTGACCACGACATTGATGATGCTGGATACGCACGGACTAAAGCCCACGTTTGTTTCTCTTGTCTTGAATATGCTTATTGTCTGGGTTTCCCTGGTGAGGTCGGATCTTATCATAAAGATGATCGGCGCTAACGGCACTCGCGCCTTTGCCAAGGTGATGTATATTTTGTTGGCGGCGATAGCGGTGATGATGATCCGCCGCGGGGTGATGACCACAGCAGGGATATTGTAAGGAGTAGCAGAGATGATGCAAAAGGTATTGACTTTTATAATGGCGGGGGGCAAGGGGGAGCGCCTGTATCCGTTGACCAAGGACCGGACAAAGCCCGCGGTGCCCATCGGCGGGATCTATCGCATTATTGATTTTACCTTGAGCAATTGCATTAATTCAGGCCTGCGCCGTATTTATTTGCTGACCCAGTATAAATCAGAATCCCTCCAGCGCCATATCCGTCTCGGGTGGAATATCTTGCCGTCTGAGCTCGGCCAGTTCATTGAGATACTCCCCGCCCAGCAAAGGGTCGGGGATTCCTGGTATCTGGGCACAGCCGATGCCATATTCCAGAACCTTTACACCATTGAAGATGAAAAGCCCGATCAGGCGCTGATACTATCCGGCGACCATGTATATAAGATGAACTATTACGCTATGATCGATTATCACCGCGACCAGGGTGCTGAGCTTACCGTGGGAGTGGTTGAGGTAGACAGTGAGCAATCCGTAAGCTTGGGCGTAGTGGAGGTGGATAGCCTCGGGGAGGTGGTCGGATTCCAGGAGAAGCCGAAAGTGCCTAAGACTATTCCCGGGCGTCCGGATAAGATATACGCTTCAATGGGTATTTACGTTTTTAAAGCGCCTGTCCTGAAGCAGGAGCTGCATGAGGACGCGAACCGCAAGGATACGTCCCATGATTTCGGCAAAGATATCATACCGCAGATGCTTAAAAAAGGCCTGAAGATCTGTGTGTATAACTTCCATGATGAGAATAAGAAGCAGGCTAAGTACTGGCGCGATATTGGGACGATGGACGCCTATTTTGAGGCGAACATGGACCTGATACAGGTTGACCCGGTCTTCAATCTTTATGACAAAGAGTGGCCGATAAGGACCTATCAGGAGCAGTTCCCGCCGGCTAAAACCGTATTTGCAGGAGACGAGATAACCGGCAGGGTGGGCCTTGTGCTTGATTCTATTGTTTCAGGCGGCTGCATTGTCTCCGGCGGGCGCATCCAGCGTTCGATACTTTCGCCTAATGTCAGGATCAATAGCTACAGCCAGGTATACGACTCTATCCTTATGGAAGGGGTAAATGTCGGCAGGCACGCCAAGATCAAGCGGGCGATAATCGATAAGGACGTGAATATTCCCCAAGGCATGGTCATAGGATATAACCTCGAAGAGGATAAGAAAAAGTTCCATGTGACTGAATCGGGCATTGTCGTAGTCGCCAAAGGGACTGAGATAAAGTAAGCTATGATCAGAAAAGCAAAGATTGGCGATATTAAACAGATCCAGGCGTTGATCAACACCTTTGCCAAAAACGACCTGATGCTTCCGCGCTCGCTTAACGAACTTTACGAAAACCTGCGCGATTTTTGGGTAATTGAAGAGAAAAAGAAAGTCGTTGCCTGCTGCGCTTTGCATGTCTCATGGGAGGACCTTGTCGAGATAAAGGCGCTGGCTGTTGCAAAAAACAGGCAAAGTAAGGGCTTGGGTAGGGAGCTGGTCCTGGCCTGTATCGGCGAGGCCGAGGAGCTGGGTGCCAAAAGGATATTTGTCCTTACATATAAGCCTGATTTTTTCAGGAAGTTCGGTTTTAAAAGAGTAAAACATGATGACCTGCCCCATAAAGTCTGGGCGGAGTGCATCAACTGCTGTAAATTCCCCAATTGCCAGGAAGTAGCTCTCCTCAAAGTTCTGTCTAGATAAATTTAAGTCAAGATTTGTTAGATGCTAAACCAGCGGGGGTGGGTTTGTCTTGTTTCTCGCGGGGACGTTTGCCGCGGCCCAGCGTGCCGCGGCTGCACTCCGTTTCAGCCCCTCGCTCTCGCCGACAAGTTATAGCGGGCGAGCCATGCCCGCTCGGGGCTTCCACAGGCCCCGCTCGAAATCAAGCCAAACCTCCCCGCTGGCTACAAATGTATCTGGCGTTTGCCCTTCGCGAATGGAGCTTTTAGGCAAAGCAGCTCGAGTATTTTTGGGAATCCCGATGCCCCGAAGGGGCAATATCGGGACGGCGATGCTGTTTGAGGCCGTCTCCGCTAGAGCGGGACGGCCGAGTTCAGCAGCCGCCGAAAATACGAGAGACCTTTGCCGTCCCCGCCGAAGGCGGGGAAAAGCGACTTGAGCGAGGGAAAACGACAGATACATTTATGCCAGAAGCAGGATGCGCTGGCATGAATAGAGGTATTAATTTTCTTGTAATATTATGATAATATGCTATAATTTTTGACATTGTTGACTCTTAACTGGAGGGCTTAAAATGGACTACTTGTTTACCGATGAACAGAAGATGATCAAGGAGCTGTCCCACAGGATAGCGGAGGAGAAGATCCGGCCTGTCGCGGCCAAACACGACCAGAGCGAGGAGTTTCCTTGGGAGGTCATGAAAGTCATTGCCGACGCCGGGCTTTTCGGGCTTTTTATACCTGAAGAGTACGGAGGAATGGGTGTTAGTATCACTAGTCTTTCCCTGGCGACTGAGGAGATGTCCCGCGCCTGCGGAGGGATCGCTGTCTGCTATGCGGCATCGGCCTTGGGCACTTTTCCAATAGTTTTATTCGGCAATGAAGAGCAGAAGAAGAAATATCTGCCTGATCTGGCAAGCGGCAAGAAGGTGGCGGCGTTCGGCATAACCGAGCCCGAAGCAGGGTCTGATGCTTCAGCCATCAAGACCACAGCCAAGAAGGTCGGGGATCATTACATTTTAAACGGCCTCAAGCACTTTATTACCAACGGCGGCGATGCTGAAACTTATGTTGTTATCGCCATGACCGATAAGACCAGAGGCGCAAGAGGCGCATCTGCCTTCATTGTGGAAAAGGGTACTCCGGGTTTTACTTTCGGTAAGAAAGAGGAGAAGTTCGGCATCCGCGCATCAAGCACTCGCGAGCTTATATTTACTGATTGCAAGATACCGGCAGCCAATCTTCTTTCTAAGGAAGGGATGGGTTTTATCGTGACCATGAGGACGTTTGATATGTCCCGTCCGGGCGTTGCCGCGCAGGCCTTAGGTATCGCGCAGGGGGCGTTGGAATTGGCGGTAAAATACGCAAAACAGAGGCACCAGTTCGGCAAATCCATCTCAAGCTTTCAGGGTATCCAGTGGATGCTCGCGGACATGGCGACCGAGATCGAGGCGGCAAGGGCGCTTGTTTATGCCTGCGCCCGGGCGATCGATGCCGGGGTCAAGGATGTTTCCAAGGAGTCGGCCATGGCCAAGATGTACGCATCAGACGTGGCAATGAAGGTCGCGGTGGATGCCTTGCAGATATTCGGCGGTTACGGCTATATGCGCGATTACCCGATCGAGAAGTACGTGCGCGACGCCAAGATCACCCAGATCTACGAGGGCACAAATCAGGTACAGCGTAATATTATAGCCCTGGGGTTGATCAAGGAGATGGCGAAGTCCTGATTTTTGAGTCATTGCGAGGCCTGCGAAGCAGGCCGAAGCAATCTAAAATCAAAGATTGCTTCGCTTCGCTCGCAATGACAGAATAAGGAGTAAAACAAATTAAATGAATATTATTGTTTGCATAAAACAGGTGCCAGAAACGACAGAGGTCAGGATCAATCCGGAGACCAACACTCTCATCCGTGAAGGGGTCAAGTCGATCATCAACCCCTTTGACATGTACGCCATTGAAGAGGCGGCCCTTCTTAAGGAGCGTTTCGGCGGCAAGGTCACTGTTATTACCATGGGCCCGCCGCAGGCGGAAGCTGCTTTGCGTGAGGCGATCTCCATGGGCGCAGATGAAGGGATCCTGGTCTGTGACCGCGCCTTTGCCGGCAGCGACACCTGGGCCACAAGCTATACCCTTTCGGGCGCTATTAAGAAGATCGGCGCCTTCGACCTTATTATTTGCGGAAAGCAGGCCTCTGACGGTGATACCGCCCAGGTGGGCCCCGGGATCTCCGCGCACCTTGATATTCCTCAGGTGACTTATGTCAAAAAGGTCGAAGAGGCCAAAGAGAAGAGTATGCGCGTAGAGAGGATGATGGAGGAAGGGTTTGAGATAATCGAAACGCCCCTTCCTGCGGTCATCACCGTGGTCAAGGAGATCAACGAGCCGCGCATACCGTCTTTAAAAGGCATGATGCGCGCAAAGTCTGCCAAGATCACTACCTGGGGCCAGAAGGATCTTGAGCTTGACCCGCAGAACATAGGTTTGTGCGGTTCACCTACCCAGGTTGTCAAAATATTTACTCCTCCTCAGAGGACCGGCGGCCAGATGCTTACGGGCGAGCCGGCGGAGGTTGCGGAACAATTAGTCGGCCTTATTAAAGGCGAGGTGCATTAAAGATGTCAATTCAGATATCGGTTGAGAAGTGTACAGGCTGCACTTTGTGCCTTAAGGCTTGTCCTTTTGGGGCTATCAAGATTGTCGAGAAGAAGGCAGTCATTGATCTTAATAAATGCACCCTTTGCGGGGCTTGTGTCCCTGCGTGTAAATTCAAGGCGATAATCTTTGAAAGGCCGGCCCACACTTGCGTTCTGCCTAATATAAAGGATTTTAAGGGGATCTGGGTATTTATTGAGCAGAAGAAGGGGAAGGTGCAGTCCATATCCTATGAACTTTTAGGAAAGGCGCAGGAGTTGAGCAAGAAATTAAACTGCCAGGTAAGCGGCGTTTTAATAGGCCATGACCTGGATGATCAGCTGGATGAAGTGGCCTGGCACGGCGCGGATAATATTTACCTGGTCCAGGCGCCGGAATTGGCGAATTTTCAGGATGAGCCCTATACGAAGATACTGGTCGAGTTGATCAAGAAATACAAGCCCGAGATCATTCTCTGCGGCGCATCTGCCATCGGCCGCTCCCTGATCTCGCGCGTGGCCATCAACATAAAGGCCGGGCTTACCGCGGATTGCACGGGGCTGGATATTGATCCGGATAAATTGATACTGCTGCAGACCCGGCCGGCGTTCGGCGGAAATATCATGGCTACGATCATCAGCCCTAACTACCGGCCCCAGATGGCCACAGTGAGGCATAAGGTCATGCAGCCGATGGAGCCGGATAAGAAGAGGAAAGGCAAGATTATTAAGGAAAGCTTTGACAGCTCGATGTATGTTTCGCGCACGAAGCTTCTGGATATCGTCGATGAAGTGGAATCTTTGGTCAACCTGTCGGAGGCGGATATCATCGTCTCCGGCGGCCGCGGCATGGGAGGCCCTGAGAATTTCAAGATCCTTGAGGAGCTGGCCCATGTTATGGGCGCGGCAGTGGGGGCATCGCGCGCGGCAGTTGATTCCGGCTGGATGCCTTATTCGCATCAGGTCGGCCAGACCGGAAGGACCGTGGGCCCGAAGATCTACATCGCCTGCGGCATCTCCGGTCAGATCCAGCATTTGGTTGGGATGCAGTCATCAAAGATAATCATTGCCATTAATAAGGACCCGGAGGCGCCGATATTTAAGGTCGCCACTTACGGAATAGTGGGGGATCTTTTCCAGGTTGTCCCTGCGTTGACAAAGAAATTTAAGGAAGTCCTTAGGAAATAACAAGTTACGCTGATAGCGCTTTCTTTAAAAGTTACAAAAGAAAGCGCTTTCTTTTGTAGTTGAATATAGCCTTGTAATTGGTTATAAACTATGTTAAATTATAAGCGGAAAACGAATTGGAATGGAAAGCGGTTTCTTGCAATTTAATGCGGAGAGTCTATGCTGCCACTTAATCCCGGGTCAGACGAACGAAGGCGGGAACCAAGATTTCCTTTAGCTATGCCTGTTACTTGTGTTGATCCGGTGTCAAATAATACACTACGCGCCCAAGTGCATGATATAAGCGATTCAGGCCTTGGGCTTTTAGCTGCAAAATGCCTGCCTATAGGGACCCTCCTTGAGATCAAGGTAACGATGTTCGATAATGAAGAACAGATCTGCGCCAAAGGGAGGGTTATGTGGGTGGAGATCTTAAGTTTTAATAAATACAGATTAGGCATCATGTTGGAAGAGCAGAAACTGAAGGCTATTGAGTTGGTCCTGCGCACAGCAAGCTCCCAAATCTCCTAGTAGTAACCCTTCTTTCTACATCCTCAGTAAATACAACAGTTAGCAAGTAATAGCTTAAAGTACTCCTAACATCCTATCCCTATTGATTTCAACGTAAAAGAGAGCTATATTATAACTATATGCATAGCAAGTTGTTACATTAAAAGAATCTTATGATTCGTTATGAACATTGCACTCTTTGTATCTCTTTATCCTATGGATGTCAAAGAATGTAAAGATTCTCCTTGACAAAGAGCTATAATTTGATATAATCTTCTTAGATAAATTATGGAGAAGAAATGGTAGATGCAGGGTTAATGACAATAGAGGATCTTTCTGATTACCTCAAGGTGACACGCCGGACTATTTATGACTGGTTAAAACATAATAAGATACCGGCGCTAAAGCTCGTTGGGCAGTGGCGTTTTAAGAAGGACCGTATCGACGAGTGGCTTGAGCAGCAGACGAGATTGCATTGATAGGGTTTTTGTTCTTTATTCAGATAGGTTGATTTGCCCGCTTTTTTGGTTTGAGCTTTCTCAGATTCCAGAAGATAGCTATCTTTTGTCAAAAAAGCGTGCATAAATTCGTGCATCAATTTACGTTCGCTGTTGCTCCGTAAATTGAGCACTCATTTAATTCGCACATAAACTTACGTTCACTCGCTTCGCTCGTTCCGTAAGTTTAGTGCTCATTTAGGAGAGAGAAAAATGCATTTTAAAAAATTGGAGTTGGTGGGTTTTAAATCTTTCAGCGACAAGACGGTCCTGAACTTTGAACCCGGCATAACTGCGGTGGTGGGCCCCAACGGCTGCGGCAAGTCCAATATATTTGATAGTATCCGCTGGGTGCTCGGTGAACAATCCGCGAAATCCCTGCGCGGGTCGGAGATGCAGGATGTCATCTTTAACGGCACGGACTCCAAGGAAGCGGTGGGGATGGCGGAAGTCAACCTTACCTTTGATAATGCCGACAGGTTTTTCAATGTCGATAACGATGAGGTTGCTATAACACGCAGGTTGTTCCGCTCCGGAGAAAGTGAGTACCTCCTGAACAAGACCAACGTGCGCCTTAAGGATATCCTTGATATCCTGCTTGGAACGGGCGTCGGCTCTGAGAGTTACTCTATTGTAGCGCAGGGAAAGATCGACCTGGTATTAAGCTCGCGTCCCGATGACAGGCGGCTTGTTTTTGATGAGGCCTCCGGGATCACCAAATATAAATCGCAGAAGAGGGAGACTACACGCAGGCTTGAGGAGACAGAGCAGAATCTATTGAGGGTCAATGATATAGTCACTGAAGTCAAGCGCCAGATCGGAAGCCTTGAGCGCCAGGCTAACAAGGCCCGCCGCTATAAAGAGGTATTTGATGAGCTTAAGGCCAAGGAGCTGGACCTGGCGGTTTTTGAAAAATCCGTGATTTCGAAGGAAAAGGATGAGATCGCAGGAGAACTTTTAAGGCTTGGGTCCAGGGAGAGCGAGCTTATAACGTTCTTGCGCGAGCAGGAAGCCAAGATCGCCAACCGGCAGGCCGAATTAAAGGCATATGAAGACCGGATGCACGCTATCAAAGACCAGATCTATACACTGGAGAACCAGATCGTCAGGAATGCCGAGCACGCCAGCTTTAACAAAGAGAGGATCGTAGAGCTAGCCGAGAATAAGAAATACCTG
>Ga0315278_10000168_pt1 | contig 59143 bp, 56 predicted proteins | sample YL17G06_0_MG_FD_203880 | JGI IMG/M metagenome (GOLD analysis project Ga0315278, IMG submission 203880) | Sediment microbial communities from Yellowstone Lake, YNP, Wyoming, USA - YL17G06_0 | ecosystem: Environmental > Aquatic > Freshwater > Lake > Sediment | place: USA: Wyoming | collected... | reverse complement strand
CCTCCCTTCAGTAGGTTAGCGGGGGTGACTGACCCCCTCCCTTCAGTAGGTTAGCGGGGGTGACTGACCCCCTCCCTTCAACTAAATCAGTAGGTTAGCGGGGGTGACTGACCCCATAGCCCATAGCCTGGTTGACAGAAGCCTCGTAGCATAATAATCGAGTCGTCATCGTTCCCAACGCTAGAGGTTCCCATGCAATTGCCCGCAAGCCGTAAGGCCGTCTTCGTCGCCAGATCTCGCCACCATGTGGCCGCCTACCTAGCCTTGGCCTGGCTGGTCCTTGCGGGGATCTTCCCACCTGTCGCGGCCCACGCCGAAGCTCCCATAAACAACGCTCCAAAGTTGCTATTTCTCACGCCTGACGCCGTCAATATCGCCAACGTCATCGGTGCGGCCCCAGCACCGGGCAGCGCGGTGGATCAATTGGACAATGGAGTCTTGCGGCTACAGCAGTCAAATCGCAGCGTCGAGGACTGCGCTCGCGCCGCGGCGGAAGTCGTGCACTCCATAGATAACTTTTTTGGACCGGCTCGCGGTCCCTTGACAGCGGCCGAGGTGAGTCGGCTAGATCCCTTGTTTTCCCAGCTCGTCGGCGAGATTAAGTTCTTCTCCAACCAAGGCAAGAGCATCTGGCGCCGCCCTCGGCCCTACGATGAAGACAGGACTTTAGTTCCCTGCGTCGAAAAGGAATCGACCTTTGCCTACCCAAGCGGTCACGCCACGGTGTCAAAAGCCTTTGCCCAGATCCTAAGTAAGGTCTTTCCCGAGCGCGCTCAAGCCTTCCAGGTCGCTGCCGACCATGTCGCGATCGACCGAGTCATCAGTGGCCTGCATCACCCGTCGGATGTTCTCGCCGGTCAGACCTTGGGGGTGGTGATCGCCAGCGCGCTGCTGCAGAACAGCAAATTCAGTGCAGCCCTAGACGGCGTCGCCAAGGCGCCCTAAATCCTTTAGCTTTAGGCTTGGGCGCACGACGCAAAGTCTCTCGTCCAGGCTCTAAAACGCTACGATCTACGATAAGTATGCCTCGACTGCGTCGGCCGCTAGCAGGTACCCCGGGCGACTGTTGTTCGCGTCTAACTGCTCGCGCATCCTAGCGACGTTGGCCTGAATGGTTGGGTCAGTCGTCACCTTTTGGACCGCCTGACTTAAACTCCGCGGCGTGACTTCATCGCGCGCCAAGTGTAAGCCTAGTCCGAGTTCGGCCACACGCCGCGCCGTCATCGCCTGCTCCGGCATCTGCGGGATGATCACCAACGGAACACCATGACTCAGTGCCTCCATGGTCGTACCCATCCCACCGTGCATGATGGCCGCTGCAGCATGCGGGAAGATATCCAACTGCGGCAAATAAGTAGCCGCATGCACATTTTCAGGAAGGACACCGAGACTGCTTCGGGACACCCGGCTGCCTATGGCCATCTGCACGTCCCAATCGCTTCGACCAAAGGCCTCCGTCGCCATCTGGAAGAACTCTGGCCATGCATTAAAAACCGTACCCATCGACACGAACAGGCGGCGCTCCGGCTTGGTCTGACTCGGCACCCAGCGACCCGAAGTTGGCCGCGTCGAGAATCCCGGACCGACAAACTGATAGCGCTGGTCAAAACTCGCGCTCTCCGGATGAAAGGCTCGTGGCACAAACACGATATTCAGCGGCTCACTATGGGTTTTGATGCTTTGCATCGTCGGTGCCGGAATGCCATAGGTTGAGCTTAAGTGCGCGGCAAGCTGCGCGTATTCAGCAACGATAGCGTCTGCAGGAGGAGCCAGATGCTTCGCTTGCCAAACCGAGACCAGGTCGTTTGCCGCGTAGGTCGCATGGAGCGTTGCCGCTGGAACTGCAAGTGCCTGGGCAATCAGACGCCCAGCAACACACATAGGATCGTAGAGAATAACGTCCGGGCGCAGATCACGCACCCGGTCAAAGATCTGCCGCATCGTCGCCGCCGCCTCGGAGAGAAGGCGCAACGGAAAGGTCGGCATCACCTCCACGACCTTGTCGGCCGGCGGCACATGGTTGCCGAAATCCGACTCATAAGGACCGAGCACAGCCCCGGTGACTTGCACAGCGGCAGCAAATTCCTCGGTCAAAAAGTAATGAACCTGGTGGCCACGCTTGACCAGTTCCTGGGTCATCGTCAACGTCGGGTTTACATGGCCATGGGCACCGAGGTTGATGATTGCAATCTTACTCAATTTAAACTCTGCTTGTAGGGTCTGCGATGTTTACGCCAGACCCCTCTTTACCCTTGCAGAAGCTTAAGGGCAATCTCCGGCTGCTGGTTGGCCTGCGCCAACACCGCTGCACCTGCCTGCTGCAGGATCTTGCTCTGCGTCAAGTTCGCCGTCTCGCTGGCGAAGTCCGCGTCCTTGATCCGCGACTTGGCCGCAGTCAAAGATTCAGTCTGTACGGCAATGGCTTTATCGGTCTTTTCGAGGCGGTTTTGGATGGCGCCGAGGCTGGCACGGTAGGAGGCCACCTGCTCCATGGCGACTTCAAGGGTGCCGATGGCCGTCTGCGCGCCGACCTTGGTATCGATGCGGGCTCCTTCTTCATTCTGCGTATTGCCTAGTCCCAGCGAGCCCTCACCATCGGTGAAGGCGTTCAACTTGGACATGTCGATACGGATGACGTTGACTGGATTGAAGGCCTGCAAGGAGTCCACTTCCTTAAAGTAGTCCTTGCCGACCTGCACCTCTAGCGGCGAGCCGTTGCTGTTTCGTTTCATCTCTTCAGGGATTTCATGATTACCGACGAGCAAGCGGGTGCCGTTGAATTCGGTCCCACCGGCGATCCGGTCGATTTCATCCTTGAGCGAGAAGAACTCCTGATTCAGGTAACCGCGTTCGCGCTGCCCAATGGTGTCAGAGGCCGCCTGCACGGAGAGTTCGCGCAGTCGGATCATAATGTTATTGATCTCGTTGAGGCCGCCCTCGGCAACCTCGATGAGCGAGACACCGTCATTGGCATTGCGCCGCGCCTGGTTTAAGCCACGAATATCGGCGCGCAACACCTCCGAGATGGCGAAGCCGGCGGCATCGTCCGCCCCCTTGTTGATGCGATAGCCGGAGGCTAAGCGTTCGGTCGCCTTATTCATTTCCTCGCCTGACATCTGCATGTGGCGCTGAGCTACTAACGACTGAACGTTTGTACGGACGCGAAGCCCCATGGAATCCCCTTTAAAGCGCTAACGGTGCATGACAGAGGTCGAAGGAACATGAGCGGCAGGCAACGGGATCAGTCTTTTTGAACGTTATAGGTTAAGAATACAAGATTCCCTTGAGGTTGAGAAGCAAGCAGGGTCAATTTAACCGGGGCGGGCAAAGTCGGGGCAACCAGGCCAACTGCGGCCTGAGTGGCGAGGATTACGGGGCAAACGGTAAGGATTAGCTGATCCACCAAGCCGGCAGCATAGAATAATCGATTGATCTCGCTGCCCCCGAACAGCAACGCCCGCTCCACCCCGGCGTCCGCCAAAGCCTTTGCCACGACCCATGCGGGCGACTCCGCAGCACAGGTGATGGTATGGACGTTGCCGGTGTGGGCCGGTAGGGCCAAAGGGTCTTGGGATACGATCCAGCGCGGCACCTCGGCCTGAGCCAAGAAGGGGGCCCCCTCTGGCAGCCCTCGGTTGGTCAGGACAGCCCAAATAGGTTGCACACCGCGGTCGTTTGGACCAACGAAGGCTCCCCCACTTGCCATCAACGAAGCACTGCCGACGATCACCGCATCGGTCGCCCGTAGCAAGGCGAGCACATGCGCATGGTCGTCGTCATTGGTGAAACCAAGCTGATGCCTGGCCTCGTCACGCTCACCTGGATGGGAGGCGATCCTCCCGTCCAAACTGACCGCCATCACGTTGGTGATGCGCAACGGCATCGCGCGACGGTCGCAACGACTAGTTAGGGAGGAGGAGCTGATTCAGCTCACCCTCGACGTCGATCGCTTCGCGGCTAGCGGCAGCGCTGATCTCAGAGACGAGCATGGCCAGCGCCTTGTCCATCATCTTCTTCTCGCCGTAGGACAGGTCCTTGTCGCCCTTGAGGGAGCATAGATCGCGCAGCACTTCGGCGATGTCGGCCACGGACCCAGTCCGCAGCTTGTCGTTGAACTCACGAAAACGCCGGTTCCAGGTCGTGTGCGACACCTTGCCGGGGCTGCGCAAGATGGTGTAGACGTTATCGATCTCGATCGTCGAAATCAGACTGCGCATGCCAGCGCGTTCACAGCCGCTGATTGGGACCATCAAAGTGGCGCCTGAACCCATGATCTGGAGCACATAAAAGTCCTGATTCGTGCCACCGATCTTACGCGATTCAATGCGTTTGACCACGCCAACGCCATGCGCAGGGTATACGGCCTTGTCTCCGACTTTGAATTCCATGATTGGCTCCGGGTTGCAGGTAATCCGACTGTCGTGCGCACTGAAATGGCCGATGATCTGAGGCTAGAGCTAGGGCCCAGGAGGGGAATACCCGATGGGGGAAAATTCGGAACTGCGTCGTGCTGGATGCACTAGCCCCGCTTAAGATAACTACGGCCACGGTATGTCTACAAAGTTGGATCTTACCGATTTTTATAAAATAGTCAAATGGTTAGTATAGTGGGCGCGGAGTCTGGCATGGATTTATAGTTATATCAATGGCTTGACAGAGGACTTCTTGCCATGGGCGGGAATTTACGCTATGTACCCTGGCTTAACAGTCCGTCTCTGCGGAATCTTAAGTTCGCCCAGTCATTTCAGTATCATTTTGGAGATCCCCGACATGTCCCTTACCGCTGCCCAAACTGCGGAACTACTCAAGAAGCACGGCCGCCACGAGAAAGACACTGGCTCGCCAGAAGCCCAGGTGACGCTGATCACGGCCCGCCTCAACTATCTGAATGAACACTTTAAGGCCAACTCGAAGGATCATCACTCCCGTACCGGGCTGATGAAGCTCGTCGGCCAGCGCCGTCGTCTGCTAGATTACCTCCACCGGAAAAACTACGAGGGCTACAAAAAGCTCATCAGTGACCTTGGGATTCGTAAATAAGCTGCGACCTGTGATTCTCCCCTTGCGAAGGATGTTGTGAATGAGTCTGATTCGTGAAGTTACCGTCGGCGACAAGTTGATCAAGCTGGAGTTCCAAAGGTTCGCAAAACAAGCCAACGGCTCGGTGATGGTCAGCTGCGGTGACACGCAGGTTCTCGTCACCGTCTGCGCCGCCGACGAGCCGAAAGAAGGCCAAGACTTCTTTCCCCTGACCGTCGACTACGTCGAGAAGTTCTACGCCGCGGGTCGCATCCCAGGTGGCTACGTCAAGCGTGAAACCCGCCCCAGCGAGCGCGAAGCCCTGACCAGCCGCGTGATCGACCGACCGCTGCGTCCTAGCTTCCCGGAAGAGTACATGTGCGACACGCAGATCGTCGCCACGGTCATGTCCTACGAAGCCAAGCACAATCCAGCTCCACTCGCCTTGCTCGGCGCTAGTGCTGCGTTGATGGTAAGCGACATCCCCTTCCAAGGCCCTGTCGCCTCGCTGCGCATCGGCATGGAAGGCGGCAAGCTCATCCTTGACCCGCCGACCAATTACGTCTCCGACCTCGACTTAAACGTCGCCTGCCGCCCTGATGCCATTTTGATGGTTGAAGCCGGCGCCAACTTCCTTTCCGAAGAGCAGATGCTCGACGCCATCAACACCGCTCAGCAGTGGATGCAGCCGTTGTTTGATGTGCAGCTCGAAGTGCAGCGCTTGATCGGCAAGCCAAAGCGCACCCTAGCCAAGAAGACCGTCAACGAAGCGCTGAAAGACGAAGTCATCCAGGCTGCCAAAGGACTCATCGCTGGCGCTTTCGCCATCGACGACAAGATGGACCGGATGAAGGCCCTTAAGGTCGCTGGTAAAAAGGTCGTCGAGCAGCTTTGCACCGACGGCGACGCCGGCCGCAAGGCTCAGGTCAAGGCGCTGATCGAAGACACCAAGTACGAGATGATGCGCAGTCAAATTCTCGACGAAAAGCGCCGGATCGGTGGTCGCGGTTATAAAGACATCCGCAGTATCCTGTGCGAGACGCATATTCTCGGCAGGCCACACGGCTCCTCGCTGTTTACCCGCGGCGAAACCCAGGCCCTTGCGACCGTCACCCTCGGCGCCGGCGATGACGAGCAGCGCCTCGATTCGATCCAGTCGCATGATGAGTGGAAGAGCTTCATGCTCCACTACAACTTCCCGCCCTTCTCGGTCGGCGAAGCGAAACCTCTGCGCGGCCTGAGCCGTCGTGAGATGGGTCACGGCGCCTTGGCTGAGCGCGCCATCGCCCAGATCATCCCCGAAAAGAGCAAGTTCGGCTACACCATCCGCTTGGTGTCCGAAGTCCTAGAGTCCAACGGCAGTTCGTCGATGGCAACCGTCTGTGCCGGCGTCATGGCTCTGCTCGATGCTGGCGTGCCGATTGTCGAGCCAGTTGCCGGCATCGCCATGGGCCTCATCAAAGAGGGTGACAAGTACGCCATCCTTTCGGACATCCTCGGCGACGAAGATCACCTCGGCGACATGGACTTTAAGGTCTGCGGCGGCGAAAACGGTATCACGGCGCTACAGATGGACATCAAGATTGGTGGCCTATCCAAAGATATCATGCGCGAGGCCCTCACCCAGGCGAAGGAAGGCCGCCGCCACATCTTGAGCAAGATGCGCGGAGCCATCACGGAGCCGAAGGAACTGAGCCAGTTCGCACCACGGATCTTCCAAATAAAAGTCGCCTCTGACCGCATCCGCGACCTCATCGGTCCTGGCGGTAAGGTGGTGAAAAAGATCGTCGCCGACACCGGTGTCAAGATCGACATCGCCGACGACGGCATGGTGAGCATCGTCTCGCCCGACGTGCTCTCAGCGGAAGCTGCCAAGCAAATGATCCGGACCATCACCACCGATCCAGAGATCGGCGGTATCTTCCTCGGTACTGTGAAGCGGATCATGGACTTCGGCGCATTCATCGAGATCCGCCCAGGCCAAGAAGGCTTGTGCCATATCTCCGAGCTGGAAGAAGGCCGGGTCAACAAGGTGACCGACGTCCTCAACGAAGGCGAAGAGGTTTTGGTCAAGGTCTTGGATATCGACCGCCAAGGCAAAATCAAGCTGTCGCGTCGCGGCGCACTAGGCAAGAAGCCTACAGCTTGAGTTAGCACCGAGGCACATTTAGACTATAAGGCGGCTCCAGCAGAGCCGCCTTTTTATGTTGTGAATGTCCGCCACGGGTCCCATGGCTCTGGCGGCTGTATGATTTGCCACACCCAGTTGTGGTCTAGACCTTGCATGCGATACTCTCAAGCATCTATCAGAGGAGACCTTATGATAAAGCGGACCTGTCTCGGCTTGGTTTCACTGTGGACCTTTAGCAGCGTGGCGCTCGCCAACTCCACCGTCCAGGATCTGATGCGGCAAAAGCTCGAAAGCGCCCATGCCATCCTCGATGCGCTTGCCTTAGAGGACTTCACCAAGATCGAATATCACGCCAAGCTGCTAAAAGAGATCAGCCATGCCACGACCTGGTACAAGGCGGACTCTGAAGACTTCAGGCACCACGCCAAGAGTTTTCAAAATTCCGCGGATTACCTTGCTGAACAAGCCAAGCTACGCAGTTTGGAAGGGGCCTCCCTCGGCTACATCCGCGTCCAACTCGATTGCATTGAGTGCCATAAGGTCGTCCGTGCAGCGAAAAAGGCCAAATAGCCCGCTTGGAGGGAGCCCATGAGCGGCACGCCTGAGCATCCCGCACGTTGCATCCTCGTCGTTGACGATAACCCGATGGTCCTAAAGCTCATGGGGTCGCTGTTTGAGGAGGAGGGCATCGACGTCTGCCTCGCTCTTAGCGCGGCCGAGGCGAAGCAGCATCTGCGGCGGCAGCAACCGCCGTTTGACCTGGTCCTATCCGATATTCAAATGCCAGGCGAGACTGGCTTTGACCTGTTGCAATGGATCAAACAAACGGGTTCGCCCTATCATGACCTTCCCGTTCTGCTGACCACGGCGCAGTTGCCCGAAGCGGAGAACCGGGTCAAGGGCTTGGCCATGGGCGCGGTCGACTACGTGGTACGCCCGATCGAACTCAAAGAGCTGGTGCTGCGGGCCATCAACGCCATCGACCACTACCAGCACGTCAAGGCCCTGGAGACCTCGCTGCAGAGTAGCGAGCATTTGGCCATGGTCGGACGGCTGATGGCGGCCTCCAATCACGAAGTTAAAAACCTCGCGATGATCGTCAGAGTCTGTGCCGACCAGGTCCAACGGCTGTTGAATCCTAGCCCTAAACAACATCCTAAAGCCGCAGCGGCACTTACCGCCCTTACCGAGGCCTCGACGCTCCTCACCGAAGTCGCGCGCAGTCTCAGCACCTTTGCGACGACGCGCGTTAGCTGCCGACCGCTTGAACTTACCGCGCTGGTCGAGCAGGTCATGGTCCTGATGCGGCCCATGGTCAAGCCGTACCGTCTTGAGCTCGCATCTGAGCCCCAAACATGGGTCATGGCGCATGATGTCAGGCTCAAGCAGGTGCTGATTAACTTAATCCTCAATGCGCATGATGCCATCGCCGAACTAGCACCTGAACAGGGCGGCCGCATCATCATCAGCCTTGCTTCGACAGGCGAGTCCGTAAGCCTCAGCGTTACCGACAATGGTATTGGGCTTGAGACGCCCGGCGTGCGCCGTGAATTTGCCGCCTTTGCAACGACCAAGAAACTGCGCGGCGGTCAAGGCCTCGGCCTATGGCTATGCTCGCGCATTATCGGTGATATGCAGGGAACGCTTGAATTAAGCTCCAAGGGCGTCGGGACCGGGGTGACGGCAACGGTGTCGCTCCTACGCGTCGAGGCTCCAGAACCGGATGCGCTAAGCCTTGAGGTTGCTAACTATCTGCAGGATCTGGAATAAATACGCCGAGGCATCGGCCTCGAATCTCCTCACGAGCCACCGGCTCAGACATCTCTAAATAGAGACAACCTGTCGTCAAATCGCGACTTTTCCCCAGCAAACCTCGCCGTGATGAGCGCTAAAGGCTAGGGCGGACATGCTCCATGCGAATTCCTAAGCCCATCACGCGCGCCGTCAGCTGTCTTAACCACGGTGTGTGGCTCAAGACCTTCACTCCGATCGGAGCCACCAAGGGCTGACCTTCCGCGAGAACCCGCTGCAGGACCTGCCGGTGAATGATCTGTTGCAGACGCTGCGTCACCTTCGTCGGAAACTCTCGGCGCTGCTGCACTCTACTACGAAAACACCTTCAGTAGCGATACCGAGCCGACCCAGGAGCAGACCGAGCATCATGCCAGCCGGTCCGCCACCGACGATACCCACCCGCGTCTTAATCACCTGATGCATCGATGGACCTCCGATGAGGCAGCAGATCTAAATGCAAATTTCGTGCAGACCGATTTACATCGTGAGAAGCATCCCAACAGCTGCTGGGCCATCACCACTGCTGTGAGCCATCCAACCGCTTTAAGCTTCGACGAAATAACCAGGCGACTCATCACGCGGTGGTTTGAGGCCATCGGGTTGTTCAAGCAATGTTGCTCACCGTTAAAATCGGCACCTGCGCGCCAAGCGATACCTAATTCTTGGCATATAAGATGCAGTCTAAGATGCTCCAGACGGCTCGTGCACCGCCAGACCAGAGCAGTGTCAAAGTCCCCAAGTTGAGAGTTATGAATGGATTTAGACACTAAAAATTCGTTGATCGCGGCGCTCAACACCTGTGACCGTGAACCGATTCACATTCCAGGCGCCATCCAGCCCCATGGGGTTTTGCTAGGTATCGATGGCGACAGTGCTATTAGGCTTGTTAGCACCAACTCGCTCGCTCTCATCGGGCGCGATGCGGGCCAGCTTATCGGCGCCCCGGTTGCCCAGCTCTTAAGCTCTGAGGACTTAGCGATTCTTTCGGCAGCAGCCCTCATAGTTCCCATCAAACAGGTAAACCCTCTAAAATTCAGGATGAAAATCCCCGGTAAGACGGGTACTTTCAACTTTGATGGCATCCTCCACCACTCAGGCGGTCTATTGGTTCTTGAACTTGAACCGATCAGCGAGCCCCCACCCGTGGGCTTCTCCTACGCCCAACAAAGGGTCATGGCGCGCATTCAAGCAACGACCGATGTGGATGAACTGTGCCAAACCGTCGCAGAGGAAGTTCGCCACCTGACTGGGTTTGACCGAGTGATGGTCTACCGGTTTCATAAGGATTGGCATGGCGAGGTCATTGCGGAGTCGCTGTCTCAGGGTATTGAGACTTTCCTCGGATTGCATTTTCCGGCAACCGATATCCCGGTCCAAGCCCGAGTCCTATACGAACGCAATTGGCTGCGCATGATTAAAAGCGCCCATTATCAGCCTGTTCCACTGATGCCGGGCCGTAATCCCATAAACGACCAGCCTCTGGACTTAAGCGACTCGGTCTTGCGCAGTGTATCCCCGGTCCATTGTGAATACCTGAAAAACATGGGCGTAGAGGCGTCGATGTCCATCTCCCTGTTGCATGACGAGAAGAAGTTGTGGGGACTGGTGGCCTGCCATCATAGACTCCCGCGACTAGTGCCATATGACATCAGATTAGCCTGCGAGTTGGTCGGCCAGACCGTCTCCCTGCTGATATCGGCACGGGAACGCCTGGCGGCTGCGAAACGACTCGAAATGCTTGAACCTATCAAATCGCAATTGGTGGATAAAATATCCGCCGAAGGGCGTTTTACCTCCGGTTTGGCAGCAGGTGAGACCGACTTTTTAAAAGTGATGGGTGCAGATGGGTGCTGTACGATCCTCGACGGCCGTCTTCAATGTATAGGCGACGCGCCAGACGAGGATGCCATTCGCAACCTTGGCAGGTGGCTTGACGCCAACAGCCGCATCGACGAATTTGTGACCGATTCTTTGGCGAGGGAATATCCACCAGGGCAAGTCTATGCCGCCGCGGCTAGCGGCGTGCTCTCGCTGCCAATCGCCGGCTCGGGTCTGGAGGATCGGATTTTCTGCTTCCGCAAAGAGATCGCCCGTTATGTCAAGTGGGCGGGCGCTCAGTCTGAAATTGAAGAAGCCTTGGGCCAAAAATCAAACCTCAGCCCACGGCAGTCGTTTGCCGCTTGGAAAACCAAGGTACAAGACACTTCAAATCCGTGGACACCCCAAGATGTATCCACAGCAAAGAGCATTGTCCGCGAACTCGAGCGTCTGAGCTTGGCTAAATTTGCTGAGGTTAAGAGGCTGAATGCGCAGCTGCGGCGAGAAGCACGGGCCAAGGATGAATTTTTAGCGACTATTTCTCATGAGCTGCGAACACCGCTCAACGCTATTTTAGGCTGGTCCGAACTGCTGGCGACCAGCGACGTGCTGACTCAAGAACGCAGCGTTGTCTATGACATGATTCACCGCAATGCCCTATCACAGAAGCATCTGATCGAAGATCTTCTGGATATTTCGCGCATCATCAACGGTAAGCTCATCCTGCATGTTGAGGAGTTTTCGCCGCAAAAGGCTGTTGAAGAGGTCCTCTCGACGGTGGCGTCAACTGCCAAAGATAAGGCCGTCAAGGTCGCCACTGAATTTGATCCTAGTTTAGTCAAAATGAATGGTGATTGCGTCAGAGTCCAACAGATCGTCGAAAATCTTTTAACCAATGCCATTAAGTTTACACCGGCCGGCGGGCACATCACTGTTCGACTTCGCCGCCTTGATTCTGACCTAGAGATCGTCGTCGCCGATGATGGCGAGGGGATCGATCCAGCACTGCTGCCTGAGATCTTTAACCGCCACCAGCAGGATGACGCTAAAGCCTGCCAACGAAACAGGGGCCTCGGCCTCGGCCTCACCATCGTGCGGCAGTTAGTCGAGCTCCATGGCGGAACAGTGAACGCAGATAGCGCGGGCAAGGGCAAGGGCGCAACGTTTACGGTCCGCATGCCGCTGAGCTTCTTGAAGGTTACAGAGCCAACGAATAAAGCCAAACAACAACCCCAGTCAGCCCCGACTACGAGCATCAGCCTGGCTGATTTGCAGGCGCTGATCGTCGATGACGACGCGGATTCACGACTTCTCACCGAACGCATTTTGGAGAGCGCGGGAGCAGCAACCAGCGGCGTAGACAACATGGAGAGCGCGTTGGCGACCTTGCAGCGTGAGCGCTTTGATCTCATCATCTCGGATATCAATATGCCGGATGGTAATGGCTATGACTTTATGCGGCTAGTGCGAAAGCTGCCGGCCAGCAAAGGCGGACATACGCCGGCGATCGCTTTAACTGGATATGCCGGTGAAAGTAATCGCCAGCGAGCCATCGAGGCTGGATTCAATGCTCACCTTGGTAAGCCCTTCTCACGGCATAACATGCTGGCGTTGATCGCCGACATTGCGGGACGCCATGGTTCAACCAACTCTTTGAGCTAGGACGGCAGGGGAAGGTCTATGACCGCGTGGACCCGCTATTGACCATCTTAAAAAAATTCTCACGCGAAGCCACCGAAGTATCCGAGACCCCGAATTGACCTGGTGGATGGGCAGAGCGCCGTCATATCCCATCGCCTAAAAAACTCGCTGCAAACGGCGACGCTGGCGACCGCAAAAACACCTCGGGCGCGCCCTGCTGCTCGATGCGCCCTTGCTGCATCAACACCACGTGATCCGAAAGCAGCCACGCTTCTTTTTGATCGTGAGTCACTAGGACGCAGGTTAAAGCCAGCTGCCGCTGCAAGGCGCGCAGCGAGGTCCGCAGTTCACGGCGCACCTTGGCATCCAGCGCACCAAATGGCTCGTCCAGCAGAAGTAAGCGCGGCTCGGTGGCCAAAGCTCGGGCCAAGGCCACGCGCTGCCGTTGTCCTCCAGACAGCTGATGTGGCAAGCGCGCATCCAAGCCCTCGAGCTGCACCAGACTGAGCAGCTCCTGCACGCGCGCCTGCATGGCACCGGGCCTCAGGCGCTGGGCGCGCGGCTTGACCCGGAGCCCGAAGCTGACATTCTCCGCCACCGTCATGTGGCGAAACAGGGCATAATTTTGAAAGACAAAGCCGACGCGCCGCTGCTGCGGCAGCCAGCCGCTGGTATCCTCGCCATCGACATAAACATGACCCTGATCCGGCACTTCGAGACCTGCCATCAGGCGCAGCAGCGTCGTCTTACCGCAGCCCGAAGGGCCAAGCAGCGTCAGCAGCTCGCCAGCGCGCAAGCTTAGAGAAAAGTCGTTTAGCACGGCTTGCTGGCCGTAGCTCTTACTGATGTGATGCAAGCTAAGTACCATGCACGGACTCCAGCGAAGCGCGGCGTTCGCACTCATGTTTCAATAGTAACGTTGCCAGGGCGAAGAGTGCCAAGAGCGAGGCGACGGCAAAGGCCGCGACAAAATGATACTCGTTGTAGAGGATCTCGACTTGCAGTGGCAAGGTGTCGGTACGGCCGCGGATATGACCTGAAACCACGGACACGGCACCAAACTCGCCGAGCGTGCGCGCAGCGCAGAGCGTCACGCCGTTCAAGAGCGCCCAACGAATGTTGGGCAAGGTCACCCAGAAGAAGGTTTGCCAGCCGTTGGCGCCAAGCAGCACGGCTGCTTCTTCCTCGCTGCTGCCCTGCGCCTCCAGCAGCGGCACCAGCTGCCGGGCCACGTAGGGACAAGTGACGAAAAGCGAGGCCAAAACGATACCCGGAAGGCCGAAGATGATGTGAAACCCATGCCCAAGCAGCCAGCCACCCCACCAACCCTGCGCGCCGAAGAGCAGGACAAAGACCAATCCCGCCACCACCGGCGATACGGCGAAGGGCAAGTCGATCAGAGTGAGCAGCAAACTCCTGCCGGGAAAGTTGAACTTCGTGGTAGACCAAGCGAGCGCGACCCCGAACACCGTGTTGATGGGCACCACGATCGCCACGACGGTTAGCGACAAACGCAATGCCGATAGTGCTTCGGGTTCGACCAGGGCGGCGGCATAAACCGCGAGGCCTTTGCTCAAGGCGACGGCAAAGATCGCCACCAGCGGCAGTACCAGAAGTAGGCCAAAGACGGCCAGAGCCGCGCCGACCAAAAGCCAGCGGGCATGGCGCGCGGACAGCGCCCCCGGATATTTGATGGGGGCATGGTCGGCGGTCACGGTCAGAGGCCGCGCGATCAGCGAAACACTCATGGGACGGCCCCTTTCGCCTGCTGCCGCAGTGGTCGCTGCGCCCAGCGTGTCAGTCCGCTGATCAACAGCAGCAGCGCAAACGAGGCGGCGAGCATGACGACGGCAATCGCCGTCGCTCCGGCATAATCATATTGCTCAAGTTTGCTGACGATCAGCAGCGGCGTGATTTCCGACACCATCGGGATATTGCCAGCGATAAAGATGACCGAGCCATACTCGCCAAGGCCGCGCGCAAAAGCCAAGGCAAAAGCTGTCAGCAACGCTGGCAAGAGCTCGGGCAGGATGATCAGCCGAAAACGCTGCCAAGCCGTCGCACCTAAGGTCGCCGCTGCCTCTTCCCAGCTAACATCTAAATCGGCCAACACCGGTTGGACGGTGCGCACTTGAAAGGGCACTGTCGTGCTGAAACGGCGAAGCGCGATACGGCAGGCGCTCTTTCCAGTCCTTCGCGACGCTCCCGTGCGAAGCAATGGCGTCGATATCATAAGCCAGCGCTAGGGACACGACGTCCGCTTGCAGCCCATCGATCACGGCGCGGGCTTGTTGACCCGAGCCCGCGTGCGATTGCCGAATAGTGACCTGATCACGGGGATGATCTTGCTGCCAGTCGGGAATGAAGGCTGCATTGACTTCTTGGAATAGCTCGCGGGTCGGGTCGTAAGATACATGCAGAAGCTCGACGGCGTTATCACTTGCCGCCACCACCGGTGGAGAAACCAGCCCGACCACACTCAAAACCGTACTGACGACGGCGCCGACCACAACGTTTCTACCAACAAAAAAAACATAGAGTGCTCCATAAATTCAATATTTTTTCGTTCGTGTACTGCCATGGACAGGCGAACCAATCTCAAGGATCAGCCGCCGCCAGTAAGGTAAAATGACATGACGTGCCAAGCCCAAGCGTGGACTCCACCCAAATCATGCCACCGTGGCGCTCGACGACCCGCTTGCAGATCGCTAAGCCAATGCCGGTCCCTGAGTATCGCTCCTGGCCGTTGACGCGCTGGAAGATGACAAAGATCTTGTCGGTATGCTCCGGTGCAATGCCGATGCCATTGTCCTGCACGGTGATCCGCCAAAAACCGCCGTCGCGTTGCGCCGCAATCCGCACTTCGACCGGGCGACTTGCGCAGCGAAACTTGAGGGCATTGCTGAGTAAATTCTGCAGCAGCTGCGTCAACTGCACCGGATCACCGGGCAGCTCTGGCAAGGGATTTACTTGAACGAGTGCTTGCGCCTCATCGATCGCATATTCGAGATTACTCAAGACCTGGTTCATCACCTCGTTCAAATCAACCGACACAAAGGCATCACTGCGCGAGCTGACTCGAGAATAGGTCAATAAATCGCAGATCAGCGCTTGCATTCGTTTGACGCCGCCAACGGCAAAGTCGATGTACTCGGTCGCCTCTTTATCGAGCTTGTGAGCATAGCGGCGCTGCAGCAGCTGGGTGTAACCGGCGATCGTCCGCAGCGGCTCTTGGAGATCGTGACTCGCGACATAGGCGAACTGCTCCAGCTCGGCATTGGAGCGCTTCAGCTGCTGGTTGTTCAACTTCAGCTCGCGGCTCATCTGGCGCAGTTCGGTGACATCGCGCACCACGGCGACGGCACAGGCTTCACCATTCGACGCAAAGGTGCTAAGGCTGATTTCAACCGGCAGCGTGCTGCCATCCTTGCGCGTCGCGCTCAAGTCGAGCCCGATGCCCATCGGCCGCCGCCTTGGCAGCTTAAAGTAACCCTGACGCAAGGCCTCGTGCCCGGGCCGACTCGCTGCCGGGACCAGTGCCTCGATTTTTTGCCCGAGCAGCTCCCCTGGCTGATAGCCGAGCATATGCTCTAATTGCTCGTTCGCGAGGATGATTTGGCCATCAGCATTGCAGGCCAAAATCCCGTCCGGGGCAGCCCGGAGTAGGCCACGAACGATGGAGTCTTCGAGTTGCCGTTGCGTCATGGCCTTACTCATACCTTCCTGCAAAGCGCTCGTCAGCACATTCCGTGGCGCCACAGCCGTGCCGTCAACGACCACTGGCACTCGCAAATCAAACGATACGGCTCAGTAAAACTGTGCTAAATGGAGCAGTATGCGCCAAATGCGCCAATTATCGCGGGGTCGCTGTCAAATAATATCAATTAATTACAGGGTGTTAAAGAAAACGTTTGAGGTTTTGCTTTGGCACCATTGTTGCTCTGTAAGCAGGCACTGCGCATCGACGCTCCGCAACTAGGCCAGGGGTCCTTATGAACAAGCCAACAGACCATCGCGAGCAGGTGTTGGCAACCATGAGCACCTGGGTTGCCTCTATCGCAGACCATATCAACAACCCGATCGCTGGTATTTCGACAGCGGTGGCCATGCTCGAACGCGAGATGGCTGAATACCGCGCCAGCGGCTCCTTTCACCTAGATTTGGTCGATGACTCGCTAACCCGCATCCGCTACCGACTGCATACGCTCGGCGACTATGTCGCCGAGCTCACAGAGGTGTCGCGCCCTGTGCATATGGTGCCGCTCAGCGTCGGCGTTGCCGATGCCTTCAACCTATCCGGCATACTGCGGCGTGAAGGAGCAGCCATCAGCATCGAATGCCTGATCGCAGCCAACGCTCAGGTTGTCACCGCCGATCCCAGACGCCTCAAAGCAACCCTGAAAGCGCTGGTGCTCAATAGTCTAGAGGCCGCTGACGGCATTGGTAAACCAGCGCCGCGACTGCGCCTGACGGCACGAAGAGAGCCCCAAAAGGTCCCGCCAGGTGTCATCCTTATGGTTGAAGACAATGGTCCGGGATTTAACGCATCAGACCTCGGCCGCGTCACGGAGCCCTTCTTTACGACCAAAGAGGCCAGTAGTGGACTTGGGCTAGCGACCGCCAAGCGCTTCACCGAGGCGCACGGTGGTCAACTTAACCTTGGTACTTCCATCGATCTCGGGGGAGCGGCGGTCAGCCTCTTTCTGCCAGACCCTAAGACCCAAACCGTCGCCCCACACAAAAGTGAGTAGAGCATGACTAAACAAGCACTTTCCAATCTGCTGCTAAAAGGCGTCAGGGTCTTGGTCGTCGATGATGAAGACCTTCTCGCCTGGGGTATCGACACCGAACTTAGCAGCTTGGGCGCTGAGATTCTGCGTGCAGGCAGCATCCGCGAGGCATTGGAGCGGCTGACGGTTTTCACCCCGGATCTAGTCATTTCCGACCTCCGCCTACCAGACGGCAACGGCCTGGAGCTGATGAAAAAATGGCGCTTGGAGCGACCCGAAATGCCGGTCATCTTAATCACCGCGCACGGAGCAATCGACAGCGCCATCACCGCTCTTCGCCTCGGCGCCTTTGATTATCTGCAAAAGCCCTTCGACATGAAGGACCTGATTGCTGCCGTCCACCGCGCCGCAGAGGCAGCCAAGCTGCGGCAAAAAGTCACCAGCATGGCCGGCCATGAGGCACGTATTCCCGACGTGGAGATCATCGGCAACACACCAGCGATGCACGAGCTAGTGGAACAACTGCAGAGGCTCGCACGCAGTAGGGCCAACACCGCACTGATTCTTGGCGATAGCGGTACTGGCAAAGAACTGGCGGCGCGGGCGATTCACCAATGGAGCGAACGTCGGAGCCTACCCTTTGTCGAAATCAACTGCGCTTCAATCCCGGAGACCCTGCTGGAGAGTGAACTGTTTGGCTACGAGAAAGGCGCTTTCACCGATGCTCGGGAGCGTAAACTCGGACTCTTTGAAGTGGCTAAAGGCGGCAGTATCCTGCTCGACGAGCTAGGTGAGATGCCAGCGCCGATGCAGGCAAAGCTGCTGCGGGTGCTCGAGTACCGACGGTTTAAACGCCTCGGTGGGACCAAAGACCTGGAGTTTACCGGACGCATCATCGCCGCAACCAACCGTAATTTACTGGCTGACGTCGAGGCCGGACGTTTTCGGGCCGACCTCTATTATCGCTTAAGTGCCTTGCCGGTGCAGTTGCCGCTTTTGCGCGAACGCCTAGACGACCTGGGACTCCTGACGCAATTTTTTCTTAATCAGCTGAGCACCGAGCTAGGCATACAGACCCCGGGCCTATCAACTGCGGCCTTGGCCTGCCTACGCGCGCACTCGTGGCCAGGCAACGTCCGGGAGCTCAAAAACGTCCTCCAACGCGCCTTGGTCTTTCATGAACCTAGGATCCTCGAACCGCAGCATATTAAAATCGATGTTTTGGCTGCAGTGAATAGAGCCGGTGCCACGCAAGAGACTTCGGCGCTGATCGCGCCGCTGGAACCCAGGACTGAGGCCCCAAGCGCGGTGGTTGAGACCGTCGCCCCGTATGTCCCCGACTTAACCGTTCCATCGACGCCACGATCAACCTCGACCTTTGCAGCCGAAGAGACACCGCAGCCTGCCTTGCCTGGTGATTTTCATCTGCCAACGCATGGCATCAACTTGGATGACCTCGAAAAGAGCCTCTTGCTGCAGGCGCTCGACCGCTCACGCAACAACCAAACCCGCGCCGCACAACTTCTCGGTATCACGCGCCATACCCTACGCTACCGGTTGGAAAAGCACGGCGTGGCTGAAGCAGCGCCAAACTAGCAAAATCGCCATGAAGTCCCAGAAACCCTAAGGTTACGCCCTTTTTGAGGTGGGGGCGTACCAAAGCCCCCCTCAAATTCGAGCTAGGCACATTCCAGCGCCTTTTGCAGGATCGCATGACCCTCCGCAGCTTGGCCGCTGCTCAGGTAGAGCTGCCCAAGGGTCATCATTAGGGTATGATTTTCGCCGACTTGATCGATCACCCGCCGCAGCACGGCGATGCCGACGGCCGGACTAGGTAGCTTACCGCAGGCTTGGGCCAGCGCCACAATTGCCGATGGGATGTTAAAGCTGACGGCGCACTTTTCCAGCCAAAAAATAGCCTCCTCGTTCAAGCCGAGGCGGCGAAATACTAGCCCAATACCGAGCATGGTTTCACCGTCGCCATCGTCTAGGGCCAATGCCTTGCGGAAGTACATCAGGGCCTCCTCATTGGCATGACCCTGCCAAGAGACATAGCCCATCCCACGCAGACACAGGACGTTGCGCTCGTCGATGCGCAGACCCTCGGTGAAGGCGGCGAGAGCCCCTTCAATTTGACCGGAGGCATAGAGAATGTCACCCTTCAGCCGGTACAGCTCAGCCTTGACGCTAGGCAAGCGCAGATCAAGAAGCAGAGCCTCTTCGATGCGCATCAGCGCATCAGCAGCAGCGCCGCGCTGGATATCAGCTTCGACTGCCGCCAAGATCGCCGTCGGCGTCAGCAAATGCCCCTCTTTGGTCTTGGCATAGCGCAGCACTTCTTCGACCTCGCTAGCGAACTTTGGACCGACGATGGCATGGGAGTGGTGAGCATGGATGTGACCGCTCAGCCGACTGCGCTGGGCGTCAACCGCGACGGGACTAAGCAAGAGCTGCTGCAATTGCGCCGCCAAACTCAAATGACTATCGTCGGCAAAGACCAGGCCGAGTCCTCCAGCGAACTCCGCCGCGACTGAACCCGCACCGACCATCGGCAAAATGCCACAAGCCATACCTTCAAGAAGCCGCAGTGGTATCTCTTCATGGTGGTCGGTCGGCAATGGCCGAGGCTGCATTTGTACATCGCAGGCAGAATACATATCGACCAAAAATGGTTCAGCATCTTGATGCATAAACATCACTTGTTTGCCAAGACCAAGATCATAAGATCGGTACTTCAGATCCATGGTTAGCGGCCCTGTACCAGCGATCAAAAGGCGTAGATGCGCCGCCTTGACACCCATTTGCTTACGGCATAAGGCCATCGCCTTGATCAGTTCATCTGGCCTGTTGTGTGCGGCCAAATCACCGTAGAGTAGTACGACGACATCAGATTCGGGGATCCCAATATATTCGCGGAATTTTTTTCGTCCAGCGGCACTCGGCTTAAACCGCGACAGGTTAACAATGGGAGCGATGCGACCAATCGACTCTGACGGTACGTTATCAAGGCGCAGGTTGCACTCTGCGGCGTGCGAGGTCGCCCAAAAGCGCTCGGACTTGTTGCAGATATCAAACTGGATCGCCCTGATATTGACAAACCGTTCATAGAAGTACGGCTGAAACTCATTGACTACCACGCTCATCGGTATGCCGTAGCGACGTGCAGCACGGACCGCCTGGAAAGTCGCAAGTCGCGAGGTTTCAATGCCAATGATCAGGTCCACTTCAGCGAGTTCTTCTTCGAGTCCGCGCATAAATCCTGGCATGTCATGGATATTGTCAAAGACCCGAATCTTCAAACCGGTACCGTGGCGAGCTAAAAGATGTTCACTTTGCAAGGCGTAGACGCAGACATCAAAGGCCTCCTTTAGAGGTTCAAATAAAGCTAAAAAGCGCGGCTGCATCACATCACCTGCGACGATGCCGATCTTGGGTTTTCGCTCCATCTGTGCCTCCTATGATACGTCTATCGATCATCATTTAATGACTGAGACTTTTTGCTGGTTGACCGGAAATAACCTCGGACGGCTGACTGTTGATGATAAAGCGCTGCCGCAGTGGCGTTTTCAGATCCGGACTCTGGACATACAAGCCGAAGGCCAGCTCTGAACTCACCAGGCTCTTTCCGGCTTTGATATCGAGGTACACATGCTTTCTCTCGCCAACGCCTAAGCTATCGATCGAGGCTGAATCATGCACCACCTGGACCTGACTACCGGCCAGGTTAACCATCTTAATATCGAGATCTGCTGCATCGATATCGCCATCGTTAAGCAGATCGATCCGCACTCGAGCCTTTTCATTGCGCTCCAAGGAACCAGCGATGTACCCTCCAGACTCACCTACGAGTTCGGTATGGGCGGAAATCTTCGCGACTAATCGCTCATTGACGTTGAGATTGAAATCGCTGGCAGCACCCCGCACCGGCCAAGCATCGAGCGCTAGTCCAACCCGCAAAGCTAAAGTCGTCGGATCAAAATAACTGGGCACAGTGATCTGCACGCTGCCAGACTGATGGGCCCCAGCCGGAATTTCGCCAAGGAGGACTTCCTTCGTGTCAAACCCGCTTACCTCTGAGCGAATGAACAGTGAGGCATGGGCCAGCGGCACTGATTCATGGTTGTCTATGATGTAATTGAGCGTCACCGCTTCGCCTGGCACGATCTCGTGCGGGTTTTTCTCGTTAAGCCGGATTTCAACCTTGGGAATGAGCGGATTCTGGCGCGTCTTCCAGTCAACGTGATGCTTTGCCTTGAGCCAAGTCACAGCCTCCACATCAAGGGCACTAGCAGCACTGTTAAGTACTGGTCCGGCGAGTCCCAGCCAGTGTGATGCGCGCTGGGTCCCGGCGGGCAAACGATCGCCATATGCTGAATGCACCTTGTCGATGATTTTTACCGCAAAATCCATCTCCCGGTCCGGCCCTGGGGTATCGCTGCTAGAGCTGCTGGCATCGCTGTCGCGGAGATAGTACGACCGGCGCAGCTCCGCATGTTCATTGGCTGGGGTGCCAGCTTGGCCCGGCAGGTCGTTGACTAGATGGTTCTTCAAAAAGCGTTCGTTTTTGTAGCGATAGCTACCAAACATGTGATCATTATCGTCGTTCTTGGCGATCGGCTGCAGCCAGACATCTGGGATAATGCCAACATTTTGGATGGAGCGACCGGCAGGGGTGTAGTACCTGGCAATGGTGAGCTTCAAGGCCCTCTCACTCGGTAGCTCGAATACGGTCTGCACTGAGCCTTTACCAAAACTTGGTTGGCCGACCACGACCGCTCGCTGATGGTCTTGCAAGGCACCAGCGACGATCTCACTAGCTGACGCCGAATCGCCATCGAGGAGGACGACGATCGGATAGCCCATCTCATCAAAGCCACTTCCGGCGCGCTCAACTTCCTCGCGTCGCCCTTTTGTCGTGACAATCACTCCCGAATCAAGAAATAAGTCAGCAACCTGGACAGCTTGATCGAGGAGTCCACCCGGGTTAGAGCGGAGGTCTAAGATGAGGCCATTGAGAATGCCGTGGTGCTTTAGCTTGTATTTCTTAATCGCACTCAGAACTTCACGCGACGTCCGACTAGCGAAGCTTTCGATCGTTAAATGCAAGACCTTAAGTCCACCTTTATCGATCTCCTTGGCCGTCACCGAATCGACGTGGATCACCTCGCGCTTAAGCTTCATATCGATGGGAGCGAGGGCGCCATCGCGCAGCATGGTGAGAAGCACCTGCGACCCAGGCTCGCCACGCATGTATTCGACCAAATCGTCGAGTGAGAACCCGTAGGTAAACATGCCGCCAATGCCAAGGATATGATCAAAGCGGCGGATACCGGCGCGCTGCGCTGGACTGTGCGGCAATGGCTTGATCACCGTCAGGAGGTTGTCACGAATGCCGACTAAAACGCCGAGTCCACCAAAAGATCCCTCGGTGCCCTGGCGCAGCTCGCGGTAAGCATCCGGTGATAGCAAAGCACTGTGAGCATCAAGCTCCGCTAGCATGCCGTTTAGCAACATGATCGACCCGGAGGCATTTTTCCCTTCGGACTCACCGGTTGCTAAACTAAGGTGGTGTCGGTCGAGCAGCCTTGAAATCGCGGCGACGATCGCGACGACCTCCTGGTACGAGGGCTGTTCCTTTATGGTAAAGATCTGACGATCCTCGTCGTCGACTTGCACCCACACGGCGCCGGAACTCGAGCCGGTATGAATCCGCTCGTGTGTGCTGATGGCTGCCAAGGCCGAATCGAGAAGGCCCCGGTTGTCGACCCGAGCTGCATCGACGTAATAGCTTTGGATGATAGAAAGGATGGAGTCACTGAGGAGAGCGCTGCTGAGCTGCTCCTCGGTATTTGGCGTAACCGCAAGACTTGAACGCCCACCTGGAGGCTTGGCTGTGAACTGCACCCGGCCAACCAAAGCAATGCGGTAGACCATGCCTACCATCAACGCTAGGCCCAGGGCAGCGAGAGGAATGCTCAGCCACAAGCGACCTTTTGGTTTGCGTTGGGGATGATTTGGTTGTGGAGTGTCATGCTGCATAACTTGCCTATCGGCGGCCTAGGCAAGCCCATTAGCCACTCGGCAAAAAAGGCCTACCCAGGGCCCGATTTGGCAAGTTTGCAACTCTTTTTAGGATTTTTTTCTACCCGACTCTATTGATTATTTCGTAGATATTTGTCTATCTATAAAATATTTTTTACTAAATCAAAAAATTTATTGTCCGAATGACTTCTCAAGCACGGCGGCCAGCTCTTACGGAGCACCGCGTGGAACTTGGGAGCATTCATGTTCAAGCAAAACATTCGCTCGCTGGTCAGCCCTCTAGCCATCATTCTGGTCACGGCGATATCGCTTCCTGCCAGGGCAGCTGCAACCAGTGACGGCGATCTAGAGGTACGGGTGTGGACCTCAGACGAACAGGATTTAGCGAGCCTAGAGCAGGAAGTGACCCATCTGATGCAACAAGATGCACATTCTGTGCTCGCGCACCAACTGCTGTCCCACCTCATGGTGCGGCAGTTTACCCGTGATCCAAGCGACCTCTATGTGCTCAGGCAAGCCGCCGACCTCGCCCAACAAGCGGTCGATTTAGAGCCAGATAACCCACGCGGCTACAGCGCCCTCGCCGATATCCTGGATCTAATGGGCAATGCCGAGCGTGGCCTGACCCTCCTGAAAGAAGCCGAGGCCAGAGGTATCAAGCCAAACTGGCGATTTGCCTTCACCAGGGCCCGCCTCATGGCTGACAAATCGCCAGGCTCCGCCATCATCAGCGAACTAAATAAAGCGATGAAGCTACCAAACAGTGAAGCACGGATCGTCGTTCCCTACGTTGTCGCACTACTTCAAGCCGACTCCAGCGGGCATGAACTGGTAAAAAAGTTAAAGGCCTGGGACCGAGAGTTCCCTTCGGCCCTGTTTGAGCTGACGACGGCGATCACGCTTACCGAGCTGGGTGACGTCAATGAGGCCCATGCTATCTATAAACAAATGCTGACCAATGCACCGCACGATCGCGAGGCGATGGTCAACGACGCCATCATTCTCTACCGCGATCTACACCAGGGGCCAAAGGGCATCGCTTTATTTCAACGTGTGCTGACGGAGCATGGGTCCAGTTTAAACAATGACACACGCAGCATGATCAGCGCCCATCTCGGCGCGGCACTGCTTCAACAAAAGAAGTGGCCAGAGGCCCGGTCGCACTTCGTCAACGCCATCGCCGCGGTCCCAGGCACCTCTAGTCTGATCGATTTTATGGCGCGCACCTACCGCGCCGCCAAGCAGCCACAGCAACTAGTCATCACTTTGCACCAGCTCAATGACACCGTGCGTGGAACCAGCATTCTCCATGCGCTTCTTGGCGAAACCCTATCCGAACAACTAGCAAAGCATGATGACGCGGTTCATGCTTTCGCCGATGCTTTAGTGCTCGACCCTGATCGCAGCGACTACTATAACGGGATGGGACTAGCACTCTACCGCAACAAGTCTTACGGCGATGCGCTGAAGGCCTTTGCCCTCGCCACCGAAGTCGATCCCAATGATGCGACCGCTCGCTACAACGAGGCCTGTGTCTTAGCCGTGATTGGTCGCAACGAAGAAGCCCTAAGCCTCCTTGCTGAGGCGATCAGCATCGACCCCCGACTAATGGCAACAGCCAAGGCCGATACCGACTTTGCCAGGTTAAAGTCGTCGGCGCGGTTCAATACCCTCGTACAGGGTGCAGGCACCGAGGCCGAAGACGCAAGTTCCTTGGCGCACTAAGTGCGCATGGTTCGCGGGTAGAGTAAGAACGGCCTGACAAGGTTGATATAGTCCGAAATACCAGCATGCCAAAACGGGTCTTTGGCCGAGAAGACGTTCGGAGAGAGGTGTTCTTCAACCTCGCGCGAGCCGACGATGAGTTTGATCGCCAAGGTATCAAACTCGTACTCATAGGGATTACGTTGCCAGTCAAAAGCGCCCTCGCCTAGGTCCATACACGCTTTGATCAGTGCCAGCGTCAGCTCATAGCTGCGGACTTTGGTTGGGTCGAGCACGTGGATCTGCAAGCCACCGCACTCCTGTCCTTGCCACTTTTGCGCAGTCGGTTGAAACGACGCTTCGCGCAAGTAGACGCCAGGAGTTTGGCCGAGCAAATCATGGATCCGTCTGATCAAAGCCGCGCCGCTTTTGATATAAGGCGCACCAGCATATTGAAATGGCAGCGAGGTGCCTCGACCTTCGGAAATATTGGTCCCTTCGAGCATGACCATGCCAGGATAAACATAAACAGAATCGGGAGTCGGTAGATTCGGTGAGGTCAAAACCCAGGACCGCCCAAGGTCACACCAATAAGACCAAGGCTGCCATCCGCTCAAAGGGATCACTTCAAGGTCGGCACCAATGCTGGCGTTAAACAGGCGGGCAGCTTCGGCAGCGGTCAGACCGTGCCGCATCGGGATAGGAAACTGGCCGACGAAGGAGTGGGCATCGTCATCTAAGACGCGGCCCTCAAGAACTTCGCCGCCGACGGGATTGGGCCGATCGAGGACGACGATCTTTTTACCATCGCGTTTTGCCGCGCGTAAACACCCGGCAATGGTCGATTTCCAGGTGTAGATCCGACAGCCGGTGATCTGCAGATCGATGATCAACGTGTCTAAACCAGCCAGCATGACTTGGGTCGGCTCGCGCGTTTCGGAATACAGACTAAAGACCTCAAGCCCGGTCGCGACGTGACGGGTATGACCGGTCTCGATCATATTGTCCTGAACCGTACCGGCAAATCCATGCTGCGGGCCAAACAGCGCGACGAGGCGGGGACCAAGCAGCTGCCGCAGGACGGTCCACGTCGGCACGAAGTCCTTGGTCACCGAGGCTTGGTTGCAAAGTAGCCCACAGCGGCCCCAGCCACTCGCTTGCACGGGCGCTAAAGCCAGGCGCTCGATACCCATCTGGAGGCTTGCGCTCATGCCAAAAGCTCCTTGGGGACCTAGGCTTTGATGTGCTTAATGAGCGCGTTTAAGCACTCTTCAACGCTCTTGCCGCTAACCGACGCGAGGACATGGCTCTTGTCGGTGGAATGCTCGCCGTGGCCGGTAAAGGTGCCATCGGCAAAGGCATCGACTTCGAGTTTGTAGGTGTTGCCTTTGTACATAAAAGCAAAATCATGGATTTGAAACAACTTCGCCCCGTCTGGCACCGTCACCTTGTTCCAATTCATCAGGCAGCGCTCCTCACTCGTGATTCATCAGGCCTGTTCCCAGTATGCCAGATTTCACGGCGGGCTGCAGCGCCACCAAGCAAGCTGTGCAGTCAGCAGACTCAATGATTCACTCGCCGGCCTTTTTCCAACCGCTCCAGTTCATCAAAAGTCCCCTCGCTCACCTCGCTGTTGCTGACCAGCATGTGATGTAGGCGGCGGATCTGCAGATCCACCTCGGCACGAGTAGCCGCCCCAGTGGTCACCTTTGGCAGCTGCGGCTCGTCATGCTTGGAGGGCCTGGAGGCTACGGCAAAGGCCTCGGAGGCACTGAGCAGTGAGAACATAATCGTCGCGGCAAACAGCATCGAGCGCATAGAGGAGCTCCTTGCTCGGACCCTTGCCGCCATGATTGGCGGCCACATGGCCCGAGTTCCTCTAGGCACCTGCCCTGACGATCATCCCTCTAGAACACAAAGGAGCTATCGGCCTGGCGGCGAAAATCTTGAGCGCGCCTTGGCGCATCACGCCACATGCGGATGTTTATCCTGCCGTTCCTTCGCCTTACGGTCGATATAGTCGAACAGGATGCGCTCGTTTTTACTGTCGATCTGGACGATGCGTACGGCGATTCCGGGCCCGGTCTCGGCTGCAGCGGCATCGCCAGGGAACACCACCCGGGCCATTTTACCGTTAAAGAAAATGCTGGTGTGCTGATCTAGCTCGATCCAGATTTCCATGATGCTGGCTGCGGTAAAGGGAAAGCGGCCTGGTTTCTCAAAATCAAGAAAAAAGCCGGTATGAGAGATATTCCGCGTGGACATATCGTATTTAATATCAGCTCCGATCGACCGCATCACCACTTTGAGCGGATGGTCGAAGATGATACGCCCGTTCTTACGGCTCTCTTTTCTTGGACTCATGAAAAAACTCCGGCCGATGACGATACCTCCTAGAGGATCGGCTAGGCCGGAGCTAGAGTTGAGGGCTGACTATAAGGTCCTTATGAAATCAAGCCCTTAAGACTTCGATTTCTTCTTTTTACCGGACAACTCGTCGTCGATGACGCGCTTGAATTCTGAATATGGCATAGCCCCCGAGAGGCGACGACCGTTGATAAAAAATGCTGGGGTCCCAGTGACCCCAAGAGCAACACCCGTCTGGAAGTTGCGATCGATCTTGGCCTCAGCGGTCGCCGGGTTGGCCTGGCATTTTTCAAATTTGGCCTTATCAAGGCCGATCTTGTCGCCGTAGGACTTCAGATCGCTGTCGCTTAGGCTACGCTGATTGTCGAACAGGGTGGCATACATGTTCCAGTACTTGCCCTGCTCAGCCGCACACTTTGCGGCGATCGCAGCTGGGCGGGCGCGATCATGAAAGCTGAGCGGAAAATCGCGTACCGCCCAGCGAATCTTGCCCTTGAACTCGGCCAAAATGCGCTTGGCATCTGGTTGTACCCGGCTGCAGAAAGGGCACTGAAACTCCGAGTACTCGATGACGGTGATGGCGCAATCATCGCCCTTACAGCCAATCGGCTTGGTATCGCTCAGCTCCGGACCATAACGCATGATGTCATCTGGATTGGAAGGAACCTGGAAGATCGGCTCTTCCGGCTCAGCCACGGCGATCACCAGGTCGCCCTTTTTCAGACCGGCATCAATGATGCCATCGAAGAGTTCACGGCGACCGCGCTCGACGAGATAATCACGGACCTGACGGTCCTGCTCTTTTTTGTCGAGCTTCGCGAGGGAAGGGTGGTCCTTGAATTTCTCCAAGGTCTCCTTCACCTCCTTCTCGGATACTTTGATGTTTTTGTCTTCGTAGGCTTTACGCGCGTCGGCTACGGATTTGCCGGCCTCTTTGGCCTTTTGCTGCCAGAAGTACTCAAGGTATTGCTCCTTGGCGACCTTCTCGATGATTTCGAAGCGCTTTTTATCTAGGTCGTAGAAGGCTGCTTGGTCTTGTTTATAAACATCGTCAAGACTCGTCGCCTTTCCAGCGATCTTGAACGCGGGCTGACTCCGGTCCTCGGCCTTAGCGACGGACGCCGTGAGTCCAGCGACGAGACAGAAAAGCGAGGCTGAGTGCCTTAGGATTCGGACGCGCAATGGTTTGTTCAAGCTAAACATCCAGCTGATGCTCCTAAGTTAAAAAAAAGGACAGCGTTCATACTACGCAAAGATCACAGGATAGGCCAGCCGTTATGAGAGGACCCTGAGTCGCCGCGCCGGGTTACCTTTGGCTACAAAAGCATCAGGAATGTGGGACGTTTTCTCGCTTTCATGAGTTTTGCCCAAAGCCTTGAGAGGCGCCCCTAGCCGCTCTCCAGCGTCACTATCACCCTCAATGAATAAGGCCATCAAGCCGATGCAAAGGGCGGGTATGCAATATTTGCCTAGGAGAGCTTGATGTGGACCCTTACCCGATGCCTGGTGGCCTTGGCCTGTTACACTGGTTATGGTTATATTGCGGTCGCCGCCCCCGCCTCGGGCTCGTGTGTTCATATCCCTGAGGTACCGGACCCATCTCCAGGCAAGGTCAGCGCCTGCGAAACCGCGACGACCTATACCTTCGATGTCGCTGGGCAGCACTATGAATTTGCCAAGGAGGTCTTTCGCGACCAGCTGCGCACGGTCCTCGGCAACTGGGCCCAGCAAAGTCAGATCGTCCTGCCACAAGACGCCTGGATCGATTACTGGCTAGCGGTCCCAGAAGGCAGCCCCCAAGGCACGATGGCGCGCGCGGTGGTCAGCTGGAAGACCGGGGCCTTAGTCGCCTACCTCGACTTAGCTCCGGAGCGCTGGGACCTGCGCAGCCAAAACGTCGGCGTATTGACCGCCGAGGCTAGCTACCCAGCAAGCTTCGGCTACCAAGCCGAAACGCTTTTAGTCAAACACGGCGATCAAGCCGACCTCGATGCCGTCCACCGCTTCATGCTGGGCTATGGTGCCACAGTGCCAAGTCCGCTCAACCGGGGGTGGGAGGTTTACCACGTTGCCGCCATGGAAGAGGCGAGCACCGCGAAAGCGATCAGATCAGCGCCTGATTTTAGCCGCAACGCCATGCAAGTCGAGTTCAATGCGATGGTGGAATGGATTGCGACACGACAAAGGGTGTTTGCATTTTCTTTGGCAAGACCCTAGTTTCAAGCACTCTCGGTGATCTATTGATGAGGTATGCGTGACGACAGCGAAGGTGGCAAAAAACCCTGGCCGACTGGTGTGGATGGACCTGGAAATGACTGGCCTAGATCCAGATACAGACACCATCATCGAGATCGCGACGTTGATCACAGACGGCGAGTTAAATATCGTCGCCATGGGTCCGGAACTCGTCGTGCACCAAGACGCCAGCCGTTTTGATACGATGGACGCGTGGAATCGCGAGCATCATGTGAAATCCGGCCTGTGGTCAAAGGTGCTGGCCTCGGAGATCTCGCTCATCGAGGCGGAACGACAGACGCTTGATTTTATCAAAGAGCACTGCCAGCCTAAGGACAGCCCCCTGTGCGGCAATAGTATCTGGCAAGATCGTCGTTTCCTGGTGCGCTATATGCAAAACATCGATACGTACCTGCACTACCGCATGATCGATGTCAGCACGATCAAGGAACTGGCCGGCCGCTGGTACCCAACACAGAAATTCAAAAAGCCCAAAGGCTCGCACCGCGCCCTGGATGATATTCAAGAGAGCCTGGACGAGCTGCGCTTTTATCGCCAGACCTTCTTTAAAACTCCAACCGATGTCGCGGCCAAGTGAGTCAGATCAGTTGCGGCCCATGGCTGCTGCACTGGCTGACTCCAGAATTCCTGGTCAGCGACAGCGAGCTAGAGCAGGGCGTTCATCCTAGCGAGTGGCACGAAGCACTGCATTGGCAGTCGCAGATCCGGCGCAGCGAGTACTTAAGGTCCAGGTGGCTTTTACGTCAGTTGACGAAGTACCACGACATACTCGGCAAAACTCCCGCGGGTGCACCGATCTGGCCGCCCGGCTTGGTCGGCTCGTTAACGCACAAGAGCGGCTTTATCGGCTTGGTGCTTGCACCAACTCACGAGTGGCTGAGTCTTGGTATCGATGCTGAAGATCCGGCGAAGATGCGCCTGGATTTCGCGCCACGTCTTTGCAGCAACGCCGAGGCCACCCTGCTACTAGAACTCGCCGGTGGCGACGACGAGCGCCACAGGTTGCTCTTAACCGTGCTGTTTAGCTTTAAGGAATCGCTGTTTAAAGCCCTATTTCCGCTCGGCGAAACGATGTTTTATTTTCACGACGCGCAGGTCATCAAGATCGATCAACAGACCGAACAAATCAGCATACGTCTTCTGCGCCAGGTGTCGCCGCTAACACCTGCTGGATTTGTCTTAACCGGATCTTATCGTTGTTTTGTCAGTGTCGGCCGTAACTTCGTTCTTACCTGTGTCGGCATGGGACGCGCAACCTCCGGCGGTACCGGCAGCGACAGCTGCGGATAGCGACCATAAACAAGCGATGCCGAATAGCGCCAAGGGGTGAATCTGCGGCAGGTCACGAAGGGCCAGGCCCGCGGACCAAGTAGCGCGATTTCCTGCCGACAAGTGGTTTTCGCCGTTGGAAAACGCAGCAAACTGTAGGTGGCCAAGGTTGACTCCGAAGTGGGATGCGAACCTGTGGAACGAGCATGCTTGCATAAGCTGGTCTAGGTTGAAGCATAACGAACTTAATCAGGTGTCGCAAGCGGGCAAAGATGCTCCGCCAGGCGGCAAGTTTTGCTACACGAAAAAACTTGCATTCGCTTTGGTGAAGTCTGCTACCATAAAAGAATGGACCTGGCCGAAGCGCAGATCCAATAGGCTATATGCCTAGGAAAGGAGGTGATGCTGTTGGGTACGAATAGTCGTCATTGTCCCAGTAGCGCGGAGGTGGGTGTCAGTTAGTTCGACTAATTGACGATCTGCCTCCGAGCGGACCGGCACCTCCTTTCAACGACAAACTGTTGGTCTGGGTGCCGGTTTTCATTTTAGGGACCGTCCATCCATAAGTTATACAATTGGCCTGATTCTCAAACGGATCCGCCTTTGTCTAAACATTGGTCATAGAGTCAAGCGTCTAACAGCTCACCTGGTTGCATTGCCAACCGCATCAGTCAGTTAGCGCTGGATCAGCGCTTGCACAGGGATGCTAACGGCCCGTACATGGACAGCATGGGTCGCATGATCCCTTTGTGCGGAGCTGCTCTTGATGTTGTTGAAGCTGTTTTCCCACTGTTTAACACTAAGTGTGTGGACCCTATGGTGCACCCAAACGGCGTTGGCACAAGCAGATACCGACTTAGGTAAGAGCTTTAGTCAAGCGACTTCGATCAGCCAACTTACTCACGACTCGACGCAGCGCAGCAGCCGCGGCCACGAATTGCAGGTGATCGCAACCAGCCCAGCGCATGGTGACATTAGCGCACGTTTCCTGGTCCAAGGTGGGCTGCACGGCAATGAGGGCGGCGCCTCAGCCTTTGTCCTTTGGCTTGCCAGCAGATACGTCAAAGGACAAAGTCTGCTCAACCAACTTGGTCCCGCAGTCGCCATCGACTTTATGCCCTATGCCAATCCGGACGGCGAACTTGCGAGCACCAGATCGAACGAACGCGGCGTCAATCTCAATCGCAACTTTGACGTACTCTGGGGAGTGTCACGAGAAAACCCCGGCAGCACTAGCTTCAGCGAAGCCGAAACCAAGGCCATCCGCAGCCTTTTTGCCGCACGTCATTACACCGGCGCGGTCGATGTCCACGGCTATATCAACTGGATCGTCGCTCCGTCATCTCCCGAAGCCATCACGGCTCTTGGCTTCAAGCCCGATGCCGAGCGCATCGCACTGTACCGGCGCTGGCGCCTGGCATTTAAGCAGGAAATGCCCGTACTGCCGGGCTACCAATTAAAAACCGGGGCTGCCCTAGGCGACGGTGGTGCTTTTGAAGACTGGGCATTTTGGCGCCAAGGCGTCTTGGCTCATTGCTTGGAGATCGAAAGCGCCGAGCGTTTTGCTAGCTCATACCGTCCCGACTTCAACCACTTTGCCAGCCTTGCCCTTCGCGCCCTGCAGGAATCAAAGGTCGATACCTTTAAACGCTACGAAGCCTTCGTCTATCGAATGTTTGCACAGGCCATGAAGATCAAACAAATGCCTGTAGAACCAGCAACACTGGCCGGCAAATAAGCGGCCACAGCGGCGCTTTGATGCATCCGCCGTGGCCCTGGGCCTATTCGTTAACGTCAAGCTTTGCGCGAAAGAACGGCGGAATGTCAAAGACCGACGCCACCATATTGGCGCTTAAGTATTGCAGACCTGCGGCAATCTCGTTAAACCGAGCGCGGTCGAAATCGGCCGGCGAAAAGGCGTCCTGGCCCGCCATGGTCCAAGACCATAGGCCCCGTGGATAGGTCGGTATCGCCCCCATGTACGAGCGCTTATGTTTGAAACCAGCGCTAATATTGCGATGAATACGGCCGAGGATGACATTGCTGTACCAGGGGCTCTCAGACTGCGCCACCATAAGCCCACCAGGCTTCAGCGCTTTAGCCACCGAGCGATAGAATTCCCCCGAGAACAAGCCTTCGCCAGGACCAATCGGATCGGTCGAGTCGATGATGGCAAGGTCGATCTCCTGATTTAATTCCTTCATGTAGGCGATGCCATCACCGATCTTTACTTTGACGCGCTTGTCGTCTAAGCATCCGGCGACCTTCGGGAAGAACTTTCTGCAGGTATCGACGACCACCCCGTCGATCTCGCAAAGGATGATCTCCTCGATCCCCTTGTGCTTGAGCAACTCGCGCACCGTGCCACCATCACCGCCGCCGATGACGACTACTCGTTTCGGATTCTTGTGAATCAAGGCTGGCACATGAGCGATCATTTCGTGATACACGAATTCATCGGCATCGGTCAGCATGACGCAGCCGTCGAGCACGAGCATCCTGCCGTAGGCCTTGGTTTGAATGACGTCCACAGCTTGAAATTCAGACTGGCTGCGAAACAGCACCTCTTCGGCTTTCCAACTGGTGCGGATCTGCTCTTGCTCTTGTTCGGTGAACCATAGTTCCATGGGGAGCTTCCTCTTTTTACCTAAGCACGAACGGCTGTGAAGGCGATGATCGGGCAGCTTTACCGCCGCCGTTTTTCCTGATTACGGACATATTCGAGGAAGGCAGCCTTGTCTTCCATCCAAGCATTATTGGCAACGGGCGGGCGAGCTCCACCGCTGCGACCGCCTTGATTGCGATTGCCGTTGACGCCGCCGCTACCATTAGCGCCGCGGCTGTTACCGCCGCTACTCGGCCGCTGCTGGTTGTAGCTGTTGCCATTGAACGGCCGATTGCCACCAGCAACTGGCTGGTTCGGGGCTTGGGCCTGGCCCCGCATCGCGCTCTTGCGTTCGATGATTTCCCAGGCCCGAAGGGTCACGCCTTCAGCGAGCAGTTCCTGCACCAAGCCATCGAGGTCAACGCCTTCGTCGCGTGCGGTGCGCAGCAGCTTGGTGTGAAGCTGATGCGATAGTTTGACGCTCAGTGGCACCGCCCTTGGGGCTTCCGGCTGGCGCAGCAGCATCGCGGCGGCTTCATCGGCGAGTTCGTCGGCAGCGGTCGCAGCTTCGGGCGAACCGTTCACCGGCACACCAACATCGTCCCCACCGCGCACGGCAGCATGGCTGGCCCGCGGCTTCTTGACTGGATCCATGAAAAGGTCTCACGCTGAAAGGGTGCTGGTCCGGAAGTCCGAGTCCGCGGCCTTCGATAAGGCAGATATGCGGTGGCTGCTGCACGAGAGGTGCGAGCACGGGGATAGAGTCCCCACCAGACCATGGTCTGTAACTCAATCATCTGCCTTAGGTATAAAGACTTAGTCAAGGCAAAAACCTGAAAGGCAGCGAAGCTCTCGACCCTCTACCGTCTGGAGCCTGGACCGAAGGTAGACTCCATGCCGTCCATGGACTTCCCCCGAGCAGGCTGCTATCCTGAGCCAAATGTCCTTTTCTTCGAGGTTTTCGCGTATGTTTCGTGCTCTGGCAGCCGCTGCCTGGGTCGCCACCGCAGGAATGCTGACGCCCCCAGCAACGCTTGCCGCACCAGGAGTATTAACCCTGGCCTGGGAAGCAGAACCGCGCACCATCGACCCTCGCTATGCGGTCGACGCCAATAGCCAATACCTCGAAGATCTGCTGCACTGCGCCCTTCTTAGTCCAGATGCTGAAGGTCGGCTGCGGCCGCTGCTGGCACGCGGCTGGCAATGGACGACCCCAACGACCCTAAAGGTCGAACTGCAACCAGGCATCAAGTTTTCCAGCGGCGCCGTGGTGACAGCAAGCGACGTCGCAGCCACCTATCAATTCTTCAAGCTCGAGGCCACCGGCAAGCCGTCACCACGCCGTGGTGCTTTCGCCGGCCTCGTCAGCGCGACGGCCATCGATGCTAAAACCGTGGTGTTTCAGCTGCAGGGTCCCGATGCCAGCTTCGTCGCCAACCTCGTCGTCGGCATCCTCCCGGCACAGGCTGCAGCGGGCCCGCTGATGAGTCAACCAAGCCAGTCCCAGGGCTGCGGTCCGTTTGTCTTGCAGGCCCTGGCACCGTCCGAGTATGACTTGGTACCCAATCCACACTATAGCCTCGGTGCACCGCCTAAGTTGCAAAAGGTCGCACTAAAGATCGTCAAAGACGAAAACACTCGTTACGCCAAGCTCATCGCCGGCGAACTCGACCTGGTGCAAAACCTGCTCAGTCGCGACAAGCTCACCGTCATCGCGCGCTCCTATCCAAAGCTAAAACTCCAACGCCGCAGTGGCCTTAACACCACCTATCTGGGATTTAACATGCGCGACCCCCTGCTCAGCCAGGTCAAGGTCCGCCGCGCCATCGCGCTGGCCATCGACAAGGATAAGATCATCAAATATGTGCTAAACGGCATGGCTGTCCCGGCGGCGACGATGCTGCTCCAGTCTGATCCGTTCTATGCGCAAAACCTCAAGGCTCCCAGCTATGACCCGGCACGGGCCAAGGCGCTTCTCGACGAAGCCGGACTAAAAGCCGATGCCAGCGGCAAGCGTTTTAGCCTTTCCTTCAAGACCACCACCGACCAAACCCGAGTCGCTGTGGCCAAGGCGATCGGCGCCGAGCTGCGCCAGATCGGTGTCCATGTCACCGTCGAAACCCTAGAATGGGGCCGTTTTAAGGCCGACGTCGAGCATGGTCACGTGCAGATGTGGAGCCTCAGTTGGATTGGCTTTAAGGATCCCGACATCTACCGTTTCGCCTTTGCGACAGCGAGCTTCCCTCCGGATGGTGGCAACCGCGGCTGGTACAGCAACCCTGCTTTGGACCGGCTACTCACCTTAGGTAGAGCAGCGACAGATCCCAGCGCGCGCAAAGATGCCTACGCCGAGGCGGAGCAGATCATTGCCAACGACGCGCCGTACACCTTTCTCTGGCACGAGGATGTTTTTGCCGTTCACAACCAGGACATCCAGGGTTTTGAAGTCTATGCCGATGGACGGCTTAGCGCCCTGAGTCACACCAGCAAACCTTAAACCCATAGTCCCTTAAACCGACAGTCCCTTATCCCTGAGTCTACCGAGAGGATCCACGATCGTGCTGGTGTTCATCGCCCGACGCATATTGTCCCTGATCCCAGTTGCCACCTGCGTGGTGGTGGTGGTGTCCCTGCTGATTCACATTGTGCCAGGCGATCCCGCCGACACCATTCTCGGACCCTACGCGACCCAGGCAGAAGCGGCGCAACTACGCCACGAGCTGGGGCTAGATCAACCCTTCGCAGCCCAGCTGCTGCGCTACTTTTCCCGCCTCACACAGGGCGACCTCGGTGACTCGCTGATCTACCACAAGCCTGTCAGCGCCATGATCGCTAGCCGGATGTTGCCAACGCTTCAGCTCGCCGTGACCGCCATGCTGGTGGCGATCTGCTGCAGTCTACCTCTTGGTATCATCAGCGCCCTGCACGCGGGAAAGCCACTGGATCTGCTGGCTATGAGCCTAGCCATGACGGGTATTGCGATCCCCAACTTCTGGCTCGGGCCGATGCTGGTGTTGCTGTTTTCCATTAAACTGGGTTGGCTACCGGTTTCGGAACAGGCTGGTCTCAGCTCCTACGTGCTCCCGGCAGCGACGCTGGGCATCGCTTTAGCGGCAATCCTCAGCCGCATGACCCGCAATTCCATGCTCGACCACCTCCACGAAGACTACGCCAGGACCGCCCGCGCCAAAGGCGTCAAGGAATCCGTCGTGATCTTGAAGCATGTCCTGCGCAATGCAGCGCTGCCGCTGATCACCGTGGTCGGCCTACAATTTGGTGTACTGCTGACCGGAGCGATCATCACCGAACGCATCTTCGACTGGCCTGGACTCGGTTCACTGATCCTCGACGGCATCAACAACCGTGACTATCCGCTGGTCCAAGGCTGCATGTTAATCTTCTCTTTTACCTATTTAATGGTCAATCTACTGACGGATCTTGCCTATGCTGTTGTCGATCCTCGCCTCAAAGGCAGCCGTTAACTGGCGCAGTCCCCGCTTGGTTTTCGGCCTCACGGTGCTCACCTTGTTCCTCTGCGCGGCAACTTTGGCGCCGTGGTTAGCGCCAACTTTGCCAAGCGATATGGATATCACCCTGCGCCTGACACCGCCCAACGCCCATGACTGGTTGGGCCGCGACATCAACGGTGCCAGCGTGCTCACCGCCATGCTCTACGGCAGCCGGACGTCGCTGTACATCTCTGCTTTGACCGTGGCGCTGTCCGTTGGCATCGGCACGTGGCTTGGGCTTTTGGCCGGCTTCAAGCGCGGCTGGGTCGATGGCCTCATCATGCGCACCGTGGACCTATTGATGGCATTTCCCGGCATTCTCCTGGCCATGGCGCTGGCCGCACTGATGGGACCAAGTCGCAACAATGTCGTCTTAGCCATTGCGGCCACCGGCTGGACCAGTACGGCGCGGTTGATTCGCGGCCAAACCCTAACCCTGAAAGAGCGGGAGTTCGTCACGGCTAGTACCGCACTTGGCGCAACCAACCAGCGCCTGATCTGGCAACACATCTTCCCGGGGACCTTAGCCACTCTACTGGTACACGCAACCTTTTCGCTGGCCGGCGTGATCATCGTCGAAGCTAGTCTCAGCTTCCTTGGGCTCGGTGCCCAAGATGGCGCACCGACCTGGGGTGCCATTCTTGGACAGGGCCGCGGCGTCCTCGTCGAAGCACCCTATTTAAGCCTGATTCCCGGCCTTGCCATCGCCCTACTCGTCCTAGCGCTGAATTTTCTTGGCGACGCCTTACGCGATCACCTGTCGCCGCGCGGCTAATACCGCTCCAGAAACCCTAGCATTGAAGTCCGCGGGCATGAAAAAACCGGGCCCTGTGAGGCCCGGCCTATCCGCTTCCCCGCTATTGCAGGGCTGCGCGACTTGGTCTTAGACCATGTCTTTCAAAGCTTTGAGGGGACGGATTTTCACGACATTGCGCGCTGGCTTTGCCTTGAAGGTCGTCTCTTCACCCGTGAACGGGTTGATGCCTTTGCGGGCTTTGGTCGCAGGCTTATTGATGCGGCGGATTTTCAACAGTCCTGGGACCGTGAACAGGCCGCAGCCTTTTTTGCCCACGTCTTTGCCGATGAGGTCGCTGAGCGAGCCAAACACCGAGCTGACGTCTTTTTTGCTGAGACCAGTGGTTTCAGCAAGAACGCCGAGGATTTCGCTCTTCGTGCGGGGCGTGCCAGCGGGTTGCACCTTGCTCAGGGGCACGATGACTTTCGCTGGTTTGCTCGCCTTAGGAGCAGCGGCATGGGCAGTCGTCTTCTTCTTCGCGGTTGCCTTAACTGGCTTCTTGGTCTTTTTCGCCATGAAAGATGGCCCTCCGTAATGCAGGAAAAAATCACAACTCTATGGCTTCAAGATTAGGCGTCGACATATGAAAAATCAAGCGTCAAACGCATAAACTTTTTAGAGTTTAAACCAGAGCGGCTGAGGAAAACGTCACGGATTGTTGGCTTTGCTCGTCTCGGCCGACCGCCAGGCACCGGGATGGTCGACCATATAGCGCACCAACCGCGGCCTAAGTTGCTCCTCGAACATCGCTGGCTGGATACGCTTTTGCACGTCTAAAAGCAGTCTGCGGCTAGGCTCATCAAGGGTTAGAAGGTAAGCCCGCTTGATCTCATCGTAGCGCACAAGGTCGCTAGTGCGCATCTTCGCCAGCTCGTCGGCGGCTGTTTTCAGCATGCGGGAGGCGAATACCGACGGCTGCACTGGCGCACGTTTGGCAGCAACCAGGTCTTCAGATGGTGTCTCCTGCGGCACGATCAAGCGTGGCCGAACGCTTTCCACCGGTGCTTCAGCAGCGTTCTGCCAGCTTCTTGGCAGCAGCGACTCCGTCGCCTTCTGCACAAAATTCCGGTCCTGGCGTGTCTGAGCACTGGCTAGCGTCATAAATGGCAGCTCGCTCAAAGCACTACTTAGCTCAGGATCGCCAGCCAACATCGCCCGGAATTGGCCAAAACGCTGGGTCAACTCGCCGTCGGCCGCAGCCTTGGCTAGATCCGTCAACGGGTGCGAGCGGAGGCACTCAGGTAGCGGCCACGGCGTTCCAGCCTGCGAACGTAGGGCGATTTCTAAAAACAAGGCCGGTGAGGTAAGGAGCTGCCCGCGCCGCAGAACGAAGGTTTCCGACCGGTCAAACGATGGCGCGAGTAGCCTTTCCGCAAGCAGAGCGGCCTTTTGCCGCTGCTCGCCGCTAACCTCCGCCGGCAGGTAGAGCTGCAGCAGTGATGGCGTGATAGCAGCATGATGACGCCGCCTTAGAGCCGCCGCGGCAGCTTGTTCGTGGGCCGATTGACCCAGCATATCCAAGCGTTCCGCAGCGACTTGCCAGACTAAGGTCACGCCTCCAACTGCGTCCTCACCGATCGCGAGGTAATGATTTGCAACCGCGCCGTGCAAGGCACCGTGCGCCACTAGCTTGCGTCCGAGCCGCGCCAAACACTTGAGCTGTAGGGCCAGATCACCGCCAACTAAATGTTTGCGCTGCGGGGCAGTGCCTTGAAACAGCGAGGCCAGCGGCAGGCCGAAGATCCCCTCAAGCTGCAGCCACCGTGCTTCCCACTGCACCGCCCGCTCCAAGCGAAGGTGTAGCAACTGTTCGACGCCTTGGAGTTCGAGCCAAAGACTGCGGCTGATCGTCAGGGGCGACTGCCGCCCTAAAACCTCGACCCCTTCGGGAGCACCCTGTAAAAAGCGCACCAAATCATGATGACTATCCGACCAACCGAGGATGAGCTCAGGGCCAAGCGGGGCAAGACTAAGGGCCACGGCGGCGTCGTCGCCATCACCAAGCTGCCACTCATCACCGGTAAAAGGGCCATACGAGGACCACGAATCCACTTGCTCCGCCGCGCGCAAAATCCGCAGGCCGGCCAGCATCTGGACCAAGCGTTCAAAGAGGAAACGACGACTGCGAGTCGCCGAGCTTAAGTGCTTCAAATGCTCTTGGATCCGCACTTTCAACGGCCCTTCGCTGCCGTTTAAGAGCTGACTTTGCAGGCTGCTGAGGACCATGGCCAGTGCATGCATCTCAAGTGGCGTGAGGGCTGGCATGAGTCCAGCCAGCCGTGCTTGTTGCATAGCTCCGCCACCTTCCGCCTCGGCGAGGACGGCGGCATCAAAAGCCCGGACCCACCAGCCAGGTAGATGCAGATGGGTCGTCATAGGTATATCGTCTCGGTTGCTCACCCCTACGGAATACACCAAGCCACTTGCCACGGTCGATTGGATTCGGCCCGGCCAAAACCGGCCAAACTCCTACGGAGCACGGTGTTCAAGCTGGCTGGCCAAACCCGCCAAGCGCTGCGTCTCAGGAGCCTTCGAGGTGCGCAGACGAATCGCCAAATCATGAAATAGAAACGGTAGTTTATCTTTCGGATATGCGACCAGGATATAAACCGCGTAAAAATGCACCATGAGATCCCCAGGGGGGGCATCGAGATTATTTAACGCTTCGTAGTAAAGGTCATTGATCTTTAGCCTGCTACCTGCTGCGCCGTCCATCAGCCCGAGAAGCACCCTTTGCAGCTCCTGCTGCGCCCCTGGCGCGGCAGGCATCTCTTGTGGCGCAAGGGCTTGAAGCTGCTGCTTGAGCCACCCTGCAAGCGCCGAGCGAGCGACGTCCATTCCAACCAGCTGGGTTTGCCGCAGTCCAAGCGGCAGATTAAGCAGCTTCGTCCGGGCTGTCATGATGCGAAGCTCACGCGGCGTATCGATCACTTGGCCCTGCTGCAGGGTCACCCATGCCGGCGGCTCAGCCTTGCTGCGCTCAACGACCACCAAGCTACCTTCGCTAAGCTCGCTTGCCGGCATGGATTGTGTCTGAACGCAGCTAATAAGCGCGGCCAAGACCGCGCCACCAAGCCCCAATCGGCTTTTTTTATTCAGGACGTCGCTTTTCCACGGCACCTCGCGTAGCCTCCCGATTGACGATACGGCTTTTCGCCGAGCGCAGCTTGTCCATCACCAGTGTGCGCACCGTCGGCGTCGTCGACACGATCAGCCGAAGGATTTCCAATTCATCCTGCGTTCCTCGGTTGACTGGCGCTTTCACCCGTCCGATCTGACTATCCAGTTCATCGCCTTTTTTTGCCATGCTGCGCCCTCCCGAGGATTCTCCAGCTTATCGGCATAAGACCCCAAAATCTTTAGCAAGGCCACCCACTGGCTACAATAAATGGAAGACCAAAGCGAGGCCTAACCAGCGGTCCTCCTTGCGAAAGGTCGCATCAACGGGAAAGTCAGGATCGCCGTTTTGGCGCTTGGGCCGAAGATAGTAAAGCTGTCGCGCATGGGCTTCGAGTCGGATCGCCCAATTTAACTCATAAAAAACATCGACGAAAAACCCGAGATCGTAGGCCTGCAGGGTGACCGAAATGGAGGTATCAGGCTTATTCGGCAGGTGTCGAACGATCCGATTATACCGCTCGAGATAGACATCAAGCGCAGCGGACAGGCGCAACACCGGGTTGATATTGAGGACAAACCCGGCCAGTACGCCGGGAAACTGGACCCCGGGCACCGGCTGCCAGGTCTGCTGCGCCGGAGGATGCTCATAGTGATACCCGGTCGAAGAGCCGAGTAGATAGCCAAAGCCACGGTAAATTTGGATATGGTAGCTATACTGAAACTTGGTCCAGGCTCCGCCGGAACGAAAGCTTTGGTCTTTGATCTGATCGTCCGCGTCGCCCCCAAAACGCTGGACCTGCCACTGCCCTCGGCTTAAGCCCAGACTCAAGGCGAATTGATGTTCGCGACGAAACCCGCGCACAAAACGCTCCCAAGGATGGTCTGAAGGACGGGTGGGCGCAGCCTCTGGGACGGCGATGGTTTCCATCACCGTGTCGTCAGCCGGCTCCTCTTCGGCCAGACCGGGCAAGGCCGATAAACCCGCTAAAAAAGCGCTCAGGACCAGTGTGGACGCCCGCTTCACCACACCTCCCCCACCACCCCTAATACGGTATCGATCAAGGCCAGCTCTTTTTGTCCGGGTGCTCGTTCGACGCCGGAACAAAGATCGATCAATGCTGGACGCACCGGCGCTAAGCTTGCTGCCAGGGCGCTGAGGTTATTTGCCTGTAGCCCGCCAGCGACCCCAAAGGGCAAACCTGCGGGGTACGCCTTTAGAACAGACCAGTCAAACACCATACCGCTGCCTCCAGGAACAGTGGCACCCTGCGGCACATGCTTACTGTCAAACAGGAGTAAATCGGCGTCTGCAGCGAGGGCGGCCGCGGCCAACACATCCTGGCGCGTCGCCACCGGCCATGCCAACCACAGCTGACGAGCCCCCGTTGCCTGGCGCAGCTGGCGCAGGTAGGTCGAAGTGACAAGCTTCGGGCCATGGACTTGCAGGACACCAAGAGCCGGAAAGTCTGCCAACAGCCGTGCCACCTCGGCGATGCCAGCGCCAACGACCACTCCTACCGGTATCGTCGCCAAGGCCGCTGCAGGCTGTCCCGCCATTGCTGCAGCCCAAAGACTGGCCGCTGCAGGAGGTGTGATATAGCGCTTCGACCCCGAGTAAAAATTGAAGCCAACATAGGCAAGGCGACGCTGCAAGCAGGCATCCACGTCGGCCGCGAGGGTCACGCCGCACACTTTCACAGCGACCGGAGCGATTTTTTTTTGTACGTCCATGATAGACACTGTTTTACCGTAGTTTTGCGGCAACGCCAAATGGACAGCAACGAACGATCCTTAACGACATGGCAGGCTTATGGACCCCCAAAGCAAAACCGACCCCTTCGACCTCTTGATGAACGCCGGATCAAGCCCGGATATATGGCTGTTTGTCGGCGGTCCGATGGCGATCTTGTTAGTGATCGTCGTCCTCTACATCGGTCTCATCATGCTGCGCCGCCGCCGCGACGGCGCCGCCATGGATGCCGCCATCGACGAGGCCAGCCGCGACATCACCACAGGCCCATCTGACGCCTTAGACGAGCTTGAAGCGGAAGACAGCGAAGAGGCTCAGTCAGGACCAGCACAGTCCCCGTTACCCAGCGCCCAGGTCGAACGGGCTGCTGCTCCCGCAGAGGTCGCCGAAGTACGCGGCACCGGCCACTTGGCCTGGCTCGCGCGCTTAAAAAACGGCCTTGCCAGGACGCGGCAAGGGCTAGCGCAAAATCTCGAAGAGTTGTTGCGCGGCAAAGCCAAACTCGATGACACCTTACTAGAAGAGCTGCACGCGGCCCTCTACCGCGCCGATGTTGGCGTCGCCGTGGCCGACCAATTGGTCGAACATGTGCGTAAAACCATCGGCAAAGATGGGGTCAGCGATGCCCCTGCAGTTAAAGCCGCGCTCAAACAGCGGGCCAGGGAGTTGCTGGAAAGCAGTGCCCAGACCCCGCTACAGCGGCCCGACCAAGGGCCTTGGGTGATCTTGGTCGTCGGCGTCAACGGCGTCGGCAAGACGACGACCATCGGCAAATTAGGCGCCCATTTCCTCGCGGCGGATCAGTCGGTCATCTTTGCGGCCGCAGACACCTTTAGAGCTGCGGCTATCGAACAATTGAGTGTTTGGGGTGAACGCCTCGGCATCCATGTGGTCAAGCACAAGCAAGGCTCAGACCCTGCAGCGGTCGCCTACGATGGCGTCAAAGCCGCGATGTCACGCCACATCGATGTGTTGCTGATCGACACCGCCGGCCGCCTGCACGCCAAACAGGAACTGATGGACGAACTAGGTAAGATCAACCGCATCACCTCTCGCGATCTGCCGGGCGCACCCCACGAAACCTGGCTGGTGATCGACGCGACCACAGGGCAAAACGCCGTGCAGCAGGTCAAAGCATTCAGCCAAGTGGTCAAACTCACCGGCCTCGTCGTCACCAAGCTAGACGGCACCGCTAAAGGTGGGGTCTTGCTCAATATCGCCGAACAATTCAAGCTACCGGTACGCTACATCGGCGTCGGCGAGAAGGCTGCCGACCTGCGCCAGTTCAACCCGGCCGACTACGCCGACTCGCTCTTTTAAAGGATCCCTATGCCTCTGCGCTACATTCTGCTCGATATCGAAGGCACCGTCTCGCCGATTCCGTTCGTGCATAAAGTCCTGTTCCCTTACTCCAGACGCCGCCTCAAGGATTTTGTTCAGAGCCATGCAGGTGACCCCACCGTCCAAAGCAGCCTAAGCGCAACTCAGGCCACCGCTTTGGCAGAAGACCAGCAAGTCCTCACTGCCGACGAAACCATCGACCGGCTCTTGCATTGGATCGATACCGACCGCAAGCATCCGGCGTTAAAGGCCCTACAAGGTCTGATCTGGCGCGAAGGCTATGAGAGTGGCGAGTTTACCTCGGACATCTATGCCGACGTCTACCCAGTGCTCGCCGCCTGGAAAGAGCGCGGCCTGCAGCTAGGGATTTACTCGTCTGGATCGGTGCAGGCCCAGCTGCTGCTGTTTAAGTACACCGACCGAGGTGATATGACGCCCTTGTTCAGCCACCACTTCGACACCGCAGTGGGCGGCAAACGCGAAGCGGGGGCCTACAGGCAAATCCTCGCCCAGCTTAGCCTCGCGGCGAGCGACGTGTTGTTTCTCTCCGATATAGCCGCTGAGCTAGAAGCAGCAGCAGCCGTCGGCATCCAAACGATCCAGTTGGTCCGGCCGGGTACCTGTGCCGCACCAGGCCAACGCACGGCTGCGGATCTCTACGCCGTCGATAAACTGATCCTCAGCCAGCCTTGTTGAGCCAGACGATATAAGCCTTGGACCACAACGAATAGGGAGTCCTGACGTGAGTAAGCAGACGGTGTTGGTGACGGGCGGCTGCGGTTATATCGGCAGCCATGTGGTGCGCAAGCTTTCAGAAAACGGCGACCGCGTCATCGTTGTCGACAATCTTTCAACCGGCTTTGCCGACGCCTTGGTCCACGGTGAAACCTTGATCCAAGGCGATATCGGCAACGCTGCGACGCTGGAGCGAATCTTCACCGAGCACCCAATCGATGCGATCGTGCATTTTGCGGCTAAGATTCGCGTCGAGGAATCGGTCAGCGAGCCGTACCTCTATTACAGCAACAATACCGTCAACACCCTCGAACTGATCCAAACAGCCGTGCGCCATAGGGTGCCAAAGTTCATCTTTTCGTCGACTGCCGCCACCTATGGTCAGCCTGACCACGTACCCGTCGATGAAAGCGCGCCGCTGCGTCCGGCCAGCCCATATGGCGCCTCTAAGATGATGAGCGAACGCATCTTGCAGGACATCGCCGCAGCGCACCCCGCGCTGCGCTTCATCATCTTGCGCTATTTCAACGTCGCTGGCGCCGATCCGCAACGACGCATGGGCCAGCGCTCGCCCGAGGCGACCCATTTGATCAAGGTCGCTTGTCAGGTCGCACTAGGCAGAAGGCCCGCACTCCAGCTCTACGGCACGGACTACGCCACGGTCGATGGGACTTGCGTGCGCGATTACATCCACGTCGAAGACCTGGCCAGCGCACATTTAGCCGCGCTCGCACATTTAAATCAAGGCGGCGCCAGCAGCATCCTCAACTGCGGCTATGGCCACGGATCAAGCGTCAAACAAGTCATCCAGGCGATCAAAGAGGTCTGCGGTGTTGATTTTAAGGTTGCCGAGGCGCCGCGCCGCGCTGGCGATGTCGCCGAGATCGTCGCCCGTGTCGACAAGATCCACCAACTGCTCGATTGGACCCCACGGTTTGACGACCTGAAGACGATCGTCCGGCATGCCTACGAGTGGGAGAAACAGCTGACTCCGCGCTGACACTTAGGACAAGGCCATACGCCAAATCCGCAGCATGGTGGTACCATATTGGCGCCAAAAGCTCGCGGAGTTATCGGGTGTAGCGCTGGACCAGGCGGTAGAGCGGCTGGATCTTGGCCATTGCCCGAAGCTCCACAGCGGATTAAGTAACTCCAAATAATGCGAGTAAGTGAGCGGGGTGAAGTACACGTTCACCACCCGAGCCAACTTCTGACGCCACTCCGAACCCCAAGACATGTCAGTTTCCTTGGTGATATCATCTATATAACATCGAGCTTGGGAGGCTGATTGCGCCTCAAGTGCTTATCGGCGCATCAACGAGAAACTTTTAGCACAAACAAAAAAAGCTGATAGCTTGATGGTCATTGCAACGAACTAGAGTAAACTAAATAGGGTATTTCCAGACTCACCGAGGAGAAGGTGACATCCCACATGGCGAAGCGCAGGCCACCAGACCAACCGGACGGAGAGCAAGCCAGGCGCGAACCGACCCAACCCAGGGCCCGCGAAACCATCGAGACCATCCTCGAAGGCGCACTCAGAGTCCTCAAGCACGACGGTTGGACTGGCTTTACGACCAATAGCGTCGCGCAGTCTTCAGGCGTCAGCGTCGGCTCCCTCTACCAATATTTCGCCAACAAAGACGAAATTGCCGTCGCCCTGGTGGACAAGCACTACAGGATTCTCAAGGCCGAAGTCGCATGCGAGCTGCGCGACGGCATCCTGAGCCGGGACCCAGGAATCATCGCCTTGGCAGTAAACCGCTTCACCAACGCCTTGACCGCACACGACGGTCTGTATTTTACCATCATGCAAGAGCTTGCCAGCCCGGCCAAAGAACGCATCGCGAAAATCTTCGACGAAACCGTCACCTTTCTCGCCTTCACCTTTCTCATCGGCAAGGACAGCCTGCGCCATGACGTTTCGACGAATACCGCCTTTGTCGTCACGCAGGCCGTTGAAGGGGTTCTGGCCGCAGCCCACAGCCGCCGGATGCCCCCAGAACAAATTCAGCAGATTCAAGCTGAGCTGGCCATGATGGTCACCAAGTACATCGCTGCGACTCCTTAGTCGCGGCGCCCAGCCGTCATCCTAGTTCATTGACCTGTGATACCGGAAATTTCACTGCCTTGACTACGCTTGTCTGCAATCTTGCGATCGTTACGAAAGATGCTGAGGGTGGCAAAAATCGGCTCATCGGTAACCGTGGTAAAACCCATCTCCTTGATCGCCCCGGCAAACCTAGCCCGGTCCTGGTTCATGAGGTTGGTCATATCAACCATGCTGATCCCATTGGTGCCGGCGGGAGTTTTAGGAATGTTAACACCGTCACCATGGCAGGTCATGCATGACTCGCCATTGATGACAAAGCCGCAGCTCGCTTTGCCACCGACACAAGGATGGAGTCCGTCTTGTGGACGGCGGTAATCGGTCGCCACCGGTGGATCGATCGACAAGCCTCCTGGTCCCGGCACGTCGTAACGATGTTGATTACCAAACCCGGTTAAGTAATAGGCCTGCAGTCCATTGGGAAGACTAAAAAAGAACTCGCCGGCCACCAAGTCTGGAATCGTCGCGGCGCGCAGAAAGCTCGGATCCTTAAAAGCACGCTGCATCACATCGGTCCTAGCAAAGTCATACGAACGCCAGTAGTACCCACCGGGTTTGCCGCCTAGCTCGATCGGGATTCGCATTAAGACGCGACCATTAAACACGACATCTGAACTCTGCGCATTGATATACCCTGCCTTGTTGTAATCGACGCGCAGGGTGCTTTCTAGCATCGTGTCGATGGCTGGCAGCTTCATCAATGGGTCATAAACTTCAGGCCGCGTCAAAGCATAAACCAACCAATCACCTTTGACGACGGTCGCACCGCCAACCTGCGTCACGTTCTGTTGAGCATAGGGCGCAGATTTGATCGCTCCCAGCGCACCAGCCTGGTTGAAATCCGCGAGATTAAGGCGAAAGACTGTTTTGGCTGGGTCAATGGCCGGGAGTTTAGCGATGGCGGGTGCCATCGACACGCTGTTGAGGGTTTTGGTCATGCCGAAGCGAACAATTTCGAGTTTCGGATTTTCGATTTTGTCCGGGGCCAGATGGTCTATCGTCGCATAAATGATTTGGTTACCCTTGCTGCCCTGGGCAGCAAAATCTGCGGCAATCAGTTTAGAAATCGCTGCTGTATCTGGGACCAGAACGGCCGCAACCGTAGCCCCAAGAGCGCCCTGCGTCGTGCCAGCGACGGAGCCTTGAGCGTTCCCACCAGCACCATTGGCATCACCGTTAGCATCGGCAGCACCTTGAGCTGAGTGCTTTGGGCTTTCCTTTGTAGCGTCGACCGGAGCAGCCTGCTGCGATGGACTACTGCAGGACAGCACCACCGGTAGTAAGGTAGCTGCGAGCGCAATCACATGGACACTAGCACTAGAGGAGTGTTTCATGCAGGAAGCCTTACTATTGAGTCGATGATGACAACACGGGGGCTGGTTTGGCGTTTTAGCCGAACTGTGGCTTTATCGGAAATTTCATCACATTTATTGACTCGCATTGGCCAACGCGACCTCTAGCGCCTTAGCACGGCGCTCGCTTCCAGCGCTAACCAGCGGCAAATACACAGAACATGCCATGCGACCAAAGACGGGAACACCGGTTTAACAAGGCGCGACCTCAGACCAGCGTAGGATCTTGCTCACCTTTTACCAAATACCAATGGCGACGCGGCGCATTGGCCCGATCCAGCGACCCTCGACACCCCCCCCAGAGCAAGCCATGTCCTCAGCTAGATAGGTCTTTTTCGGGTGCCGTCATTCTCGCCGAAGTGACATCGACGCCAGCGTTTGATCAGCAGAATGGGTCTGCACAATGGATCTCTGCCTTTGGTGCCGCAGCTCTGGTTGCATCCCCCCGTGGATGGCACTAGAATTGCAGGACTGTTGGCCTGCGTGTTTTGCCACACACTTATCCAAGCTTCTGAGGGGGGCGCATGCGTCGTTGGGCATTTGTCATGATGGCTTTAGGTCTGACTCCGAGCCTAAGGGTGCAAGCCGAGGAAAATACCGCGGGAGATCCTCTCACCCAGTCCATCATGCACTCGCTTTTTGACCCCATGTCAAAAGTGCTGCCACTAAGCTTGGATGATAACGCCTTTAAATCCGCTGAGCACCGCGGCGAAATCACCGCTCTGCTGAAGGACCTACAAGATCACGCGACGGTGCTCGAAATGCACGGCAAGCGCAAGGACCGCGCCTTTGAATTCATCGCCAAATCGTTTAAAAACGACGCCAAGAATATCTATCGCTGGTACACCCACGGCGCCTATGACGAGGCGCAATTTACCCTGCGCAATATCACCGACAACTGCATTACCTGCCACTCGAGCCTGCCAGAGCACCACAAGTTTCCTCCGGCTAAGGCCTTTTTCAAGGCGGTTCAAGTCGATAGCCTATCGCCGCTCGCCAAGGCCAGCTACTACGTGATGAGCCGGCAGTTTGACGAGGCGCTTAACAGCTATGAAGCCTACTTTAAGCAAAAAGACGTGTCGCCGTCGACCTTGGTGACGCAAAGCGCTTTCATCGACTACCTAAAAATCTGCGCCAATGTGAAGCAGGATTTAGCCAGGCCCCAGCGCTTGATCGATGCCGTGACCCTTAGGTCAGACATCAGCACAGCGACCAAGGCTCAGCTCAAGCGTTGGTCGGCGACCTTGGCTGAGCTTGACAAGCGCCAATCGCTGCGCAAAACCAATCTGGGCGATGCTCGCGAGATCTTAGCTCATGGCCGAGACAAGATGGAGTATCTACGCGACCGAGACGGTATCATCCACTACCTGGTCGCCAGTGCCATCCTAAATCGTTACGTCCATGATCACCCTGACCGGGGGCAAGACGTAGCCGAAGCTTATTACATGCTCGGCATTACGGAATCACTGCTTGGTCACTCGTTTTGGTTATCAAGGACTGAGTTTTATTTGGAATCGGCCATTCGCCTCGCACCAAAAGCTCCCTTCGCGCCGAAGGCCTTCGACCTGCTCGAGCAAAGCTATATCGCGAGTTTTAGCGGCTCAAGCGGCACGCATGTCCCAGATGACGTCCGAGACCTCCTTGCCGAACTGCAGCAATTGATCACGGTGCCACCATCCGGCAAGAGTCACTGATGGCAGCGCTTTGATTTTGACACGTTGACGACATCTTAGCGAAACAGGCGCAAGGCGCCTCAACCCACAAGGAATGCTCATGATCATCGACATCGAAGGCGACATCCTCCTATCCAAAGCCAGCGCCATCGCCCACAACATCGCGCCAAACGACGACTTCCACAGCGGCCTAGCGCTGGAGCTGCGTCAGCGCTGGCCTGGCATGTACAAGGACTTTCGCCACTTCTGCCACACGACCCACCCCAAGACCGGATCGCTTTGGGCCTGGAAGGGACCAGGTAGCCCGGTCATCTACAATCTGATGTGCCAAGAGGCTGCCTACGGCCAAGGTGGCCGCCCGGGCAAAGCGACGGTTGAAGCGGTGCATCACGCTTTGACCGCATTGCGCAAGGAATGCGAGCGCGAGAAGCATCCAACCCTGGCGCTGAGTCGCCTCGCTACAGGCGTGGGTGGCCTGGACTGGCCTAGCGTCAAGCAGATCATCGAAAAGGAATTCAAAGCCTCCGACCTGCGCGTCTATGTGTACTCGACATACCGCCCGGGTGTTGCGGCAGTCGAGGCCTAAGCGCGCGGCCACACGACTAGGACCTGGCTCAAGTCTTGAGTCGGGCTCTAGTTTGGCTGGTATTTAGGTAATGGGTGTCCGGCCGCCTTCTTCATCCAGCGCCAAATCGCCTTCATCTCGGTGACGGTTACGTCCGACTGGTTTGGCATCATCAGTCCCATGCTCTTGGCCCTGGACTTGGGATATTTGACGTGGTTGAGCAGCTGCTCGGGCGGACGTTTCTCGTAGATGGGCAGCGGCGTGACGAAATCCCAGCCATAGCTTGCTCCTACAAACCGCACGCCGTGACAGTACTGACACCGTTCACGAAACACCCCAAGTCCCTCGGTCTCACCCAAGTCGAATTGGCGGTAATAGGCCGCGGCATTGGCAAACTCGATACCGGTGAGGGTGTCGACGTGGTGCCACGGGGTAAAGATATGCTGGCGCGCCTCAGGCACTTCGGGATGCCAGAGCGTCGGCAGGACGATCTTGTTCCAGGTGAAGGTAATGGGCCGTGGATCACTGGTGACGGCGAAGGCGTCCTCCTTCGCCACCTCAGCAAAATCGGCGCTACAGGCCTCCTTTTTCACACAAACCTGGACCGCGACAAAGGCATCGAGACGACCGATGTCACTAGCGTTAAGCGGCACCGGAACCGCCATGCCGTTGGCAAAGTGCAGGATCGCTAGATCACTCTGGCCCCCATGCTTATAGGCTTTAAATAGATCGCCCAGCGGGACCCCAAGATACACCGCGGTATGCCCGTATTGCACATCAAGCATGCGCCGTTTGACCACATGCGCCGGATCAAAGGCGTAGGTCTGTAGCTTCGCTTTGGGGGGATTCTGGTCATCGCTATAGGAGCCACTGGACCTTGTCCACAGGCTGATGGTGTTACTAGCGCCGTAACTTGTCGCCGTCACCCAGAAGGACAAAAGCACAACCCCTGCGCCAGCCCACATAGATCCCATGCGTTTCATCATCGGCTCCTCACTCTCAGTGCCATTGTTCTAGCGCTACAAAGCTAACGCTATGATGTTAAGAGGCTATGCGCCAGCCAAACCGGTCACACCATCTAGGTTGCCAGGTCTCAAAGCAGAGTGCTACAGTCTAGCCATTCCTAATCAAAAAACTACGGCACTAGGCCGTGAAAGCCTCGGCAGAGGCGGCACCACTTGCACATGCGGAGGTCTCAATGTTGTCCGAACATCGGCTGATCGTCCTAAGCCTCGCCTTGTTCGTTCAAGCAGGCTGCAAATCAACCGATGCCACCGTCGAAAGCGAGGGCGGACCATCCAACATCACGACCGTCTGCGACGTCGCCATCGTTGGCGGCGGTGTCGGCGGTTTGCATACCGCTATGCGTCTAGGCGCAAAGTCTGGATCTAAAGTCTGCTTGTTCGAAAAAGAAGAGCGACTTGGTGGCCGCATCTACGATATCGGCAAGCCGCCAAACCAAGCCGCCGCACCGTTCCTCGGCAATGGCGGGCGCCGCGTCATGGACGGTCAATCCGTGGTTTTTAGCCTGGCCAAAGAACTTGGCATCCAACTCGACGAACCGAAAACCGGTAGCGACTTGGTGTTCGCCCGCGGCAAGTTTGCCACCAATAAAGACGACTTCCTTCCGCTCTACCCTGGCTTGACCTACGATCACACCAAGCCCGATGTCGAGAGTCAGCTGTTACAGCAGTTGCTCAGCAGTCCGGAACGGGCCCACGCCGACAAATACCCTGATTTCAAATCCTACATTCATCAGGTCATCGGCCCCGTCGGCTACCAATATCTACATGACATGAACCGTTTTCGTGGTGACTTTGAATATCCACTCAGCGCGCGCGGCTACCTTGACTTTCTCGCCGAAGAGATCAACGTCTGCTGCCAAACCTTTTATCCCGTGGGGGGCATGTCGGCTTTCGTCCGCGCCATGGCGGCGAAGGTACAGGCCAGCGGGGTGCGCGTCTTCACCTCCGAGCCGGTCACGGCCATCAATGGCACCTCCGGTGTTTATCAACTGACGACGGCCAAAAGGATGGTTGCTGCGGACAAGGTCATCATCGCCGTGCCGCCAGCCGCCTTTGACCATATCGGTGGCAGCATCGCCAAACGGATCCAACAGCGCCCGGAATACCAGGCACTCATAGGTGTCAGAGTCACCGTGATCAATCAGTGGTTCAAGGATTCCTGGTGGGACAAAGTCCGCACCGCCGACGGCAAAAACATCTGGCGCGCCTATACGACCGGCCATTGCATCAGCTACGTCGAAATCCCCCCTGAAGCCTATGCGGCGCCGATGCACGCCATTCGCACCGTCTACAACGACAGCGCCGCATGCGCTGAATTCTGGGCCAAGTTGGCCAAAGGGCCAATTGAACAGCTGGAGGCCGAACTACACAAAGGCCTCGACCATCTGTTTACCGATAACCACATCACCACACCGGTGCAGATCCCGCCTGCCGTTGCGACGACCTTCTGGGAGTGGATAGACGGATGGTATTGGGTAAAGGCCGGGAGCCCTCTCACCAACGCCGACATCTTTCAATGGGCGACAGAACCCCTAGCCGGCGAAGACATCGGACTGGTCAGCGAAGCTTACAACCCGCAGCGCTCAGCATGGACCGACGCGGCCTATAAATCATCGATTCATCTTCTCAACGCGAAATATGCCATGAAACTATCCGGTGAGTAGGCAAGCGCATCTGGTGAATCCGATTTTAGGAATGCTAGACCTTGCCATATTACTTTGTATTCTTTAATCTGAACGTTAGGTTGCCGGTCCCAAGCGGCCGGGAGTAATTTTTCTTCGATCTTTGAGGAGCGGCGGCAGATGAAATTGTCAAAATGGATCGTTGCAGGCGTCATGGCAGGACTCTCGGGCTCGTACACAGCGTTGGCTGAAGACGAAGCAAGCTTCACCTTCCATTTGCCTGTGTTGAACTATTCGAGTGCCTCATCGTCGGCGAAAAATAGCAGCAGCAGCCCTTCCACCAAAACAACTAAAACGACCTCGACGAGCAAAACCAACGACCTAAGCGGTTCGTACCTCGAAGCCAGCTGGGGCAAAGCCAATCTCTATGTCTACCCGTTCAATGCATCAAGCATTGTGTCACCCAGCTACATGGTCAAGGACAACCTAGAACTAGGCCTGGACCTAGGCTTGAACTCCCTGAGCATCAACAAGCCAAAAGAAACCGCCAGTACCAATGTATACGGTGTTTGGGGCATCTACTATGTCAACGTATCCAAGGCCCTCGTCATTGAAAACGGCCTAAACCTCGATTATACCTCCAAAAGCGGCAAGAAGACGGTCACGAGCAGCGCCGGCGTTAACTCCGATGTAAAAACCAATGACAACACATTGGCTGTGAAAGTGACCATCAACGCAGTCGTGCCGCTGGCAAAAAATGTCAACTACCTCGGCGGCATTTCCTACGAGATGGACCAAGAGGACGACAAAGAAGGCAAGATCAAAACCGACACAGGCATCTTCTCGGTTAACCTCGCCACGGTTCGCTTGATTCTGAAATAAGGTCCCAAGCGAGGATGCGGCGGCGCCCCAACGGTCACCCTCGTTAGGCGCCGCTAGCTACACCGCCGCTACGTGTTAAGTTCCATAGATCCCAGAGAGGCCTCTGCACCCCTCTCTGGGCTCTACTACGCCGTCAGCTTGGTCACCGCCGCCACCAGCTGCTCTGGCTTAAATGGCTTCACCAGCCAGCCTTTGACGCCAGCGCCCTTGGCCCGCTCAATCAATGCCGCGCCGCCTTCAGTGGTGAGCATGATGATCGGCAGCGAGGGATGGGTCCCGGCCTGCTTCAAGGCTTCGATCATCTCGATGCCGCCCATATTGGGCATGTTTACATCGCTGATGACCATGGCAATATCGGCATGCTGACCCAGGGCTTCAATCCCTAGCTTCCCGTCCTCGGCTTCGACGACATCAAAGCCGCCTTTAGTCAGTGTAAAGTTGACCTGCTGACGAATGGTCTTGGAATCATCAACAATGAGAATCTTCTTCTTGCTCATGGACTAGGCTCCTAGTGTGGGAAGACCCAGGTTAAAAAAACAATCCGTCACCGCCGGCCACTTGTTCAGGCTCGGCGCTCACCGACACATCAAAATCCACCGGGACGCTAAACTCGGCGCTATAACACAACTTGACCTTCTTGCCGACCACGGCAAATTCAACGACGTAAAGCTGCGACTTTGCCACGTTGGCTACAGCCAAGTCCTTGCCGCAGATCACCGTTGGCGTGCTGAGCGAGAAGTCCACTTTGTACTTGGCCAGAAACCGCTTCAGATTGCCGACGATCTGGTTCGCCATTTCACCGACCCAATCAGCCCGGTCCGCATCGGAGAACACCGGAATATACTCGCGCTGCGGGTTTGTCGCATCGATCACCGCGGACTGCGTGGTGATCACCACAACTCCCTTGACCTTCGCACTGGCAAAGCCAAGGCTGGAGGAAAACAACTGACCTCGCTCCACCGCTTCCTTGGGCAGTTCACCGGATACCAAGGCCACATCGGTCACTCCGGTGGACAGGAAAAAATCATTGGCTGAGGAATTAAACAGCTCGATCAGTTTCTTATGGTACTCAGTCATCTCTCGCTACTCCCATTGACAGTTCAAAATCCCTTGGCCTTATGACCCAACGCAATTATGCAGCCTTTTTTGCCATGCCTCGGGCTTCAGGCTTAGGAATCGTGATCGTGATCGTGGTGCCCCGACCAAGCTTACTGTCGAGTTCGAGCTTGCCGCCGGAGTCTTTAACCGTCGTTTCTACCGCGCTCATCCCGACACCACGGCCAGACACCTCGGAGATGGTCTCGGACGTCGAGAGGCCGTTCATGAAGATCAGACCGAGCTTTTCCTGTGCCGACATCGACGTCACCTGCTCAGGGGTGAGTAGACCCTTGGACACTGCATTTTTGGCAACCTGGTCCCCGTCGATACCCTTGCCGTCATCGACGACCTTCACCGACCAAGCCCTTGGTGCGTCACCAAAGATAATCTTGAGCTGCGCGACTTCAGGCTTAGACTGGCGTTCCGAGCTATCTTCAATACCATGATCGATCGAGTTACGAACCAGGTGCACCAAAGACTGCGTCTTCGTCCGCATGACTTCTGGATCCATGCGAATGTCGCCACCTTCAACAACCACATCAATTGACTTACACAGTCTAGTCGCCAGACGCTTGGCATAGTCAGGGAGCGCTCCAATCAAGGAGCGAGCGGTCTTAAAGCGGGCCTCAGCCGCCCAGCGAACGGCTTCTTGATGCACATTTTGTCCGGCCGGAACCCGGCTGAGACGCTCCAGCATCTGCTCGATTTGATCGCTGGATAGACTGATGGTGTCCTCTCCGCCCTCGTCGTAGCTGATCTGAAGCACGTCAAAGTTCTCGTCAAGGAAGGCGCGAAGGGCTGATTCGAAGGTGTCGATATCGGCTTCGGTGATCTTCGCTTGATCTTCGATCTCATGGACCATCCTGGCAGCTTCGATCAGGTCAAAGGCCGAGGTGATGCCTTTGATGGTGTGCAACTCAGCACGAACCTTAGCTGGATGATTGGAGCGTATGAAGGTGCGGCACATGCCAACACGGGTCTTGGTCTCTTCGACGAAGTCACGGAAGGCATCGGCTTCTTTGAGGATCCTCACCAACAGGGCCTGGCGAGCACTCTCTTTTTCGGCGCGTTGCAGATCCGTCGCATCGATGATCGTAAAGAGAATCCCTTTGACCTCACCAGTTGCGCCGCGGACGGTGCAGGTTTGAAGGGCTAAGGTGCGGCCCTTATGCGTGATACGCGACGGTAACTGCTGGAGGGTCATCTCTTCCGGCATGATGTCGTCAAAGGCCTGACCCAAGAACTCCTGAATAAGACCTGCATTGCGATCTTCCCGCAGCTTAAAGGCATCGATAAAGTGGACACCGGCGACCAGCTCATTGCCGAGCAGGTCCTGGCAGCTCTTGCTGAAGCCGTCTTGAACCTTGCCGTCAGACCCGACGATCAAAAAGCCGAATTTGACGTTGTCCAGGATGGTCTTGATGGTCGCAGTCCGTTCCGCCACGATGCCTTCGAGGTTGGCATTAATACCCTGCAGATCGCGGTTTTTCCGCGCCACCTCATCATTCAGACCAACAACCTTGGCGGTCATCACGTCAAACGACTGCGCCAACTCGCTCACTTCATCACCTGGCTTCATCCCGACACGAGCATTGAGATCGCCATTGGCGATGGTCCTAGTCACGCCGATAACGCGCTTGACGCGACGAATCAGGCCACTGGTGATGGCAAAGGCCAACAGTGCTGCGATCGCCAGGGAAAGACTAGTCCAAACAAAGGCTCTGGATTTTTGGCCTTGAATATCAGCGATGCGGTTTTTGAGCAGTACGTCTTCTTCATGAAGAGCCATCGCGTGGAAGTCGTAGATGTTAAGCAATGCAGCGCGTAGGTGCTCGCGAAAGGACACGACATGATAGGACTTCACGTCGGGGACCTCACCTAAGGCCTTCAAATCGGCAATGACCGCCTCGATCAGAGGGGTGTTCTTTGCCAAAGCAGGTGGGAGCTTTTTCTGTAAGCTAGGGCTGACGCCGTAAAAGTTTTGGTCCTCGTTCAGCGCAGTCTGCGAGCTACCGTTGATCCGGTCCAGATCCGCCTCTTTGAGAAAGGCGGAGTAAACACTCGCCTGAATCCGATCAGCAGAGGTAAGCTTGCCAGCCTTGGTCACGGTTTCGACAAATACGGCGATATTTTGCAAGCGATTTTGGGTTTGAGGTAGGGCTAGAAGCGTCACGTCCATAAGATAGTAGCTATCGAGATCGGGGTCGAGAATGAGGTTTGAAGTGTCGCCCATGTGCGTGATCATGGTCGAGATATGCGTGATCAACTTGTCGTGGGCAGCTTGAACCGCCGCCGAGTCCATCGTCGACTGCTTGGCCTTCAGTTCCGTCCAGGACTTTTGCAGATTTTCTGCCGTAAACTCGTTTCTTTTACGTTTGGCAAGACCTTCTTCCGTAAACTGCAGGGTGGCGCCAAGCTCGGCATTGACTGCCAGCAATGTGTCCAAGTCCTTGTCTGCTGCGGCCTCAGTCGCCGCAAGCTCTGTCTTCTGACTTGAGTCGCCATTGGCTAAGCGCATGGCCGCCCACCGATGCAGGGACACATCCTTTAGTAACAATTCCAAAGGCCTCTGGTACCGATCGCCAAGCTTTTCCATCGCCGCAAATTCGATGTCTTTGTTCTTTGCTTCGATCATAAGAAACAGCAACACGGTGATCGGAAGGGCAAATGAAAGACAAACAGCAAATAGTTTAACGGCAATTCGGTTAAATTTTAAGGCCATGTCTCTTACCCTTGTAAAAATGGTCGAAGTGTCTAACTCCTGCCCTGACATCGGCTGGACGCAGAAAAACATTAGCTCAAACTGGGTGTATTTTTTATACCACTGAATTCATTGTCATTTATGTTCAAAATAGATCGATGTTCAAACGAATAAGCGAGCGCTGCCGCACAACGTCGACCAATGATAAACTAAAAGTTATTAGACTCGCCGGTAACTTAACCAGCTCTCGCGACATCCAAGGACTTCAGTCATGCCCAAATTTCACCGTGGCAGTTCCATTCGCCAGGTAGCCTTAGCCTCCTTGATGCTGGCCCACTGCAAAACCCAAACGCCGGCCGGGAGTGCCCAATCGGCCACTAGCCCAGCAAAGCCGGACATGGCCACGCCCAGTAAATTCGTCGAGGTGTCCGGCACCACATTCACCCTGGGCGGTAAGCCCTTCGCCTTCCAAGGCACCAATTTTTACCGTCTGAGCCTGCTCGACTTAAAGTTCACCCCTAGCGAAGTCGACGACATCATGACCAAGCTATCTAGTGCCGGTCTCAAGGTCCTTCGCGTCTGGGGCTTTGGCTGCGAGACGCCAAGCACCTGGACGGAGGAGATGTTACAAAGCAGTGGCAGCGCTTCGCTTGGTCCCGCCATTTTGGATCAACACGGCCAAATCAGCGAGTCCGCTCTCAGCTACTTGGATCTGGTCGTCGCGCAGGCTGCTAAGCATGATCTCAAGTTAATCATCCCGTTTGTCAATTTCGAGCCGCAGTATTGCGGTATGGCGTGGTGGGTCAAGGTGTACGGTAATCCGGGTGAAAGCCGCCAGGCATTCTACTGCAATCAAAAGGTGATTCATGCCTACAAGGGCTACCTTGAGACCATCTTAAACCGCAAGAATACGGTCAGCGGTATCGTATATAAAGATGACCCAGCGATCATGGACATCGAGGTCGCCAATGAGCCACATACCACAGATCTTTATGAAAGCGGCGGCGCCGGTCCAATCGACGCAGCTTGCAAGCCCTTTATCGATGGTAAGCCGGGTACCTTGGTCAACCACTGGCTTGGAGAGATGACCACCTTTGTCCGCAGCATCGACCACAACCACCTCATTTCAACCGGCGAGGAGGGCTACCGCGTCCGGGGTGGTGACGGTCGTAAAAATACATGGGTATTTGACGGCTCAAAAGGTGTCGACTTTGACCGCAACATCGCCCTGCCCAATGTCTCCTTTGCCACCACCCACCTGTATCCGGACAATTGGAACGTCGCTTCGAGCGAATTCCAGAGTTGGTTCGTGCCGCAGGTGATTCAAGACAGGGCAAGGATTGCGCACGCCGCCGGCAAACCGATCATCATCGAAGAAACCGGTTACGCCACGGTCGAACCAGCCGACCGCAGCGCCTTTGCTGTCAAGGTCGCGGCCGCAGGCTACGCCGCCGACCGCGCCAAATGGCTAGACCAGGTCTACCAGGC
>Ga0315278_10000167_pt1 | contig 59220 bp, 49 predicted proteins | sample YL17G06_0_MG_FD_203880 | JGI IMG/M metagenome (GOLD analysis project Ga0315278, IMG submission 203880) | Sediment microbial communities from Yellowstone Lake, YNP, Wyoming, USA - YL17G06_0 | ecosystem: Environmental > Aquatic > Freshwater > Lake > Sediment | place: USA: Wyoming | collected... | reverse complement strand
TCGGTTGCATTCTCCGCCTCCCGTTACCAGAAGGGCGGCGACGACTATCTGAACTGCCCGCTCAGCCGCGAGGAGTACCAGCGCTTCGTCGACGAGGTGCTCCGCGCGGAGAAGATGCCGACGCGCGAGTTCGAAAGGTGCATCTATTTCGAGGGCTGCATGCCGATCGAGGAATCGGCTCGGCGCGGGCGCGACACGCTCGCCTTCGGGCCGATGCGTCCGGTTGGCCTCGTCGACCCGCGTACCGGAAGGCGGCCGCACGCCGTCGTGCAGCTCCGTCAGGACAACCGCGAGGCGACGCTCTATTCGCTGGTCGGCTTCCAGACCAAGATGACCTATCCCGAGCAGCGGCGCGTGCTGCGCCTGATCCCAGGCCTCGAGCGCGCGGAGTTCGTCCGGCTCGGCAGCCTCCACCGCAACACGTTCATTCACTCGCCGTCGCTCCTCGAGCCGACGATGGAGTTTCGCCGCCGCCGCTCGCTCTTCTTCGCCGGGCAGCTGATCGGCGTCGAGGGCTACGTCGAATCGGCGGCGAGCGGACTCCTCGCCGGTGTGAACGCCGCCCGCCGGGTCGAGCGCCGTCCGTGTGTCGTGCCGCCGCTGACCACGGCGCTCGGCTCGCTCGTGGCTTACGTCACGGCCAGCGAGCGCGGCGAATTTCAGCCGATGAACGCCAACTACGGCCTCTTCCCGCCGATCGGCGGCAGCCTTCGCGGACGGGACAAGCGAGCCGAGCTCGGCCGCCGCGCGAGCGTGGATCTCGAGCGGTGGATCGACGGCGAGGAGATCCGCCCGCTGCTCACCGTCGGCGCGGAGCGCCGGCGGGCGGTGCCGTGAATCCCGCCGCGGTCGACCCAGCGCTACCCAACTCGCAAGCGCTCGCCGGGTCTCTGGCGCGACTCGCGCCGTGGGCACGCGAGCGCGGAGTCCTCGACGAGCTGCCGCGATGGCTGTCGCGCGCTGCGGATCCCGCGGCGGGGGCGGCGAACCTCGAGGCGTTGCTCGCCGCCGGCTGGGATCCGGCTCCCGCGCTCGTCGAGCCGCTGGTACGCATCTGCGGGGCGAGCCAGGCGCTGGCTTCGGTCCTGCTTTCGGTGAGCGGTGTCGACCCCGCGTGGCTCGAGCGAGCGCTGGCGACCGAGGCGGTGTCGTGCTCGGAGCACGTCGCCGAGCTGTCCGCGGCGGCGGGGTCGTTCGACGTGCCCGAGGTTCCGGCGCTGCTCCGGCGCCACAAGCGCCGCCACGTCTTGCGCATCGGCGGTCGCGACCTTCTCGGGCTCGCCTCCATCCACGACACCGTGCGCGAGCTCTCGGCGTTGGCCGAAGGAGCGAGCGAAGTCGCCGTCCGTCACGCGCGCGCACACGTGGAGAGAGACTACGGAGACTTCCTGGCGGACGACCGTCTGCGATTCGTCGTCCTCGGGATGGGCAAGCTCGGCGGCCGTGAGCTCAACTTCAGCTCCGACATCGACCTCGTGTACCTGTTTGATGGCGGGCGGAGCCAGAGCTCCGGCGGTCCGCGCGGCGCGCTCGGCGGGGCGGTGTTCGCCACGCGCATGGCCGAGCTCGCGACGCGGGTGCTCAGTGAGGTGAGCGGCGAGGGATTCGTCTTCCGCGTCGACCTTCGGCTGCGACCCGAGGGTCAGAACGGCCCCATCGTCAACTCGCTCGCCGCGGCGATCGCCTACTACGAGTCGCTCGGCCAGACGTGGGAGCGCGCCGCCATGCTGAAGGCGCGTCCGGTCGCCGGCGATCTCGACCTCGGCTGGACGTTCCTCGAAGAGATCCGCCCCTTTGTCTACCGCCGCTTCCTCGACTTCACGACCGTCGAGGAGATCGAGGAGATGAAGGCGAAGGTCGACAGCCGCCACTCCCGCGCGCGTCTCGATCGCGACGTCAAGCTCGGTCCCGGCGGCATTCGCGAGGTCGAGTTCATCGCCCAGGCGCTGCAGCTCGTGCATGGCGGGCGCGATCGACGCTTGCGCCATCGCTCGACGCTCGAAACCCTGCATGCGCTCGCCGATCTGGGTCTGCTGGAGCGCGGTGAGGCGAGCACGCTCTCCGCCGCTTACCTCTTTTTACGCGACGTCGAGCACAAGCTGCAGATCGTCCACGAGCGCCAGACGCAGCTCATTCCCGCGGATCCCGACGAGGAGCGACTGCTCGCCCGCCGGCTCGGCTACCACCTGCGCGCGATTCCCGACCCCGGCCTGCCCGAGGATGGCGTGACGCCGGAGGTCCGGCGCTTTCGGGTCGATCTCCGGCGTCATCGCGACGCGGTCCGGCGCTCCTTCGAGCACCTCTTCTTCGGCGCCCGCTCCGAGATTCGCCGCGAAGCCGACGACGACGCGGTCTCGCTCCTGCAAACGCTGGAGGATCGGCCCGCGGCCGAGTCTCGGCTCGCCGAGATGGGCTTCGCCGACGCGCCTGCGGCGGTTGCCAACTTGCTGCGTCTGCGGGACGGCCCGCGCTTCGCGCCGGCTTCGCCGAGGCGGAAGAAGGCGCTATTTGCGCTCGCGCCGGCGCTCCTGGCCGCGATCCGCAAGGCCTCGGACCCCGATCAGGCGCTTCTCCACATGGCGGAGTTCATCTCCGCGATCGGCGCCCGGACGAGCTTTCTCGCGCTTCTCGAGCAGAACCCGGAGACGCTTCGGCTGCTCGTCGGGCTCTTCGGATCGAGCCGGTATCTGTCAAACTTCTTCCTGCGGCATCCCGAGCTGCTCGACAACCTGGTCCGGGCGGACCTTGCGGTCGTGCGCAAAGACCGGGCCTCGCTCGAGGGCGGTCTCGAGAGCGTGCTCGCCTCGGCCAACGATTACGAGACCGAGCTCGATGCGCTTCGTCGCTTCCACAACGAGGAGTTGTTGCGGATCGGCGTCAACGACATCCACGGTCTGCTCGAGGCCGCGGAGGTCGAAGAGGAGCTTTCCGCGCTCGCCGAGGTCTGCCTGGGCGGCGCGCTCGACATCGCCCTCCGCGCGCTCGGCGAGCGTTACGGAGAGCCGCCGGGCCGCTTTGCGGTGATCGGCATGGGCACGCTCGGACGACGGGCGCTCGGCTACAATTCCGACCTCGATCTGATCTTCGTCTACGACGGCGCGCGCGAGCCCGCTTCGGGGCTCACGGTGCGCGAGTACTATACCAAGCTCGCACAGCGGCTGATGGTCGTGCTGCAGCTCAACACCCGCGAGGGTTACGTCTACAAGATCGACACTCGTCTTCGTCCGTCGGGATCGCATGGGCCGCTGGTCTCGTCGCTCGATGCGTTTCGCGAGTATCACCGTGCGAGCTCCGCGCTCTGGGAGCGCCAGGCGCTGATCTCGGCGCGTGGTGCGGCGGGCGATCGCTCGCTGATCGACGAGGTGGAGGGGGTCATCGAGGGCTTCGTCTACGGCAAGGGCCTGTCCGTCGAAGACGTCGCCGAGATCGCCCGACTGCGGTCGCGCATGGAGCACGAGCTCGCCCGCGAGAGCGCCGGCCGCTGGGATCTGAAGACCGGGCGCGGCGGGATGGTGGACGTGGAGTTCGTGACCGCGGCATTGCAGCTTCGCTACGGCCACGACGATCCGCACGCTCGCTGCCGAAAGACCGAAGACGCGCTCGACGCGCTGCGCGTGCAAGGTCTTCTCGAAGAGGCTCATTACCATGGCTTGGTCGACGGCTATCGCTTTCTTCGACGGGTGGAGAGCCGGCTGCGCATCGAGCGCGACCAGGCCGTTCACTCGCTCGAGCACGAAGATTCCAAGCTCGCGCCGCTCGCCCGCCGAATCGGCTACGACGGACCAGATGCCGGCGCGCGGCTTCTCCGCGACGTGCAGGTCGCCCGCGAGCGGATTCGCCGCATCTACGAGCATTATTTCGGCCCGTCCGGCCCGTAGTAGTGGGGAAAAGGGACCAGGCAATTTTTCGAACCGCAACGGAAGCTTGACCGTTGATGATTCGAAAAGCTGTCTAACCCGAATGGCCCGCCACGCCGGACCTTCTCATTGACACGGAATTGCGATCCGGTTAGCTCTCGGGGCCCTCCGGAGGAAGACGTGCAAAAATCCGCAAAAATATGGATGGACGGGCGCCTGGTCGACTGGGACGACGCCAAGGTCCACGTGCTCACCCACACGCTTCATTACGGATTCGGTGTCTTCGAGGGCATCCGCTGCTACCAGACGAGTGCCGGCCGCTCGGCGATCTTCCGCCTCCCCGAGCACAACCGCCGACTTTTCGATTCGGCGAAGATCCTGGGTCTGAAGATTCCGTTCTCGGCCGAGGAGATCGAGAACGCGTGCATCGAAACGGTGCGCGTGAACAAGCTTCGCGAGTGCTACATCCGGCCGATCGTCTTCGTCGGCGACGGCGAGATGGGCGTACCCTCTGCGCTCTCCAATCCGGTGCGGGTGTCGATCATCACCTGGCCCTGGGGCGCCTATCTCGGCGACGAGGGGCTGAAGAACGGCATCCACGTCGTCACCTCGTCGTTCGCGCGTTTCCACGTGAACACCCTGATGACGAAGGCCAAGGCGATCGGCCACTACGTGAACTCGGTGCTCGCCGCCTGCGAGGCGCGCGTCGCCGGCTTCGACGAGGCGCTGATGCTTGACACCGATGGCTTCGTCTCCGAGGCGAGCGGCGAGAACGTATTCCTCGTGCGGCGCGGGGCGGTGAAGACCACCCCGCTCACGTCGATCCTCGAGGGGATCACTCGCGACTCCGTGATCGCGCTGCTCGCCGAGAGCGGCATCCGCGTGGTCGAGGATCGCTTCACCCGCGACGAGCTCTACATTGCCGACGAGGCGTTCCTCACGGGAACCGCGGCCGAGGTCACGCCGATGCGCGAGCTCGATCGCCGCCCGGTCGGCACCGGCAAGCCGGGCGAAGTCACCAAGCTCGTGCAGCAGAAATTCTTCGCCATCCTCAAGGGCGAAGACAAGCGGCACGAGGAGTGGCTGACGTATCTGTAAGAGGCTACCGGCTACAGGAACGAATCCGCGGCGTCTTTGCCCGAAGCCCGAAGCCCGAAGCCCGTAGCCGCTTAAGAATTGCGCGCAATCTCGTCGAGCCGCTCCTGCTTCAGATATTGCTGGCGGAAACGCAGCACCCGGGTGACGTAGTTGTGCGTCTCGGCGTACGGCGGAATGCCGCGGTATCGCTCGACCGGCTCGCTGCCGGCGTTGTAGGCGGCCAGGACGCGCGGCAGATTGTTGCCGTGGCGGTCGATGAGCAAGCGCAGGTGGCGTACGCCGCCTGCGATGTTCTGGGCGGGATCGTAGACGTTGCGAACCCCGTGGCGCCGGGCGGTCTGTGGCATCAGCTGCATCAGGCCACGGGCTCCAGCGGAGGAGACTGCGAGCCGGTTGAAGCCGGACTCGGCACGGATCACGGCCTTGACCAGCGCGCTCTCGACGCGGAAGCGCTTGGCGAACTTGCCGATGATATCGTCGTACTGGTCGGTATCGGGGATCTGATGGTCGACTTCTTCCGCCGGGAGCTGCGCCACCGGGCGATCCACCATGAACGGCGCGGCATCGGGGCGCGGCACGTTGGTGAAATGGAAGACTCCGTCGGCATCCTTATAGTAGTAGACGTCGGCTGAGGCGGGAGTGGCGAGCCAAGAAACGAGGCTCAGCCCCGTACACGCCAGCACCGCCAACCACCCGTTGCTGATCTGGCTTACAGGTCTCACGAGCACCTCCCTCCGCCAAGCGGGGTAAACCGCTCAAATCCCATAAGTGCGGCCATTCATGAAAAGGCTTGCCTTCCCGCTCAAACGGAACTCTTTGCGATTCGAAGCCACGGGCACTCGCCCAAGGGGACTTGGCGACTGCCACTGACTGAGTATTACGTCGCCCTGTATACCCCATGACCGAACAACCGTTCAACCTTATAGCGGGGCTTACGGCATCCGATCGGGGGAGAAACTTCGTGCCGCACTGCGTTGTCGTGGACGACGAAGCGGTGAGCCTGCGTGGCCCTCGAGCGAAAACGATGGATCTAGGCGCCCGGCGCGTTGGTGTTTCTGCAATCCCCCGTTGCTGGCCCCGCTTCGCGGCGGCCCTCGCAGTTGTGCTGCTCGCGGTCGCCGCGCTCGCGCGGGGAGCGGGGCAAACCCTGGACGTGGGCAAGTTCTCTGCCGCTCGCGAAGACGGTCCCCTGCCTGCAGGCTGGCGTGCGCTCGAGTTCAAGAAGATTCCGCACCATACGGTCTATCGGCTCGTTCGGGACGGCGAGGCGGTGGTCGTCGAGGCAAAGAGCGAATCGTCCGCGTCGGGGTTGGTGCGGCCGATCCGCATCGATGCGAAGGAATATCCGATCGTCGAGTGGCGCTGGAAGGTGATGAACCTGATCGCCAAGGCGGACGTTCGTCGGAAGAGCGGCGATGATTATCCGGCGCGGATCTACATCACGTTCGAGCACGACCCCGCGCGGCTCGGCTTTCTCGAGCGCTTGAAGTTCGAGGCGGCGAAACTTGTGTACGGGGAGTACCCGCCGATCGCGGCTCTCGACTACATCTGGGAGGCGCGGCTGGCCCCTGGCTCGATCGTGCCGAATCCCTATTCCTCGCGTGTTCAGATGATCGTGGTGGAGAGCGGACCAGAGCGGCTCGGGCGCTGGATCGACGAGCGCCGCGACGTCGTCGCCGACTATCGTCAGGCGTTCGGCGAGGATCCGCCCCCGATCTCGGGCGTCGCGATCATGACCGACAGCGACAACACCGGGGAATCCGCGACCGCGTATTACGGGGACATCGTGTTCCAGAGGAAATGACGGAAATGACGGGGACGTTTCACAGTTTGTGAAGTTTGCGTGATTCAAACGGCCCCTCTCTGCAAACTTCACAAACTGTGAAACGTCCCTAACTCCTGCGCCCCTGCACGAACTCCTGATACTCGCGCACGTCATCGGGGCTGCCGAGCGCCACGGCCACGCGCTGGTGAATGTCGGTCGGCTGAAGATCGAGGATGCGCTCGCGGCCGGTGGTCGCCGCACCGCCGGCCTGTTCGGCGATCATCGACATCGGCGCCACCTCGTAAAGCAGGCGGAGCTTCGGCTTGGGCTTTGCCGGGTCGCTGCAATCCGCGGGATAGAGAAACACCCCGCCCTTCAAGAGAATGCGGTGGAAGTCGGCAACCAGGGTGCCGATGTAGCGTAGTCCATACGGCCGGTTGGTCGCTTTGTCCTTCTCCTTCAGGTAGCGGATGTAGCGCCGCGTGCCTTCGTCCCAGCTCCGCTCGTTGCCCTCGTTGATGCTGTAGCTCTTGCCGCGCTTGGGGATGCGGATGTTCTCGTGCGAGAGCAGGAACTCGCCGAGCGAGGGATCGAGGGTGAAGCCGTGTACGCCGCGGCCAGCCGTGTAGACCAACATCGTGCTCGAGCCGTAAACCACGTAGCCCGCGGCGACCTGCGCGCTGCCCTTCTGCAGGCAGTCCTCGACGGCACCGTCGACGCCGGGCGTACGCTTGCGGTGGATCGAGAAGATCGTCCCGAGGCTCGCGTTGACGTCGACGTTGGACGAGCCATCGAGCGGGTCGAAGAGCAGCACGTACTTCCCTTTCGGAAAGCGCTCCGGGATGGGGATCAGACCGTCCGCCTCCTCCGAGGCCATGCAGCAAAGGTGCCCCCCATGGTCCATCTGTTCGTAGATCCGGGCCTGCGCATAATCGTCGAGCTTCGTCACCTGCTCGCCCTGCACGTTTTCCTTTCCCGCCAGGCCGAGGATCGCCGCGAGGCCGGCGCGGTTGACCTCGCGCGAGATCATCTTGAAGGCGAGGACCAGATCCCAGAGAAGCCGCGTGAATTCGCCCGTGGCCGCCGGGTGCAGCGCCTGCTGCTCCATGATGTGACGCTGGAGGGTGACGATCTTCGTTTGACTCTCCATGATCCCGTTCATCGCAAATTCACGTCGGCGCCGGCAAGCTGCGGAAGGGCTTTCGGCGCGCGGCCTTCGGTGTCGCGCAAAGACGCCTCGGAGTCCTCGGCCGCACGCCGCCAGGCGATGTCTCGAGGTTGCGTGTTTGCCGCCCGTGTGGTAGCTGAACGGTTGGAGTTGGCCGCAAAAAAAAGTGGGCCCCAAGCCCACTTTTTTATTTCAGGAATGGAGATTCGAAACAAGGTGATCGCGCTGGTGGAGCCGGTACTCGCAGAGCAGGGACTCGAGCTGGTCGACGTCGAGCACCGCCGCGAGGGACGGGGCCAGGTCGTGCGGCTGCTCGTCGACCGCAAGGGCGGGGTCGACCTCGACACGCTCTCTCGTCTGAGCCGTGAGCTGTCGGTTCTGCTCGACGTCGAGGAGCCGGTGCCGGGGTCGTACGCGCTCGAGATCTCCTCGCCGGGCATCCACCGGCCGCTGCGCAAGCCCGAGCACTTCGTTCCGTATCTCGGCAAGCGCGTGAGGATTCGCAGCCGCGTCGCTCTCGACGGACAACGAAACTTCTGCGGCACGCTCGCCACGATCACGGGCGGCGGCGTGACGCTTCGCTTGGACGGAGGATCGGAACGCACGTTGTGCGTTCCGATGCCGACCGACGGGAGGCCGGGTCCCAGCCGCCCGGAGGGCGGCAAGACCGAGATCTACATCGAGTTCTCGAACATCGAGAAGGCCAACTACGAGCACGAGTTCTCGGCCGCCGACTTCGGCAAGCGCGCCGTCCCGCGGTGAGGAGGTCTTATGATCCATCCCGAGGTGGAACGCGTCATCGAGCAAGTGAGCAAGGAGAAAGGGATCAGCAAAGAGCTGGTCATGGAAGCCGTCGAGGACTCGATGCGTTCGGCCGCGCGCAAACAGGTCGGGATGCAGTTCAACATCGAGGTGAAGTTCAACCCCGAGGTGAGGGAGCTCGAGGTCTTCAAGGTCTGGAAGGTCGTTCCGATCGTCAACGATCCCTACATCGAGGTCACACTCGAAGAAGCGCGCAACCGCTTCGATCCCGAGGCCGAGGTCGACGACGAGCTGCTCGAGAAGCTCGATCCGAGCTACGGGCGCATCGCCGCGCAAGCGGCCAAGCAGAACTTGATGCAGAGACTTCGTGATGCGGAGCGCGAGATCATCTTCAACGAGTTCAAGAACCGCAAGGAAGAGATCGTCTCGGGTATCGTCACGCGCTTCGAGCGCAAGAATCTCATCGTCCAGCTGCGCCCGAACGTCGACGCGATCCTGCCTGAGAAGGAGCAGATCCCGCGCGAGCGCTACCGGCCGCAGGACCGCATCCGCGCCTACGTGCTCGACGTCGACATGACGAGCAAGGGACCGCAGATCGTGCTCTCGCGCACGCACCCGGGCTTTTTGAAGAAGGCCTTCGAACAGGAAGTGCCCGAGATCTACGAAGGCATCGTCGAGATCAAGGCGGTGGCGCGCGAGCCGGGAGGCCGCGCCAAGATCGCCGTCGCTTCCAACGACACCGACGTCGATCCAGTCGGCGCTTGCGTGGGCATGAAAGGCACCCGCGTGCAGGCGGTCGTGCAGGAGCTTCGCGGCGAGAAGATCGACATCGTCCCTTGGACGCCCGATCCCGCCGAGTTCGTCTGCCGCGCGCTCGCCCCCGCGAAGGTCGCGAAAATTATCATGGACGAGGACGACCGGAGCATGGAAGTCATCGTTCCCGACGACCAGCTCTCGCTCGCCATCGGCAAGAAGGGCCAGAACGTGCGACTCGCGTCGCGCTTGACGGGCTGGAAGCTCGACCTCCGCAGCGAGGGCGAGGCCGAGGAAGAGCAGCGGCGCGTGCGTGCTTCGCTGATCGCGATCCCGGGCGTCGGCGACGTGACTGCCGAATATCTGCTGCAGGAGGGATTCAAGTCCGCCGAGGAAGTCGCCGAGTCGGATCTCGAGACCCTCGTCGAGATCGAAGGGATCGGGCCAGAGCGGGCTGAGGCGGTGCTGCAGGCGGCCCAGGAGCATGTCGAAGCGCTGCGCAAAGCCGAAGCCGAAGCGGCCGCGGCCGCGGCAGCGGAGGAAGCCGAGCGCGTTCGCAGCGTGTTGAAGACGCTCGAGGGGGTCGATGATTCGGCTGCAGACAAGCTGGTGGCAGCGGGTCTCCATTCGATCGATGCGGTGAGTCAGGCGGGGGCGGGCAAGATTGCCGCCGTTCTCGATCTCGCCGCCGAAGACGCGCAGCGAATCGCCACCGCGGCGACAGCGGTCGCCGAAGCCGCTCGACAGGCTGCCGCGGCGGCGGCCGACGCGGCAGCGGCAGCCGAAGGAGAGGTGGCCGCCAATTCGACGGGTAGGGAATGAGTGAGCCAGCGAACCGCGCGCGTGCCGACTCGGTCCTGTGCGGGTTGCAACGGGCGAGACTCGCAGCCATGCCTCGCACGCTTCACGCTCGTCGAGGGACGGCTCGCTTGGGATCCCCCCCGGCGGCGGCCTGGCCGCGGCGCGTACCTCCATCTGCAACGCGAATGCCTCGATGCGTTTTTGTCGCGCAAGCCGTTCCTGCGATCGCTACGCGCGTCGGTGTCACCTGCCGAGCGAGCACGGCTCGTCTCCGAACGTTCGGTGAGCTAGGGTAATCGAGATGGCGAAGAAAACCGTTTCTGAGGTTGCCAAAGAGCTGGGGATCGAGCGCAAGGACTTCATCAGCTACCTCGAGAAGCAGGGCAAGACCAAAGTCACCGCTAAGACGACGCTTGCCGAGGACGAAGTCGAGCGGGCGAAGGAAAATCTGGGCCTCGGGCCGAAGCCGCAAGTGCGCATCGGCGAGGAGCGCGTGGTCGCCGACAACGTTGTCAGTGAATCCGGAGGAACGACTCGCGAGCGCGTCACCGAGCTGCGCACGACAGGCACGATGATTCGCCGGCGCAAGGTCCGAGAAGAAATAGCGAGGGAGCCAACGCACGAGTTGCCCCCGGAGGGCGATGCGCTGTCGCTTCCCGCGGAGATGATCGGTGAGATGAGCGAGGATCTTCCCCCGCTTGCTCCCGAGGCGCCGATCGCTCCGCCGCCACCCGAAGCCATTGCTCCGCTCGAGCCGCCGCCCGCCGAGGCGAAGCCGGAACTCCCTCCCGAACCGGCACCGGTCGCCACTGCCAAACCTCCTGGCCCGGCGGCGCCGCCGCAGCCGAGCACGGCTGCGCCCGCTCCGCCCGAGACCACGATGCGTTCGGCGCGTGTGCTCGGCCGCATCGATCTTCGCAAAGTCGAGCCGCCGCCCCGGCCTACGCCCCGGCCTACGGCCCGGCCTACGGCCCGGCCCGCGGCTGCGCCGGCGGATGCCGAGCGTCGCGGCCGGCCGGACATCGCACCGAAGCCTGCGGCTCCCGCCGAAGAGGAGTCGAAGGACCGCAAGGGTCGGAAGAAGCTCAAGGTCATCAAAAAGGACCCCCTCGAAACCGAGCGCGACTACCGCGGCGGTCGTATGCCGAGGAAGAAGCGGGCGCTTCCCGGCAAGGAACAGAAGAGGACGGCAATCACCGTCCCGAAGGCGAGCAAGCGTGTGATCCGCATCTCGAACATGGTGCCGGTCGGCGAGCTCGCCAAGCAGATGGGGGTCAAGGGTGGCGAAGTCCTGAAGAAGCTCATGGACCTCGGCATGATGGCCACGATTACCCAACAGCTCGACTTCGAGACCGCGACGCTCGTCGCGCATGACTTCGAGTACCTCGTCGAAAACGTCGCCTTCGACGCCGAGTCTGCGATCGAGATGGAGCACGAGAGCGACGAGGGGGCGGAACCCAAGTCGTCGCGCCCACCGGTCGTTACGATCATGGGACACGTCGACCACGGCAAGACCTCGCTGCTCGATGCGATCCGCAAGACCAACGTCACCGAGGGCGAGGCGGGGGGCATCACGCAACACATCGGCGCCTACAGCGTGACCTGGAATGATCGCCGAATCACTTTCGTCGACACGCCGGGCCACGAAGCGTTCACCGCGATGCGCGCTCGCGGCGCGAAGGTGACGGACATCGTCGTGCTGGTGGTTGCCGCCGATGATGGCGTCATGCCGCAGACGATCGAGGCGATCTCCCACGCGCGTGCAGCGAAGGCGCCGATCATCGTTGCGGTCAACAAGATCGACAAGCCCGGCGCCGATCTCGAACGCGTCAAGCGCGAGCTCGCCAATCATGGCCTCGCAGCCGAGGACTGGGGCGGCGACACCTCGATCGTAGCGGTCTCTGCCAAGACGCAGCAGGGCATTCCCGACCTGCTCGAGATGATCCTGCTCCAAGCCGACGTCCTCGAGCTCAGCGCCAACCCCACGAAGCTTACCCGCGGCGTGATCATCGAGGCCAAGCTCGAGCGCGGGCGCGGGCCGGTCGCGACCGTGCTGATCCAGGAAGGAACGCTGCACGCGGGCGATCCGTTCGTCTGCGGCACGCAATACGGACGCGTACGCGCGATGATGGACGAGAACGGTCAGAAGCTCGAAGAAGCGGGACCCTCCACTCCGGTGGAGATCCTCGGTCTCGGCGGCGTGCCGGAGGCCGGGGACGTCTTCAGCGCGGTCGGCGACGAGGCCACGGCGCGCCAGGTGGCGAGCGCTCGGCTCGACAAAAAGCGCCAAGCGCAGCTTTCGACCACCAGCAGGGTCTCGCTCGAGGAGCTCTACGACAAGATCAAGGCGGGCGAGGCCAAGGAGCTGCGCGTGATTCTGAAGGCCGACGTGCAGGGCTCCGTCGAGGCGGTGCAGAAGGCACTCAGCCTGTTGTCGACCGACGAGGTGAAGCTCAACGTGCTGCACGCCTCGGTGGGCGGCGTCTCGGAGAGCGACGTGCTGCTGGCGTCCGCATCGAAGGGGATCATCATCGGATTCAACATCCGCCCCGAGTCGAAGGCATCGGAACTCGCCGATCGCGAGGGTGTGGACATTCGGCTCTACACGATCATCTACGAGGCACTGAACGACATGCGCTCCGCGCTCGAGGGGATGCTCGCCCCGACGCTCCGCGAGAAGGTTCTCGGCCGCGCCGAGGTCCGTCAGCCCTTCCCGATTCCCGGCGTCGGCACCATCGCCGGCTCCCTCGTGAGCGAAGGCAAAATCGCGCGATCCTCCCGCGTACGGTTGGTGCGCGACAGCGTTCCCGTCTACGAAGGCAAGATCGCGAGCCTGCGTCGGTTCAAGGATGACGTCCGCGAGGTTACCTCGGGCCTGGAGTGTGGCATCGGGCTCGAGAATTTCAACGACGTAAAGGCGGGCGACGTCATCGAGGCGTTCGAGGTCGAAGAGATCGCGCGCCGCCTCGCACCGCCGTCGCAACGCGCGGGCGCGCAAGCGGAACGCACGGCGTGAACAGGACGGGCTACAGGCTACGGGCTACAGGCTACGGGAAAAGGCTCCATGAATCCTTTCCTGTAGCCCGTAGCCTGTAGCCCGTAGCCCGGGGATTTAGCGATGGTGGTGGGCGTCTTGCGCCTCATCGTCTACATCCCCGAGAACCACTCGCTGAAGGGCAAGCGCGGGATGCTGCGCAAGATCAAGGCGCAGGTCTCCAATAACTTCAACGTGTCGATTTCGGAGTGCGACGATCAGGATCTCTGGCAGCGTGCCACGCTCGGCGTGAGCCACGTGGGCACCGACGAGGGACAAGTCGACGGCAGTCTCCGGGCGGTCGTGAAGTTCATCGAAGGTCTCGGGCTGGTCGAAGTGGGGGAGGAGAAGTTGGAGTTCTTACACTACTAATCCAGGCTACGGGCGACGGTAAAGACTCTGCGGTGCCTTTCCGGTAGCCTGTAGCCTGTAGCCGTTTCCCCCATGTCCCGTCGTGCCGAACGCTTCTCCGACTTGCTGCTCGAGACGCTCTCGGAGCTACTATTGCGCGAGGTCAAAGATCCACGCATCGGCACCGTCACGCTGACGCGGGTGAGCGTCGCGGACGACCTTCGTCAGGCCCGGGTCGGCTACTGCACGCTCGGCGACGCATCCGCACGAGCGCGAGCCCAGAAGGGGCTCGAGAGCGCCGCGCGATTTATGCAGGGCAAGGTCGCGCGGTTGGTGCGCATGCGCTACGCCCCGGAGATTCACTTCGAGTATGACGACGCCTTCGAGAAGGCCGACGAGGTCGACCGCCTGCTGAAGGGCGTGCGTCCCGAAAATGAGCCGGAATAGGGCGTCGCTCGACGGGATCTTGCTGATCGACAAGCCCGCCGGCCTGACCTCGGCCGGGGTGGTCCGCGAGGTCAAACGGCGACTCGGCGTGTCGAAGGTCGGGCACTTGGGGACGCTCGATCCCTTTGCCACCGGCCTGTTGCCGTTGGCGGTCGGCGAAGGCGCCAAGACCGTGCCCTTCCTGAACCGAGAACGGAAGGCTTACACCGGCACGATCACGCTCGGCCGCGCGACCAACACGCTGGATTCGACGGGCGAGACGACTGAGACGGCGGCGGTGTCGCCGTTGACGACGGAGCGACTGGAGGAAGCGGCGAAGCGCTTTCGCGGCGAGATCGAGCAGATTCCGCCGATGTTCTCCGCGCTGAAGCGCTCCGGCGTGCCACTCTACAAGCTTGCTCGGAAAGGGGTCGAGCTCGAGCTCGACCCCCGCAAGGTACGCATCGACTCACTCTCGCTCGCCTTCGCTACCGACGGCGCACTTGCGTTATCGGTCCGTTGCTCGAAGGGGACCTATGTTCGCTCGCTCGCGCGCGACATCGCGCGAGCTCTCGGCACTGTCGGTCACCTCTCTTCGCTCCGCCGTACCGAATTTGGTCCCTTCGAGTTGTCAAACGCCGTACCGCTCGACGGCGTTTCAGCCGCGGTGACGTTGCCGATCGTCACGCCGCGTGAGGCACTGGCAGGCATGCGCGAGCTCGAGGCCGGTGAACGGCTCGTCGGCGAGATTCGCCTCGGTCAGCAATGGGGCTTGGCCGGGCTTGCGGATGCCCGAGCTCCGGATGAGATCGCCAAGGTCGTGAGTCCGCGGGGGGAGCTGGTGGCAATCGTCACCGCCGGAGCAGGCGGATGGAGGATTCTCCGCGTGTTTCCCGAGCCCGCCGGGGGTCAAGCGGGCGACCACCGCTCTTGACAGTTTGCGAAGCCCGTCGTTAGGGTGCTTACCTGTAGATCCTTCGAAGCACCCTTCGAGCGCATACAGCCTCGAGGCTCGAGACGAGGACAGGGAGATACACCGAAGACCTACGATACGACATCCATAATCGGGAGTACGGCGAACACAGTTTTCTATTTTGAGCGTCGGTAAAGCGGTCGATATCAGCTTGAAGATACCGGAAATCAGCAAAGAACTAGCGGGAATGGGGACTCCAGTCATACGCGAAGCGATGGTCGTAGGACTTGACGAGAACGTGCTGCTGGCAGCGAACCATGCCGATCCACGGCGATCGGGCCGCCCCTTGCATCGAACCGGACCGGTTGAGGCCTTCCGACCCTAAGCACCTCGCTCGCTTTCATCTCGCCGTCTCTCCCCCAAAATAAGGCCTGACACCCAAGGCCCTGAAGCTGCGCTTTTCCCCGAAGGGAGGAGAGTTGAGTCTTAGTCTTCTAGAAATCGTCATTGCATCATTGATTCTCGCAGGCGCGCTCGCCTTCGCGATCGACCGGCTCCGGCAAAAGAGCCGCTCCTCGGAGGCGGAGCGGGCGAGCTCCACCGCCCTGCGCATTCTCGATGAGGCCCGTAAGGAATCGGAAGTCGTCCGCAAGGAGGCCCAGGTCCAGGCGAAGGACATCGTTCTGAACGCGCAGCAAGCGGCCGAGCGAGAGATCAAGGAGCGCCGTAGCGAGATCCAGCAGATCGAGAAGCGCGTTCAGGGCAAGGAAGAAGCGATCGAGAAGCGTCTCCAGTCGCTCGAAGCGCGCGATCTCGAGAATACGCGTCGCGAGACGGCGGCCCGCGAGCGCGAGGCGAAGATTGCCGAGCGAGAGCGCGAGCAGGCGGAACTCGTCCGACAGACTCAGGAACGTCTCGAGCAGGTCGCCGTGATGACCCGCGAGGAGGCCAAGCGGACGCTTCTCGACGATATGCTGGGGGAGGCCCGCCACGAGGCGGCGAAGAAGATCCGCCAGGTCGAGGAGGAGGCGAAGCAGGAGGCCGAACGCAAGGCCAAGAAGATCATTTCGATCGCCATCGAGCGGCTGGCCGGTGACTTCGTCGCCGAGCGCACCGTGACGGTCGTGCCGATCCCTTCCGACGACATGAAGGGGCGCATCATCGGCCGCGAAGGCAGAAACATCCGCGCAATCGAGGCGGCGACCGGCGTCGATCTGATCATCGACGACACGCCGGAGGCGGTGGTGGTGTCCTGTCACAACCCCATCCGCCGGGAGATCGCGCGTCTGGCGCTGCAGCGGCTGATCGCCGACGGGCGCATTCATCCGGGCCGCATCGAGGACGTGGTTCGCAAGGCCGAGCAGGAGCTCGACGCCAACATCCGCGAGGTCGGCCAGAAGGCGGTCTTCGAAGTCGGCATCCACGGTGTCCATCCCGAGCTCGTCAGGCTTCTCGGTATGCTCAAGTATCGCTACAGCTACGCCCAGAACGTCCTCCAGCATTCGCTCGAGGCGGCGTTCATCTGCGGGGCGATGGCGGCCGAGCTCGGCCTCAACGAGAAGCAAGCGCGGCGCGCGGCGCTGCTGCACGACATCGGCAAGGCGCTCACACACGAGGTCGAGGGCTCGCACGCGATCATCGGCGCTGAGATCGCGCGCAAGTACGGCGAGTCTGCCAAGATCGTCAACGCAATCGCCGCCCACCACGAGGAGGTTCGCGCCGAGACCATCTTGGCGCCGCTGGTCGACGCCGCTGATGCGCTCTCCGGAGCGCGCCCGGGTGCCCGGCGCGAGGTGCTGGAGAGCTACGTGAAGCGGCTGGACGATCTCGAGCGAATCTCCACGTCGTTCAAGGGCGTCGAGAAGGCATTCGCCGTGCAGGCCGGGCGGGAGATCCGCATCATCGTTGAGCCGGCCGCGGTCGACGACGATCAGGCGCTGCTCCTCGCCCGCGACATTGCACGCAAGATCGAGAGCGAGATGATCTATCCCGGCCAGATCAAGGTCACGGTGATTCGCGAGATGCGGGCTTCGGAGATGGCGAGATAAGGGGCTTCGGGCTACAGGCAAAGATCCGATGGTGTCTTGGTCTTGCCCGTAGCCTGTCGCCCGTAGCCTATGAAGCTACTTTTCTTCGGAGACATCGTCGGAAAGCCCGGCCGGCTGGCCTTGAAGTTGCGCGCCCAGGCGCTTGCCGAGAGCGAGGGTGCCGACCTGCTCGTCGCCAACAGCGAGAACTCGAGCGGCGGCATCGGCGTCGACCCCGGGAGCGCCCGGGAGCTCCTTTCGACCGGCATCCACGTGCTCACCTCGGGCAACCACGTCTGGCACCGCAAAGAGATCTACGATTACCTCGATGCCTCGGATCGGCTGCTCCGCCCCGCCAATTTTGCCCCGGGAGTGCCCGGGCGGGGATGGTCGGTGTACAAGACGGCAAAGGGCCCGGTCGCGGTGGTGAACCTGATCGGCCGGGTCTTCATGGCCCCCGCCGACTGCCCGTTCCGCGCCGCAGACGCGATCCTCGAGCGGATCGGCACGCGCGCGCGTGTGATCCTCGTCGACATGCATGCCGAGGCGACTTCCGAGAAGATGGGGATGGGACGCTACCTCGACGGGCGGGTATCGGCGGTGGTCGGCAGCCACACGCACGTCCAGACCGCGGACGAGATGGTGTTGCCCGGCGGCACGGCATACATCACCGATACCGGCATGTGCGGGCCGCTCGATTCGGTGATCGGCATGCGTACCGAGCAGGTCCTCAAGCGCTTCGTCGATCAGCTGCCCGTGCGCTACGACGTGGGCGAGGGCGCCCCGCTTCTGCAGGCGGTGGCGATCGACGTCGACGAGACGACCGGCAAAGCACGGGGGATTCGGCGGATTCGGGAAGTGCTCAAGTGAAGAACGGCTACCGACTGCCGGCTACCGCAAAGGAAATCGCGGAGTCTTTGCCGGTAACCGGAAGCCGGTAGTCGTGTTGCCCATGAAGCCCCTCTCGGAACAACTGGCGATTCTGCGCCGCGGCGCCGTAGAGGTGATTCCCGAAGAAGACCTCGTTCGTAAGCTCGGGCGCGCGGCGAAGATGGGCCAGCCGCTGCGGGTCAAGCTCGGCGCCGACCCTTCCACACCCGACCTCCACCTCGGTCACACCGTGGTGCTGCAGAAGCTTCGCGACTTCCAGGACTGCGGCCACACCGCGATCTTTCTGATCGGCGATTTCACCGGCATGATCGGCGATCCGACGGGGCGCTCGGAGACTCGCAAGGCGCTCGACCGCGAGCAAGTGGCGGCGAACGCCGAAACCTACAAGAAACAGGTCTTCAAGATCCTGGATCCCGAGCGGACCGAGATCCGGTTCAACTCCGAGTGGATGGATCGTATGGGCGCCGCCGACATCGTCAAGCTCGCGGCGCAATACACGGTGGCACGTCTGCTCGAGCGCGACGACTTCGCCAGGCGTTTCCGGGAGAACCGCCCGATCAGCATCCACGAGTTCCTCTACCCGCTCGTCCAAGGCTACGACTCGGTGGCGCTCGGGGCCGACATCGAGCTCGGCGGTACCGACCAGAAGTTCAATCTGCTGGTCGGCCGGGAGTTGCAGAAGGGGGCGGGACAGGAGCCACAGGTCGTGCTCACCACGCCGCTTCTCGAGGGTTCCGACGCGAGGCTCGTCGACGGCAGGCTCGTCGGTCAGAAGATGTCGAAGTCGCTCGGCAACGCGATCGGCATCCACGAGCCGCCCGCAGAGATGTACGGCAAGATCATGGCCATCTCCGACGGCCTGATGCTCCGCTACATCGAGCTGCTGTCGCGGAGTGGCCCGCGGCCCGACCCGCGGCAGCAGCCGATGGCGGCGAAGCAGGCGCTAGCGGCCGAGATCGTCGCGCGCTTTCACGGCGCCGAGGCCAGCACAAAGGCGGCGGAAGAATTCGCGCAGCGCTTCCAGCGGCACGAGCTTCCTTCCGAGATTCCCGAATTCCGATGGAAAGGGCACGAGGAAACCGTGTGGATCACCCGGCTGATCGCCGAAGCTGGGCTGGCCAAATCGAACAGCGAGGCGCGTCGCCTCGTGGCCCAGGGTGGCGTGCGGCTCGACGGCGAGCCCGTGAAGGACCCGCAGCTCGAGGTCCGGTGCCGCGGTAGCGTTCTCCTCGAAGTCGGCAAACGGCGAATCGCGCGCGTGGTCTTCGAATAGGTGGATGGCTCCCGGCTACGGACTTCCGGCTGCCGCAAGAAGATGCCGCGAAGTCTTTGCCGGTAGCCGCTGTCAGTCGTCGGGCTTGTCTGCGGCGAAGCGAAGCCGCACGTAATCCGCGGTCCAGTGTCCGTCGACATCGCAGAGGTCGGGCCGCAAGAGCTCTTTCACCTCTTCCAGGAAGGCGGGCCTCTCCGAGGGAACGAGCGCGTTGATGAAGCTCTCCGCGAAGGTTTCGAGCCATCCGGTGACGTCGCCGGGAAGCGGCGTCGGACGAGGAATCAAGGCGATGGAACGGACGGCGAAACCGCGCGCGCGTAAGCGTCCCGCATAGTCTTCCGCCGTCGGGAAGTACCACGGGTTCACCGAGCGTGCGTCGATGCCGCGGCCTGTGAGCGTCCGTTCGAGCGCGTGAACGATCGTCGCCACGCAGCCATGCCCGCCGCATTCGGCGACGAAGCGGCCGCCGGGCCGCAGCGCTCGCCAGACGCCGGCGATCACGTCGTCGGCGTGCTTGATCCAGTGAAGGACCGCGTTGCTGAATACCGCGTCGAACGCGGCATCGAAGGTGAGGTGCTCCCCGTCCATCACGCGCGCATCGAGCCCGCGCGTACGCGCCGCGGCGACCTGCGCAGCGCTGCCGTCGACTCCGACGACGTCGCAGCCCATTTCGACGAGCTTCGCGGTGAGCGCGCCGTCGCCGCAGCCGAGATCGAGGATGCGCTCTCCCGACCGTGGCGCGAGCAGCTCGACGACGGCTGCGCCGAGGTCGGAAACGAAGCGGGCGTTTCGTGCGTAACGCTCGGGATCCCAGGTTTGCGAGCTCATGGCGACGCCCCTGTTACCGGCGTCCGAGCGATGACCGCGAACACGCGGTCCGCCGAGCCCGCCGGCAAGCCGGTGTCTTCGGCGCGTCTCTCGCGATGATCGATCTCGACGCCAGCGGCACGGTCAATCTCGCGCGCCTGCGCCAGCATGGGCGTCGCAGGGTCGAGCCCGATCACTCGACAGCCGCGGCGAGCAAAGCCACGGGCGAGGGTTCTGGTGCCGGTTCGAGGATCGACCACTCGCTGTCCCGGGTGGCCGATGCCGTACGCGGCGAGACGATCGAACAACGAGTCGGGAAACCCCGCGCGATGACGGTGGTAGTCTTCGGCGGTGTTGGCGAAATCGACGGGCATCGGGGGCTACAGGCTACAGGCTACAGGCTACCGCAAAGGCCCGGCGAAGTCCTTGCCGGTAGCCGGTACCCGGTAGCCGTTCTTCATGCGAGCCGCGCCAGCTCGGGGGCGAGCGCGTGGATCTTCTCGAGCGCGTGTGGATCGTCGGCGAGAAGACGGAAATCTTCGTACTCGAATCCGGGGCCGACGGTACATCCGGCGAGAGCATATTCGCCGATCGGTCGCGCCGCCTGCCACCAGCCGGCGGGCACGGTTTGGACGGGGCGCTGGTCGTTGCCGACGGCCGCGAGGCGGGCGTGCTCGATCGTGCCGAGGTCGGGTGGAGCGACCAACAGCTCGAGAGGACCCCCTTCGTAGAGGTGCCAGACTTCGTCGGACGATACCGCGTGCCAGCGGCTCACCTGCCCCTCGGGAAGCAAGAAGAAGATCGTGGTGATCGCGGCACGCTCGCTGCGGTCGTCGGCGGGGCGGACGCGCGAGCGCGAACGGAACACCTCGCGAAAGAATCCGCCCTCCGGGTGGGGGACGAGATCCAGCGTGCGGATCAGCTCGGCGGCTCGCGGATGCATTCCGGATCCGGGAGTAGACGACACAGTCGCGGGGCACATCGGAGATGTTGGGGTGGAGGCTCCGGCGGCGAAGCACGTCCTCTCGTTGCATACCGGCCTTCTCCGTCGCTCGGCGCGATGCGACGTTTTCGACGTCGCAGACGGCGTTCGGTGCGGAGCCACGACGTCAACGATCCGCCTCAGTGAAGCTCGATCCCGCCGTCGACGTTGATCGCTTGGCCCGTCACGTTCTCGGCGCTGGCGAGATAGACGGCCAGCTCGCCGATGTCGTCCGGCGTCTGTGCGCGCCCGAGAGGGATGAACTCCTGCACGTATCGCTCCCAAGACGCGTCCTTCGATTCGCCGGGTTGCTTCAGGGCGTCCGACAGGTACTCCCACATCTGCGTCCGCAGGATGCCCGGGCAGATCGCATTGACGCGAACTCCACTGGCAGCGACCTCCTTGGCGAGTGAGTTGGTGAAGCCGACCACGGCGAACTTGGAGGCGCAATAGTGCCCCAGCCCGCCGAATCCATTCTTGCCGGCGACCGAAGCGATGTTGATGATGGAAGCGCCGGGGCGCTTCCTCAGCTCGGGGAGCGCCGCCTGGCAGGACAAGAAGACCCCCTTGACGTTGACGGCGAGCGTCAGGTCCCAGGTCTCCTCGGGCATCTCCTCTACCGGCGAGACACTCACCACCCCGGCATTGCAAACCAGGATGTCCAGCCCGCCGAGCCGCTGCACGGTCTCCTGAATCATCCGCACGACATCTTGCTTGCGGGTGACGTCGGCATGAATCGCCGTAGACTTTCGCCCGAGACCGGCGATCTCCGCGGCCGTGCCCTGCGAGGCCGTGAAGCCGCCGACGGACTCGCTCGCGTATTGCTGGCTCGACGTCGGCAACCGCTCGACGTCGGCGACCGCCACATCGGCGCCCGCCCGCGCGAGCGCCAGCGCGATCCCTCGCCCGATGCCGCGAGCGCCTCCGGTGACGAGAGCGACTTTTCCTTCGAGACTCCGCATGCTGCCTCCTTTGCTTTCGTTTCTCGCCCGGTCACGCTTGGCGTCGAACGATCGCGTGACGATCAAGATCCCTGCCGACGCGAAGGGCGACTGACGTCTGGTTCGTGGAAGCGGGCCTAGTGTCGCGCCGCGCCGACGATGACGAAGGCCATGATGCATTCGCGATCGGCGAGATTCCGCCACGCGTGACGCGTGCCGTTCTGAATCACGCAGTCGCCGACTTTCAGGTGCGCTTTCGCGCCATCGTCGAGCTCGAGCCAGATCTCCCCGGACAGCACCACCCCGTAGTCCACCGTGCGCGTGGTATGCATGCCTGGCGCCCCGTTCTCCATGCTGTCGGCCATGCGGGGAAACTGCGCGTAGAACTCACGCTCGCCGGCTTCGAGGTCGACGCCGGATTCGGCGGCCCGCGTCAGGTCGCTCGCGGCTGGAAACGTCACGACACAGAATTCGGTGCCACCGGGATCCGGAAAGAACGGATGCGGAGCCACAGTGGGATCCTCGTGGCTCGCCGGAAGCTCAGGGATGCCGGCGACCGTCCAGACCTCGTCGATGCGAAATCGTGGCACGCCCCTCATCGCCACGCTGCGCGAGACGGGGCCCTCGCTCGCGAAGATGGATTTTCCCACTCGATCATGGCCCGTCACCACTCGTCGCATTGCAACCTCCTCGAGCAAAAGAGAATCACGGCGAAACGCGGAGGGTCAACCCCGAGCCCGCCGGCGCCGCGTGACGATCCAGCCGTAGACGATTGCGTTGACCCCGAGCGCCAGCGTGCCGAGAGCGATCTGCGTTTCTCGCGTCAGGCCCTCGGGGTAGAGCAACGCCGTCAGGTAATGATCCACGAAGTCTCCCGTGTAGCCCGGCTCGCCACCCCGGCGGCGCAAGAAGATCTCGAGCGGAGTGAGCGGACAGACGAGCCCCGCGTACTCCACGAGTACGCCCCAGAGCGCCGCCGGCGCGTGAATCCACACCCACCTCGGCCAGCGCAGCACAACGAGACCGCCGAACACGACGAACGCGGCGAACGCCGCGTGTGCGAGCAAGACGAGATCGGCGAGCAAGCGATACGACACCAGGCGCTACGGTTTCCCGAAGAAGGAGGTGATGTCGAAGCAGATCGTCCTCGACGAGCCCTCGGCAGTGAGAATGTGGATCGTCTCGAGCTGTCGGCCAGCCTCCTGCGACAAATCCTGCGAGGCGATGCGGGAGCCAGCGCGCTTCGTGAAGACCCACCACCGCTCTGCCCGAACTCCCTCCGTCTCGTGGCGCGCACCGACGATGACGATCGCCCGGCGGCAGCTCGATCCATCGCCTCCCGCAAATTGAATGTGCCCCTCGGGCGTCGGCAGCAGGATCGGAGCAGGCAGGGGATCGGCCAGTCCCGAGCTCGCCAGCAGCGTGGCGATGAGAACGGATCGGGTCGGAGCTCGTCTCCGGCGGCCGGCCGTGCTCGCGGGCGCGTTCATTTCGGGAACTCACGAATCGTAGCGAAGCAGCGCTCCACGTCGTCCACGGACACGGGGTGCCCGCATCCGGCGAAGCGTTCGAGGCGAGTCGTCCCCGCGGGCGATGCCCGAGCGAGATCGTGGCCGTCCTCCACCACGACCGGATCGCTGACGTGCAAGCAATCGACCCAAACCGCCTGAAAGAGCGCGTCGATGAGCTTTAGGCGCTCGGCGAGCCTCGGCAGCTGCGTCCACGCCGGGTAGGCATTCGGCGAAATGTAATCGAAGTAGAAGCGGATGGTCGGCACGGCAGAGTGCGTTTCGATCGTCAGCCGTTGCCCAGTTGCTGCCGTAGGAGAGGATGTAGAGCCATTCCCCATCGACCCTTTGCGCATGATAGGCGAACGAGTCCTTGCCGGGTGGAAGCCGTGCAATGGCGACGTGCGCCCGCTTCCTTCCGGCGATGGGCGACAACGGCGGGCTCAGGAAATACGAGTTCGGGTTGAGGCGCTGCGTGAACGGCCGTGCGCGCTCCTCGATGTCGTTGGCCGTCCAGAGATTCTTCTTCTCGTCCATCGCGATCGCCTCCTCGGCGGGTTCCGATGTGCTGGGAGCCGAGCAGTCGTCAGACCAAGCAGGTTGCCACTGCGGGCTTCGAAAAGAAACCTTCGTCAGAGAGGGAAGCGAAACGCCAAGATGTAGGTCAGGAATACGCAGTAGGGGGACGCAGCGCGGTCCAATCAGAGCCGTGGGGAACATTCAGTGGCGCTCGTCTGGCTCGTCCTCGGCCCGCGGATCGAGTCGAAGCTCGACGAATGAGCCGCGAAACTGACCGGACCCTTGGCCGCCGCCTCACGAGTGGTCGCAGCGGTCGAGAACGGGCTTGATGTCGATCACCGCAGTGCCGTCGATTGCCTCCCCGCCACGACGTTCCGCGCGAGGGGGAAAACGCCGGCGAACGCGGTCGACGTAATCACGATTCTCAACAACGTCGTGCGTCTCGGCGAAATGCTCGACGAGGGGTCACGCCGGGAGGTCGGTGAGCCACCGTACGTCGAGCTCTCGAAGCATCCGAAGATCAAGAAGGCGGACGGAGCAACTCCTCCGCGCGCTTCAGATCTTCCGGCGTGCCGACATCGCTCCAGAATCCCTGAAGGGGAAAGGCGTAGATCGCCAACCCGTCGCCGAGCATCGCGCTGATCGCATCGGGGATCTCGTATTCCCCCCGCGGCGAGGGCTTCACCGCGGCAGCGTAGTCGAAAACCGCGGGGCGAAAGACTGCGATTCCCGCGTTGTTCCAATGCGTCTGCGCGGTGCCGGGAGGAGGCTTCTCGAGGATCCGCTCGATGCGGTTGTCGGCATCCACGTATACCGCAGCGCCGCGACAGGGATCCTCGACCCAGTTAACGCCCAGTAAGCCGTCCGGCTGCCTCTCGAGGAACGTGGCGAGCAAAGCGGGGTAGTTTCCCGGCTCGGCAAGAATGTCCCCCCAGGCGAGCAGGAACGGGCGGTCGCCGATCGAGTCGCGGCCGAGCAGCAGCGCCCGGGCGGTACCGTCCTGCACCTCCTGCCGTCGGTAGACGAGCTCGACTCCGAGCCGAGCCCCATTGCCGAAGTAGTTCTCGATTCGGTCGGCATGATACCCCGTGACGACGACGAATCGCTCGATGCCCGCGTTTCGCAGCGTGAGCAATATGTGCTCGAGAAGCGGGCGCCCGGCGATCGCAAGCATCGCCTTCGGCAGATCTTGCGTCAGTCCCTTCATCCGGGTGCCGCGCCCTGCGGCGAGGATCACCGCATCGCGAACCGAGGCCGAATCGCGTCCGGTCATGGCCGGCGATCCTGCTCGACGACTCTCTGCTGTTCAAGGGGCGAAATCGCCCTTGTCATGAAAATCGACTGGGACTATTGTGGCTCGGTCACACATGAACGAGGGGAATACCGGCAAAATCCACTTCCTCAGTGGCCGGGGACGTCGGTCGACGACTCGGATGCTGCGCAGGAAGAGCGAGCCTCCCGGGGGCTCGTCCGGCGAGCGCCGTAAGCCGTCGCCTCAGGAGACTACGTGGCTCGCACGGGTGTTGTTCATCGAGGGGATGTACTTCGCCCTTCTCTGGCTCGCGGAGGGCACCGATCTCTTCTCGTTTCAACCCGATTCCGGGCTTCGCCAGTTGCTCTACTCGTTTTTTCCCGCGGAGATCTTCGTCGCCGTGATCGCCGTCGTCGGCGCCTACGAGCTACAGCAACACGCCGGCAAGCGCGATGCGTTCGCATTGGTGGCTGCCGGAGGCCTGGTGTCCCTAGCGCTCGAACGGCTGACCCTGCTCGTCTCCGGAGGATTTCGGCACGATTTGAGCCCCGGTGAGCGCCTCGAAATCACGGCCATGGGCATCTGCATGGGGGTGGGAATCTGGACGATCTCTCACTCTCTCCGCTTCCGAGCGGAGGAATGACGCTCCGCCGCTCGGCATGCCGGCCGCTGCCCGCCTGAGAGACCGGTTGTTCGCCAGGCGTTCCGCCGGCGAGGAAGAGCCGTTCGATCCGCGCCTGCTTTCGCGGCTCGATCGCATTCGGTTTCGTTTCGGCCGGGTGCGCGGTGCACGCGGTGGAGAGACGCCGGTTCGAGGGCTGACCCAGGAATCCGGGATCGAGGTCGAAAGCTTCAAGAGCTACTCCGCTGGCGACGACATTCGTTACGTGGATTGGAACGCCGTCGGCAGACTCGACCAGCTCCTCACGCGGCGGTTCGTCGCCGAGCGCGAGATTCCAGTGCACGTGCTGCTGGATGCCAGCGCGTCGATGGGCGTACCGGCGGAGGATCGCAAGTTCGGTTTCGGCGTCCAGCTGGCTGGCGCGCTCGCATACATCGCGCTCAACGGCAACGATCCCGTGCGCATCGCCGCGCTGCGCGAAGGGTCTCGAGGAGCGGAGGTGGAGGAATCGCCGCTGCTTCGCCATCGCGGCCGCTATCTGCGTCTGAAGCCCTTCCTGTCTGCTCTGGTGCCTTCGGGAAGTACGGCACTGCTGGACGGTGTCTCCCGATACCTCGGAAATCATCGAGAGCGCGGCATGGCGGTCGTCATCTCCGACTTTCTCGTCTCCCCTGATCTCTACGAGCGGGCGCTCGAGCGTCTGCAGGCGAGGCGATTCCAGGTGCAGGCCATCCAGGTCGTCGGACGCGAAGAACGCGCACTCGAGGCGCTCGGCGGCCGCTTGCGCTTGAGAGACTCGGAGACCGGCGGCATCCGTGAAGTCGTGCTCTCGGCCACGGACCGGCGCCGCTACGCCGCCGCGTTCGTCGCGCGGGTCGAGGCGATCCGCTCCTTTTGCCATCGGAGCTCGATCGGGCACGCGACCGTCTCCGCCGACTTGGGCATCGAGCACTGTCTGACACGCGTTTTTCCGGCTAGCGGAATGCTGCGTTTGCGATGATGGGCTTTTCCTCGCCAATTGGTCTTGCCGCGCTGCTCTTCGTGGGCCTACTCGTCCTGCTGCATCTGCGCAGGCGCCGCCAGCGGGAAGTCGAGGTGTCGAGCTTGCTGCTGTGGGAAGCGGTGCGGGACGAGCCGCGGCGTGGCCAGTTCCGCCCGAACCTGCTGTTCGCGCTGCAGGTCGTCCTGCTCGGTGCGCTCGGCGTGGCGGTCGCTCGCCCCTACTGGTCCGAGCAGGCGGCCGCAGTCGCCGGCGGGCGCACGATCCTCGTCTTCGACGTCTCTGCCAGTATGCGGACGGTCGAGGACGGAGAGCGGCGATTCGATCAGGCGCGGCGCAAGGCCGGAGAGCTGCTCGCCGGCCTTGGCCGCGACGTCGAGGTGATGATGATCGCGGTGGCGGCACATCCGCGCGTGATGGTCGCCTTCACGCGCGACCGTAGCGTGCTCGCGCGCTCTCTCGAAGCGCTCGAGCCGAGTGACGCACCGACCCGGCTCTCACTCGGCATCCATCTCGCACATTCCGCAGCGGCTGGACACGTTCCGCTCGAAATCGACGTGTTCACCGACCTTTCCGAAGAAACCGTCGGATTCTCCCCGTCGGCGGGCGAGCGGCTGCGCTTCTTTCGTTTCGGGCGCACGGACGACAACGTCGCGCTGGCGGCGCTGCGCGTCTATCAGAACCCGTTTCAAGACGCCGGCGAGGCGCGCGGCTATGCGCTGGTCAAGAACTACGCGCACCACCCGAAGGAGCTCGCGCTTCACGTGACCCTCGCGTCCAAGCCCGTGCTCGATGAGACCCTTCACCTCGCGGCTCGGGAATCCCGCGTCGTGCCCATCCGCACGCTTGCCGAGGCGGGCCGCCTCGAGGCATGGCTCGACGTCGCCGATGCGCTCGGCATCGACAATCGCGCGCTCGCCTTCGTTCAGCCGGCGAGACGGATTCGGGTGCTCGCGGTGAGCGACAGCGCGGTAGTCCTCTCCGACCTGAATGCGTTGGCACACGCGGTACCCGCCATCGACCTGCGCCACGTCGCGCCGAACGAATTTCGCGCCGAAGACTCGCGGCTCGCCGAAGTGGCGATCTTTCACGGCTTCGAGCCTGCCGAGCCGATGACCGCGAACAGCCTCTATCTGTATCCTCCGGCGACCAACGGCTTGTTTCGATCGGATCGGGACGTCGTCGGGGCACAGATCCTCGATTGGAACGAGACCGATCCGATCTTGCACGATCTGCGTTACGTCGAGGCCTTGCCGCTCGATCGAGCGCGGCTTCTCGCGTTGCCGCCCTGGGCACACACGCTGATCGCGTCGCGCGCCGAAGGCCGGGACTTCCCGTTGGCATTCGCGGGAGAAACGGGCGGCCGCCGCATCGTCTGCTTCGCGTTCGATCTCGCCGGGCGGTCGCTGGTGAAGAGCGAGAACCTGAGCCTGCTCCTGTTGATGCTGAACGCGCTGCGCTGGCTAACGCCGCCCGATCCGAACGCGCCGGTTCAGGTAGACGTCGGCGACAGCTATCGGGAAGCTCTATCGGCGCCGCTTCCTTTGACCGTGGTGACGCCCGACGGCCGAACCGAGAATCGCCCCGCGAAGCAGCAGGTCTCGCTGGAAATCTCCCGGGCGGGGGAATATCGCCTCACCGCTGGAAGCGAGCAGCGCACCGTCTACGCGAATCTGTTCGACGCGGACGAATCCGACGTCGGTCGCGAGAAGGGCCCGGGAGAAGAAACTCTCCAAGGCACCGCGGCGGAATCCGGCGCAATCGTCGCCGCGACTCTCCTTCACGAGCTCGGGCGGGCGCTGCTGGTTGCCGGACTCCTGCTCGGCCTTCTCGAGTGGGGATACTGGTCGTGGCTCGAACGCCGCGACAGGGGATCGGCCGATGCTCTCTGATCTCCTCTCGGGGAGAGCCGCGCTCGCCTTCGTCACGCCCCCGCGGCCGTGGATGATCGCGCTCGCGGCACTGATTTCGCTGCTGCTGATCTTCGCGGCGCGCCGACGTGCGCCGCTCGCGGCCCTGCTGCGGCTCGCGGCTCTGGGGCTCATCTTGCTCTCGATCTGCGGGCTCTCGGTCGAGACGCGCGAAGGCGCGCAGGACCTCTGTATCGTGCTGTCCGAGGACGTGTCGGCGAGCGTCGGCGCGGCCGGGGAGCGGCTCGAGGCCGAGCTCGTCCGTGACCTGGTGCCGAGGCTCCGGCCGAGCGACGAGCTCGGCGCGGTGGCGTTCGCCCGCCAGGCCGAAGTGGTCGCCTGGCCGTCGGCCCCGCCCCGGCCGCCCAGCTTCGCACGGGTGAAGCTCGATCCATCCGCGACCCGGCTGGCCTCGGGCATCGAGCTGGCCGTGCCCCTCTGCCCCGAGGGCAGCGAGAAGAAGATCGTGCTCGTCACGGACGGCAACGAGACGATCGGCGAAGCGCGTCGCGCCACCGCTCTGGCGCGCGAAGCCGATGCCCGGGTCTACGTCGCAGTGCCCGGCGCCGGCCGCGCCGGCGGGCTTTACTTCGAGAAGCTGACCGCACCGCCACTGGTTCGCGAGGGATCCGTCTTTCCCCTGCGCGCGACGGTCCGCAGCGGCTTCGCGCAGCCGAAGACCGGGTCGCTCGACATTTTCGTCCACGGCGAGCTCGTCGCCCACGAGACCCTGCGTCTCGATCCCGGCATCAACGTCTTCGAGGTCCCGTATCAGCTTCATGAGCGAGGGTCGGTGGAGATCGCGGCGCGGCTCTTCGGCGAAGGCCTGACCACCGAAGAGAGTCGGCAGACCTCGCTGGCCGTCGCCGGCCCGATCCGCGCGCTCGTCATCAGTCACAGCCGCGACAGCGCGCTCGCCAAGGCGCTTCGCCTCCGTGATGTCGATGTCGAGTTCCGTGATCCCGCGGGCTTTCCTAAGCTCGAGGAGCTGCTTCAGTATCACTGCGTGATCCTCGACGACGTGCCGCGCAAGGAGCTTCCGGATGCGGCGCTCGAGGCGCTCGAGTCGTACGTCAAGAATTTCGGCGGCGGCTTCTTGATGACCGGCGGACCACGTAGCTTCGGCGACAAGGCCTACCAGAAGTCCGCGGTCGAGCGGATCCTGCCGGTGAGCCTCGTCGAGCAACAGCCGAAGGCGAAGGGCCGGGCCCCGATGGCCGTCTTCCTGCTCATCGATCGATCGAACAGCATGGGTTACAACAGCCGGAGCCACGACATACGCGACGGCGAGAAGATGCGCTACGCACGGGAAGCCGCGCTGGCGCTCGTGGAGCAGCTGCGACCCGAAGACCGCGTCGGCGTGATCGCCTTCGATTCCGATCCTTACGTGCTCGGACCGCTGCGGACGCTGTCGGAGCAGCGGGAAGTGCTCGAGGACCGGATTGCGCGCCTCGTGCCGGGAGGTGGCACCGACTTCAAGGCCGCGCTCGAGATCGCCACCGCGCAGCTCGTGCAGAGCGGCCTGCGCACGATGCACGTGATCCTGCTCACCGATGGCGACACGAACCGTGGACCCGCGGATCACACCGCGGTCATCCAGGCGATGAGCCGGCTCGGCATCAGCGCAACGACGATCCGCATCGGCGACGACGACGTGAATCTCGAATTCCTGCAGCAAATCTCCCGCGACACGGGCGGGCGCTTCTACCACGTCGAGGACATCGAGCGCTTGCCGCAGCTGATCGTCAGCGATAGCCGCCAGGCGCGCGGCGAGAAGGGCGAGGCGGGGGATAAGGCCGGGGACAAGCCCGCCCCGGGAGGCTCGTCCCGGCCGGCGATCGGCGAGGCGACCGAGGTCGTCCGTGGGCTCGTGGATCAGGAGTTCCCAGTCGTGCGCGACGTGCCGCAGACCAAGCTCAAGGATGGTGCCGACCTCGTCCTCTACGTCAACGACGAGGGACAAAAGCAGCCGTTGCTCGTCACCTGGCTCTACGGTCTCGGCCGCTCGGCAGCGTTCCCCTTCGACCCGGCGCAGCCCGAGGCCGCCGGCTGGGCCGCCTGGCCCGGTTTTGCCAAGCTCTGGTCTCAACTCGTCCGTTGGGCGATCCGCGAGGAGGCGCCGTGGGAGACCAGGCAGGCGGTGCGCTTCCGCGATGGCAATCCCTTCCTCGAAGTGCAGACCTTCGATGACATCGGCGAAGGCAACATCGAAGCGCAGGTATTCACCGGTCCGGAGCGGTCCGTGAGCCTCGCCTTGACGCCAGTTGCGCCGCGCATCTACCGTGCCCCGCTGCCTCTGCTCGCGGCAGGCAAGTATGCTCTGCTGCTAACGCGTCGTGCGGGCGAGCAGATCTTGGGGCAGAAGCGGGACGTGTTGGCGGTCGAGGCCTCGGCCGACGAGGCGGCGAGCGCCGAGCTGGCGCGCAAGCTTCCCGACTTCGAGCTGCTCCGCGAGATCGCCGCCGAGACTGGGGGCTCGCTGAACCCGTCGATCGACGAGCTCGTCGCCCGCCACGGCACCAAGCGCCTGGTTCGACGTCAGCTCGATTGGCTTCTCGTACCCTTGGCGCTCACGTTGCTGCTCGCCGACATCGCGCTCCGCATGCGTCTCGAATCCTGACGGGTGGTCGACAGAACCGACGCGCCGAGGTAAACGGAGAGGCCATTCCGAGGTCGCCATGCGCGTCGTACCGATCCCCGTCCTACTCGACAACTATGCCTACTTGGTCATCTCCGATTCAGGGGCCGCGGCCGTCGTCGATCCGTCCGAGGCGCCGCCGGTGATGGCCGCTGCCGAGCGCGAGGGGGTAGAGCTGCAGGCAATTTGGAACACCCATCATCACTGGGACCACGTCGGCGGCAATCGTGACCTGCTGCTCGGCAAGCCGAGCCTGGAGGTCTACGGGTATGCGGGCGACCGCGCGCGCATTCCGGGAATCACCAATCCGGTGGACAACGGCGAGGAGTTCGACTTCGGGGGGATCCGAGTGCGCATCATCTTCATTCCCGCGCACACCAGCGGCCACATCGCCTTTCACCTGCCCACCCACCAGGTGGTGTTCACGGGTGACACGCTCTTTGCGGGCGGCTGCGGTAGGCTGTTCGAAGGCGATGCCAGCACCATGGTCGCTTCGCTCAACCGGCTGACGGCGTTGCCCGGCGATACCAAGATCTTCTGCGGCCACGAGTACACCGAAAAGAATCTCCTCTTCGCGTTGACGCTCGAACCGGGCAATGCCGCGCTCGCGGCCAAGCATGCGAAGGTCAAAGCGCAAAGCGAACGTCGGGAGCCTACCGTTCCGACCACGGTTGCCGAAGAGCTGGCGACGAACCCGTTCCTGCGCTGCGACAGTTCGGAACTCCGAGCGTCGATCGGCAAGCAGTTTCCCGAAGCGGTGGATGATCCGGTTGCGATGTTCGCCTGCATACGCCAGCTGAAGGACGCGTTCTAAGGCCGGTCGCGACAAGAACCGCAACCGCCCGTAAACGTACGCGAAAGTTGGCCCTCCGCTCGGAGCGCCCGGGCGATGGTGGCGAGATCGCGCTTCGGCATTAAATTACGAGTTGGGTGGCGTCGTCTAATGCAATGATGGTTAATTGGTCGAGCACTGCAAATGTGGTGGATTATTGCGGCCGATTGTTTTATTATTACAAAAGAGAGGAGTATTAATTGAAACGTATCCCGGGCATAAGACCCCGCTTCACGCGCTGTAGGATCGTGCGTCCGGATGGAAGCGTTCTTGAAGGATGGGAGATGTTCGTCGGTGAACGCTCTTACGGGCGATCAAACAGCCGAACCGCACTGCTGAAATCGTGGGAGGCCCGCTTGGAGGAAGCCGAGAACGGTCGGCCGTTCGCCTTCCGGCCGATGTACCGGCGCTCACAACATCCCGAGCGCACCGCGACCAAGCGCACCGACGAAAAGACCAATCGCGGCAAAGCCACACGCCGCAGCGCCTAGCGAGTCTAGGATCGATCGAGAAAGGGTTCGGGGCTCGAGTCGAGCCTCGAACCCTTTCTTTTTTCCCTCACCCAGCGACCGGCGTCCGCGCACCCCGCCCCGCGCCGGCGTGTGCAGCGCGCGTCTCCTCGAGCAGGCGCACGAAATCCTCGATCGCGATGTAGCCGACCGTTCGGTGCTGCTCTTTGCCGTCCGCGGCGAAGAAGATCGTCGTGGGAACGCCGAGCACTCCGTACTTGGACAGCAAGCTCTCCGTGTCCTTCGACATCTCGGTGACGTCGGCACGGAGCATCGCGAATTCTCCAACCTTCGCGGTGACCTCCGGTGCAGCGAACGTCGTTCGCTCCATCTCGAGACAGGGCAGGCACCAATCGGCCCGGAAATCCACGACGGCCGGACGGTCCTGAGCGCGAGCCTCGTCGAGGGCCTGCGTCGAGAATTCCAGCCACGAGATGGCGCTCGCTTGCGGCGCGCGCAGCGCGGGCAGCGCGACCCAGAGAGCCGCCAGTAGCGCGCTCGCGCCCGCGGTCCGCTTGACGAGGGCGAAGTATCGAAGACGCCGTCCGTGACCGTCGAGAAAGCCGAGGGTGATTCCCGCGCAACCGATCAAGCCCGCCATCGCCCATGGCAGCACGCGAGTGGGAAGCAGGGGCCGCACGAAGTAGAGCGCGAGGCCCAGGAGCAGGAAACCGAATACCCGCTCCACCCAAACCAACCATTCACCCGAGCGAGGCAACCGCGTGATCGATCCGGCGGCTGAGCCGAGCACCACGTACGGAGCGCCGAGACCGAGCGCGAGCGTAAAGAAGAGAAGGAACCCGAACCCCGCTTCGCCTCTGGCACCGACCGCCAGCAGCAGGCCGACGACGATCGGTCCCACGCAGGGAGCGGCCACGACGCCCATCGTCAGGCCCATGAAGAGCGCGCCCGCGAGCCCGCCCGCCGCGCCGCCGAATCTCCGGAGCATCCAGGTAGGGGGCTGAATGGTGTAGACGCCGAAGCTCGAGAGCGCGAGCGCGACCATGAGCGCCGCGATCAACACCAAGGTGACCGGTTGCTGCAGCGCAGAGCCGAACAGACCTCCGGAAAGCGCGGCCGCCACGCCGAGGGCGGAGAACGTCAACGCGATGCCGAGGGCGTAGGCGCTCGCCAGCACGGTCGCCCGCGCGCGCCGCTGCCGTGCCTGGCCACCGAAATACGCGACCGTCACCGAGATCAGCGGGTACACGCACGGCGTGAGGTTCAGCCCGAGGCCCATGAGGAAGACGAGGGCGAGGGTCGGCGCTAGGCCGTAGCGGGTGAGCCAACTCTCGATCGGCGCCTCGTTGCCCGACGCACGAGCGCTCGGGGGCTCGAGGTTCGTCGGCCGCCTGACGAGAAAGGTCCGCGCGACGTCCGTCGGCCGCAGGCAACGCGTGTCGTCGCAGGCCTGGTAATGGAGCTTCGCCTGGAAGGTCGCCCCCTCCTGGGTCAAGGACGCGCTGACTGCGAGCGGAATGCGGAAGCGAACCTGCCCGCTGTAGAGGAGCAGCGACTCGTCGCCGGCGAAACCGAGCGTGCGCCTTTCCGGAGCCGGATACTCGATCTCGCCCACCTCGAATCCCGGCGGAGGCGTGACCGAGAGCGTCGTGGGGATCAGCGCATCCGACAGCGGACGATGTGCGTTGACGTGCCAGCCTTCGGCGATCTCGGCGAGCAAGAGGACGTCCAGCGCATCTTGCGAAGGCGAATAGTTCGCGCTCTCGACTTTCAGCCGGACGATCTCCGCCGGGATCGGCGGAGGATCCGCGGCCATGACCGGAGAGACGACACGGACGAGCGTGCAGCCGATCGTGAACAGTGCAGCCGCGAGGCGCGATGGGGGCATCGACTGAGAATCGCTAGTGGAGTGCGTGGCAAATCCCGTTACGCATCTTTGGGGGTCGACGACGCCTGTGTTTGCGGTCGAGCCGTGCCGCGATCGACCGCAAACGCACGCAGCCGAGCGAAGGCGCGGAAGGCTCGAGCCCTGGATGGGTGATTGTGTTCCGCGCTCCGCGCGGTGGGCGCCGTTTCCGGTCGATCCGAATACCGCTCGACGGGAAACTGAACCGCTGTTCGCAAGATCGCCAAGAGTCAAGGAGCGCGGGACGCGCTACGCTATACACCCTCGGGAACCGGGTAGCTCGCGTCGAGCGCCAGTGGCACGCACTCGACGATCTCCAGACCGTAGCCCGGAAGGCTCACCAGGCGCCGCGGATAGTTGGTCAGCAGGCGGATCTTGCGCACGCCGATGTCGCGCAGGATCTGCGCGCCAATTCCGTAATCGCGAAAATCGCTGAGCCGCCCGCGCGAGGCGGTGCTCGGGCGCGTGTCCTCCCCGGCGCCCGCCCCCCAGGTGATCTCGTCGGCCATGCTCTCGCGGCGCAGATAGACCACGACGCCTCGTCCTTCCTGATCGATCCGCATCATCGCCCGGTGAAGCATCTCGCCGGTGTTCCGGCTCTGGTAGGCGAAGACGTCGCCCGGGAGGTATTCGGCGTGGGCGCGAACGAGGATCGGCTCGTCGTCGGCGACATCGCCGCGCAGTAGCACGAGGTGCTCGCTGCCGTCGACGTGGGACTGGTAGACGCGGGCGCGAAACTCGCCAAAGCGGGTCGGCAAACGGGCCTCGCCGAGGCAATGGACGAGAGAGTCGTTGCGCAATCGGTGTTGGATCAGATCGGCGATCGTGGCGATCTTTAGCTTGTGAAGCTCGGCGAACAGCTCGAGATCCGACAGGCGGGCCATCGTGCCGTCGTCGCGCATGATCTCGCAGATCACCCCCGCCGGGCGCAGCCCCGCGAGGCGGGAGAGATCGACGGCACCCTCGGTCTGTCCCGTGCGCACGAGCACGCCGCCTTTGCGCGCGATCAACGGAAAGACGTGACCGGGCGTGACCAGGTCCTGCGGAGTGGCGCCGTCGCGGATCGCGGTGAGGATCGTCGTCGTCCGGTCGGCGGCGGATTGACCGTGAGTGATCCCGCGGCGCGCGTCGATCGAGACGGTGAACGCCGTGCCGAGCGGGGAGTTATTCTCGCGCGCCATCGCCGTCAGGCCGAGCTGCTCGCCGCGCTCCGACGTGATCGGGAGGCAGATGAGGCCGCGCCCGAATTTGGCCATGAAGTTGATGGCGTCGGGAGTGACCCGCTCGGCGGCCATGCAGAGATCGCCCTCGTTCTCGCGGTCCTCGTCGTCCATGAGGATGATCATGCGTCCGGCGCGAATCTCGGCAATCGCCTCCTCGATCGCGGCGATGTGTCGGCTCGATCGATCCGGTCGCTGCGGTGTGGTCGTGAACATGCGACGCTTCGAGGGTATCGGGGGCCGTCGGTGGAGTAAAGGAGGGTCCACGGTCGCACCGTCGCCGTCCGTTCCGTGGCTGCCGAAACGGCATTCATGGAGCATGCGTTGGTTGGACCCGAAGCGAAATTGTCCGGCCGGGTGAAACGCGGCGGGCTCGCGGCTGGCGCAGGCCGCGTCACGAGCGCCAGGTCTACCGCGATGCCGTCTTTTCGGGCATGGAAGGCTTCGAGAAAGAAGCTCGTGGCGGACAAGCCAGCCGCGAGCCCGCCGCGTTCAGGTCACGGAAGAAATTTCGGATCGAGGTTGGACAAGGGCGACGACAGTCTGATACCCGGTGCGGTTGCCCGCGATGGGTGGGCCGAAAGGAGACGGAGCCATGGCGATCATCACCTTGCGAGGAAACTCGATTCACACGGCGGGCAATCCGCCCGCGGTCGGCAAGCAGGCCCCAGATTTCGTCCTGGTCGACGGCAAGCTCGCGAACAAGAGCCTCGCCGACTTTGCCGGCAAGAAGAAGCTCCTCAGCATCGTGCCGAGCCTCGACACGCCGGTCTGCGCGCTCTCGACGAAGAAGTTCAACGAGCACGCGAAGACCCACTCGGACACGGTCATGCTGTTGATCTCCGCCGACTTGCCCTTCGCGCAGGGCCGCTTCTGCGCCGCCGAGGGGACGACGAACGTCGTTCCGCTGTCGATGATGCGCTCGCGGCAGTTCGGCAAAGACTACGGCGTGCTGATCGAGGATGGCCCGCTCGCGGGCATCACGGCACGGGCCGTCGTCGTGCTCGACGAGAACAACAAGGTGCTCCACAGCGAGCTCGTCCCGGAGATCGCGGAGGAGCCGAACTACGCAGCGGCGCTGAAGGCCCTCGGATAGGTGGTCGATGCGCCGGGCTCGCAATCCCCGGTTCGTCGCGCCGCACGGCGACGTCCGAGAGGCGCCTCGAAGCCTCGCCGAGCGCTATCGTGAGGTGCGGCGGACGACCGACCGGCTCGCCGAGCCTCTCTCTCCGGAAGACTGCACGGTGCAGTCCATGCCGGACGCAAGCCCGGTCAAATGGCATCTCGCGCACACGACTTGGTTTTTCGAGACGTTCGTCCTCGAGCGCGGCCTCTCGGACTATCGGCCGTACCATCCGCAGTTCCGCGTTCTCTTCAACTCCTACTACAATGGGGTGGGCGCGCAGCACCCGCGCCCCGAGCGCGGCTTGCTCTCGCGCCCTTCGCTCGACGAGGTCCGAGCGTATCGTGCCGCGATCGATCGCCGGGTTCTCGAGCTTTTCGAGCGCTCGGCGGTCGAGCCGCTCGCCGATACGATCGAGCTCGGCCTCCATCACGAGCAGCAGCATCAGGAGCTGATCGTCACCGACGTGAAGCACATGCTCTCGCTGAATCCGCTCCGTCCGGCGTATCGCGATTGCCCGCCCGCGCCCGCGCGGGACGTCCCGCCGCTTCGCTGGTTTCATCACCCCGGCGGCATCGCCTGGATCGGTCACGGCGGAGGGTCTTTCTCCTTCGACAACGAGCGACCGAGGCACCGTGTGCTCGTGGATGCCTTCGCCTTGGCGTCGCGGCTCGTCACCAACGGCGAGTACTTGGAATTCGTCGAGGACGGCGCGTACGCTCGACCCGAGCTCTGGCTCTCCGACGGATGGGATGCCGTGCGGTCGCAAGGCTGGCAGGCTCCGCTCTACTGGCATGGCGATCGAGACGCGTGGCGGGTGACGACGCTCTCGGGTCTCCGCGACCTCCGACGGGACGAGCCCGTCTGCCACGTGAGCTTCTACGAGGCCGACGCGTTCGCGCGCTGGTCCGGCGCGCGGCTGCCGAGCGAATTCGAGTGGGAGATCTTCGCGGCCAAGACGACGCCGGACGGCAACTTCGTGGAAAGTGGATGGCTCCATCCCACCGGTCTCGAAGCTGCCGCGTCGGATGCGCCGGCGCAGCTCTTCGGCGACGTCTGGCAATGGATGCAGAGCCCCTACGCCCCGTATCCGGGTTACCGCCCGCCCGCCGGGGCTCTCGGCGAGTACAACGCCAAGTTCATGTGCAATCAGCTCGTGCTTCGCGGCGGCTCGTGCGCGACGCCGAGGTCTCACGTCCGTGCGACCTATCGGAACTTTTTTCCGCCGCAGGCGCGCTGGCAATTCAGCGGCATTCGCCTCGCGCGCGACGGCGCGGCGTGAGGCTCGAGATCAAGGTCGTCCCGGGAGCCTCGCGAAACCGCATCGCCGGCTGGCTCGGCGATCGCCTACGGGTCACGGTGAGCGCACCACCCGAGCGCGGCAAGGCGAACCTCGCCGTCGCCGATCTTCTGCGCGAGGTGCTGGGCGTGGACGTCCGGCTCCTCGAAGGCGAGCGCTCACCGCGCAAGATTTTCGATGTCCCGGGCCTGGATGCCGCGGCCATCCGCGAGCGCGTCGCTACTCGACGGTGACGCTCTTCGCGAGGTTGCGCGGCTGATCGACGTCGCTGCCGCGCTCGACGGCCACGTGGTAGGCGAGGAGCTGCAGCGGCACTGTCAACAGGAACGGTGATAGCAGCGGCTGCGTGGCCGGGACGACGAGGACGTCGGCGGCCATCTTGGAAAGATCTTCACTTCGCCGATCGGTGACGGCGATGATCTTTCCGCCGCGCGACTCCACTTCCTTCAGGTTCGACAGGGTTTTGGCGTAGACGTCGTCATGCGGAGCGAGCACGACGACCGGCATCGCCTCGGTGATGAGCGCGATCGGCCCGTGCTTCATCTCGCCCGCCGGATAGCCCTCGGCGTGGATGTAGGAGAGCTCCTTCAGCTTGAGCGCGCCTTCGAGCGCGATCGGGTAGTTGATGCCCCGGCCGAGATAGAGGAAGTCGCGAGCCTGCGCGTACTTGCGTGCGAGCTGCGCCACCTGCTCGGCGAGCGGCAAGGTCTGCTCGGTGAGCAGGGGAATGTTCCGCAGATGGGTGAGGAGCGAGCGGGCCTCCTCCGTGCCGAGCCGGCCGAGCCGGCGCCCCAAGCTCACCGCGAGCAGGAAGAACGCCGCGAGCTGGGTCGTGAAGGCCTTGGTCGACGCGACGCTGATCTCCGGGCCCGCGTGCGTGTAGACGACGGCGTCGGAGCGGCGGGCGATCGACGAGTCGACGACGTTGCAGATCGCCAGCGTCACCGCCCCCGCGCGCTTGGCTTCCTCGACGGCTCCGAGCGTATCGGCGGTCTCGCCGGATTGCGAGACGACCACCAGCAGGTCGTGCTCGCCGAGAACGGGGCTGCGATAGCGGAACTCGCTCGCGTAGTCGACTTCGACGGGCAACCGCGTCAGCCGATTCAGGAAGAACTTGCCGACCAGCGCGGCGTGCCACGCCGTACCGCAGGCGGTCAGCGTGACGCGCTCCACACCGTCGAGGCGCTTGCCGAGCACATCGAGCTCGGCGAGCTCGACCTCACCCGACTCGAGACGGATGCGCCCGCGCAGCGTGTCGATCAGCGCCTGCGGCTGCTCGTGAATCTCCTTCAGGAGAAAATGCTTGTAGCCGCCCTTCTGGGCGGTGACCGCGTCCCAGGTCACGCGGCGGGATGGCCGCGTGTGCGGTTGACCCGCGAAATCGGAGAGCGCGACCGCCTCGCGCGTCACTTCCGCGATCTCGCCGTCCTCGAGGAAGATAATGTCGCGCGTGTATTCGAGTATGGCCGGAATGTCGGAAGCGATCAGGTTTTCCTTCTCGCCGAGGCCGATGACGATCGGGGTGGCGGTCTTGGCGGCGACCAGGCGGTCGCGCTCGAGCTCGCTCATCACCACGATCGAGAAGGAGCCGTGAAGCTGGCGCACCGCGCGGCGTGTCGCTTCGACGAGACTCAGACCCGTTTGAATCTCCTCGTCGATCAGATGCGCGATCACTTCGCTGTCGGTCTCGGAGAGGAGGCTCCGGCCACGGCGCACCAGCTCGGCGCGGAGCTCGAGGTAGTTCTCGATGATTCCGTTGTGGATGAGCACCACGTGCCCGGCGCGGTGCGGGTGTGCGTTCTCCTCCGAGGGGCGGCCGTGCGTCGCCCAGCGCGTGTGACCGATGCCGATCGAACCGGCGAGCGGATTCTTGACGAGTAGCTGCTCGAGGTTGCCGAGCTTGCCGACGCAGCGGCGCACCTGAATGCCGTCCCCATCGAGGGCCGCGACTCCCGCGGAATCGTAGCCGCGGTACTCCAGACGCTTCAGCGCGGAGATGAGAACGTCACTCGCCTCCCGAGAACCGACGTACCCGACGATGCCGCACATCAGCGTTTCCCGCGCTTCATCTGCTTGCGCTTCTGCTCCGTCCAGCCCTTGCGCACCCGCTCGCGCCGTTCATTGTAGACCAGCGCGCCGGCGGGGACGTCGTGCCGGACGGTGGTGGCTGTGGCGACGTACACGTCGTTGCCGAGGTTGACGGGTGCCACGAGCGTCGTGTCGCTGCCGACTTGCACGCGATCGCCGATGACGGTCGGATGCTTCTCGAATCCATCGTAGTTGCAGGTGATGGTGCCGGCGCCGACGTTGGTATCCCGGCCGATCGTGACGTCGCCGAGGTAGATCAAGTGATTCGCCTTGGTGCCCTCGCCGATCACCGCCTTCTTGGTCTCGACGAAGTTGCCGATGTGTACGCGATCAGCGAGCGACGTCCCTGGCCGGAGGTGAGCGAAGGGCCCGATCACCGCGTCGTTGCCGACCGTCGACTCCGAAATCACCACCGAGAACTTCAGGTGCACGCGGTCGCCGAGCTCGGCATCACTCAGGTATGCGCTACCGTCGATGCGGCAGTCCTTGCCGATCCGAGTCCGGCCGCGCAGCTGGGTATTCGGCCCGATCGTCGTTCCCGTGCCGATCGCCACCCCCTCGTCAATGTACGTCGAGGCGGGATCCTCGAGGATCACCCGCGAATTCTGCCAACGGCGGGCCGCTTCCACACGCTTCTCTCTGCCCATGCTCCGGGCATTTCCGCTCCGGGAGCCGAGATGTCAAGCAAGAGCGGCGACCGATCCGAGACCGGAGGCCGCTCTTGCATCCAGCTAAGCGCGATCCGAAAGTGCGCGGGCTGCGCCGACGACAGGACCCGTGCGGATTTCGGATCGACGGGGCATCACGGGAATTTCGCATCGGGGCTAACGCGGCGGGGCGAGAAGCTGGCCGAGCAACACCGGCCAGTCGTGCTTCCAGTCGAACGACTGACCCGTGTCGCCGTCGTGCGGATCATAGGCCGCGCTCGGCTGGTAGTAGGGATCGTAGGCGGTCGCGACGTCCCCACCGTACCGGCACTTCGCCAGGTCGCGCTCGGCATTGCGTATGTCGTCCTTGTACCACTGCATCGCCTTGCGATGGCGTCCGGTCGGCGCGATCTCGTTGATGTTCGAGCGGTCGAAGTTGATGCGGTCGATGATCTGCCTGCATTGACCGTAGTCGCCGCCGTATCTCGCGCGCCCGTAGTAACCGTCGTTGTCGTGGGGCTGGCGATCACAGTGGTCGCCATCGTAGTGATTCTTGTGGCGCCAAACGCCGGCCCACGGGGGCGGGTCCGCGGCGGCCCGCGGTACGAGCGACAACGTAAGCCCGGCCGCAAAGACTCCCGACAGAAGCAATGGACGCCAGTTCATGGTTTTCCTCCGTTCTGGAGGGTTTAACCCGTCACTGGGCGCCCACGTTGCGCCCCGGAAAAAGCCCGCCCGGATAGCGGGATTTACACGGCGAGCTTGCGGTACCCGCCGCGGAAAAACAGCAGCGGAGGGACGTCCTCCGCCTCGGCGGATTCGACCTCGCCGACGTAGATCGTGTGGTCGCCGGCGTCATAAGACTGAACGATCCGACAATCGATATGACCCACCGCGTTATCGAGGATCGCACAGCCGATGTCGCTCTTGCGGTATCCGATGCCTTCGAACTTCTCGATGCCGCTGGTCGCGAAGAGTCGCGAGATCGTCTCCTGCTCGTCGGATAGAATGTTGATCGCAAACACCTTGCTGCGATCGAAATAGGGATAGGTATCGGCCTTCTTGTCGACGCAGATCAGAATCAGCGGCGGAACCAGCGATACGGAGGTGACGGCGTTAGCGGTCAGGCCGAACGGCCGTCCCTGCTCGTCGCAGGTGGTGATTACGGTGACGCCGGTCGCGAAGTGACCCATCACCCGGCGGAGCTCGTTCTTCTCGATCGGCACGGTCTCGCGCTCCTACCCGGGGCGGATCCTTTGGTCAATCGCGGCTCGAAGCGGCGCCGCGCGGCGACACCTCGCTTCGCTGCCTTGCGACCCGCGGTTGCGAACCGAGCGTCTCGGGGATGCCAACGCCGAGCGCGAGGGTCGCCAGGGCAAAGAGCCCGGCTGTCACGAACGCCGTTTCGAACCCAAATCGGGTGGCCAGAGCGCCGAGCGTCACGGGCCCCAGCAGGAGACCGAGATCGCCAGCCATACGATAGACTCCGATCACGGCGCCGAGCATCTCCCGGGAGGTCAGATCCGCCACCATGGCCGCGGGCGCCGGTGCGAGATAGCCGAGCGCGATGCCGAGACCGGTGCTGACGACGAGCAGGTTGGCGAAGCCCGGCGACCAGGCAAACCCGAAGCAACAGAGGGCCGTGGCCGCGAGCGTCGGCAGCACGATCCGCTGCCGGCCCCGCCGGTCGAGCAGCGCTCCTGCATGCCAGAGCACCGCGAAGTTGGCGAACGCGGAGGCCGAGAGGATGATGCCGATGGCCGATGCGCCGAGCCCGCCGCGCTCGCCACCGAACAGCGGAATCAAGTTGCTACGGGCGCCGGCTCGAACCGAGAAGACGTAGAACGTGAGGAGCAGGATGTAGAGAAACGTCCGGCTGCTGACGTGACGCGCGACCTCCGCGAGCGGCGGCCGAGCGATCGGCGCTTCGTGCTGGGCACGAACCTCGTTCGTCACCAAGGCCCAGGTGAGCCCGGCGACGATCAGGCCGAAGGCCGCCATCACGTAGAAGGGCGCCCGCAGGCCCCATATCTCGGCGACGATTCCGCCGATCGTCGGGCCGAAGGAGACCCCGAGCAGGATCATGCTCTGGTAGAAGCCCATCGCCTTGCCCATCTGCTCGGCGCCGACCGTGCGCGCGAAGAGCGCCATGATCGTGATCACGTAAAACGCCGAGCCGACGCCTTCGATCACGCGGTAGCCGACGAGCCAGGAAAAGCTCGTCGCTCGAGCGCACAGGAATGCGGAGACGGCGGTGATCACGGCCCCGGCGGTAGTGAGGAGGCGCGGGCTCACGCGATCGGCGAGCGCTCCGCCGACGTAGTCGAAGGCGAGCCGCCCGGCGGCGAAGGACGAGACGAGAAGACCCGCGCCGGCATAGTTGACGCTGAACTCGCGCGCGTAGAGCGGCAGGACGGGCGAGATGATGCTGGAGCCGAGCATGATGACGAGGGAGGTCGCCGAGAGCAGTATCACCTGTCGGTCGAGCCCCATCGTCGATGCGCGTAGCCACCGGCGTACGGCCATGCGGAGCAGCTTAGCGGAAAAGCGCAGCCGACCGGAGCGATTCACGGCGGCGGTCGCAGCGGTGGCAGCGGACGCACGCGGGACCCACCGATCGGCTTGCCTTGGCCTGCCCCTTCATTGGAAGATGTCGCAGACCGATGAGGCGAACTGCGAGGAGAGCGCCCCCAGCGGCATTGTGGCTCGTGGCTTCGCTCTGGCTCTCCGCCTGCGGCTCGGCACCCGTGTCACGGTACGAGCCCCCGTACTCCCGCGTGCGCGCCGACGAGATCTCGCAGCAGCGCGACGCGAGCATCGACGAGTTCCTGCCGTGGGCGGAGGAACAAAGCGAGATGATCATCGTCGACAAAACCGCCCGCAAGCTCGTTCTCTATCGGCACGGCAAGCCGGTGAAGAGCTACGCGGTCGTGCTCGGGCGTAACGCCGGGCGAAAGGTCGTCGAGGGCGACCGCCGCACTCCCTCCGGCCTCTACCGGATCACCGCCAAGCGCGTGCATCCCAAGTACCACCGATTCCTGGCGATCGACTACCCGAACGACCGCGTCGTCAAGCCGTACCGCACGGCGAACGGCGGAGCGCCGATTCGCGCCGTGTTGGGGCAAGGCTCGGGCCGCGGGCCCGGCGGCCAGATCGGCATTCACGGCTCGGACAAGGAAGAGCTCAACCGCCTCGGCATCGACTGGACATTCGGCTGTGTGTCGCTCGCCAACCGCGACATCGAGGATCTTTACCAGGAGGTCGACGAAGGGACCTTGGTGGCGATCATCGACGATCAGCAGCCCTGAGTGTGATTCCGCGCGAGCCTGGCGAATCGCGCGAGCGCGCGCTCGCGGCCGAGCTGGGCGAGGTGCCCGCCGGCAAACCACTCGATCGGTGCCTGCCAGTGAGCGGCGAGCGCGGCGGGGTGCTCGGGCGGCACGATGCGGTCGGCCTCGCCCGCGATGACCAGTCGCCGCCCCGCAGGCACCCGCGGGCGATGGCCGAGCGGGCAGTGCGGGGAGAACAAGCGGCGCAGTAGCGCGAGATCGATGCCGGCCGCGCGCGCGTCGGCGTGCTCGCCTCTTCTTCCCGCGCGTTCCCAAAGGATATCGGCGAAGGAGGCGACCGGAATGATCGGCGCCGCGAAGTCGAGATCCGGCTCGAGGGAAGCGAACAGAGCCGTCACGTAGCCGCCGAGGCTCATCCCGGTCACGCCGACCGACGGCGCACCCTCGGCCCGCAGCCAGGCCGCCAAACGGCGAAGATCGGACACCGCCTGAACGAACGCCTCGATCGTGCGTACTGGATCGTTGAGGAGGAGCTGGCCGGACGAGGTTCCCTGCGGCGCCCGCGCGCCGTGGTAGGGGAGAGTCGCGAGCACGACGTCGAATCCGAGGGAGTGGAAGAGGCGTCGCACCCCGAAGGCGCGCCCGTCGAGAACCGGAAAGCCGCCGCGGTACCCGTGGATACAGATGATCACTGGCCGACGCCGGTCGACCCGTCGCCAGAGATAGGCGCGAGCCCACCGGTTTCGTCCGCTGGGGTCGCGAGCCGCAGTGCCGAACTCCTCGGGAAAGATTCGTTGCGGCCGGCTCTCGAAGCGGAGCGACTCGCAAACGGGCAGGCCGAGAAATCGTCGTGCCTTGCGCTCCACCGCGGGAACATCGACGGGCTGCGCGAACAGGACCGCGGGATTCTCGAGGGCGCGGCGGCTTTCGAGGAAATCGATTGCGCGCCGATAGCGCTCGGCGCGCTCGCGGATGCGCTGCGGTGGAGATCGTCCGATCCGCCAGGCCTCGTAGCGGAGCGAGCTCTCGTCGACCCAGCGCCCGACCTCGAATTGCAGACGCCCGACGAGGCTTTGCGGCGCCGATCGCGCGGGTGGCACGTCGAGCAGCAGATACGGATTCACATTCACGACGGCCGCAGCCTAGCACTTGTCCGGGGTTGATCCACTGCGTCAAAACGCGGTAGCCAGGTCCACTCCGAGGGGCACAGTTTGGCTGAAGCCTCGTTCTCACGCGTGAGCCGGGTGCGTGCCGGGTGGTTGCGCCGCGAGCTCGGAACGGCGTACGAGCTTCTCGTCGCGCTCAAACGAACGATTGATCGCATGGAATCATGAATCCGGGGGCACTGCTCGAAGCATGACACGATCGAAGTTCGTGCTGGCGATCGACGAGGGTACGACCGGAGTCCGCGCCCTTCTTTTCGACGAGAACGGACGGGTGGCCGGCCGCGCCTATCGCGAGGTGGGCGCGAGCTATCCTCGCGTCGGCTGGGTCGAGCAAGATGCGCAGTCGATCTGGGAGCGCACGGTCGAGGTGGCGAGATCCGCGCTCGCGGGTGCCGGCGCCGCCGGCCGAGACCTCGCTGCGATCGGCGTCACCGGCCAGCGCTCGACGGCGGTCGCCTGGAGCCGCACGACCGGCCGCCCGCTGCATGCGGCGCTCAGCTGGCAGGATCTGCGCACCACCGAGCGCTGCGCCGAGCTGGCTGCGGAGGGCCACATCGCCGAGCCGCTCACGGCGGCCACCAAGCTCGAATGGATGATGCGCAACGTGGAGGCGGTGCGCACCGGCGTCGAACGCGGAGATGCGCTGCTCGGAACGCTCGAGTCGTGGCTCCTGTGGAAGCTGTCGCGCGGCGCGGTTCATGTCACCGACGCGTCCTTCGCCTCGGCGACCTGCCTCTTCGACTTCTTCGGAACGGGTTGGAGCGAAGCGTTGCTCGGAGTTCTCGGCCTGCCCGAACGAGCGCTACCGGAGATCCGCCGGTCGAGCGAGCGCTACGGCGAGACGGAGGCGGGGCTCTTCGGCGCCGCCGTGCCGATTGCCGGGCTTGCCGGCGATCAGCAGGCGGCGATGTTCGGGCAGCTCTGCGTCGATCCGGGAACGGTCAAGATCAGCTACGGCACCTCGGCGATGGCCGACTTGAATGCCGGAACCTCGCTGCAGTTCTCCTCGAACGGCGCCTTTCCGATGGTGCTCTGGAAGCTCGGCGAAGAGCTTCACTATTGTCTCGAAGGCGTCGCGATCACGGCCGGAGCGGCGATTCAATGGCTGCGAGATGGCCTCGGGATCGTCGACTCGGTGGGCGACACCGACGCGGTCGCCCGCCAGGTGCCCGACAGCGGCGGCGTCTGGGCCGTGCCGGCGTTCCAGGGCCTCGGCACGCCGCACCTCGATCGCGCCGCGCGCGCCACGATCGGCGGCCTCTCGCGCGGATCGACCCGGGCACACGTCGTGCGCGCCGTGCTCGAAGGCGTGGCGCTGCGCTGCGCGGAGGTCTTCGACGCGCTCGCGGCCGACTCGCCGTCGGGTCGACCGAGCGTTCTCCGCGTCGATGGCGGTGCGGCGCAAAACGACTTCCTGCTGCAGTTCCAGAGCGACATTCTCGGCATTCCCGTCGAGCGTCCAGCGACGCTCGAAGCCGCGGCCAGCGGCGCGGCCTATCTCGCGGGCCTCGCCGTCGGCTTCTGGCCGGATGTCGAGTCGCTCCAGAAGATCTGGCAGCTCGGCGCGCGTTTCGAGCCGAGGATGTCGGCAGCGGAGCGCGAGGATCGTCGCCAGAGTTTCCACAAGCGGGTCGCCGCCGTGCGCGAGGTCGCGAGCTGAGCGCCTGCGGCGAGGGGGGTGGCGCGCGTCGGCGGCTTGTGTAAGCTCCGCCGATCATGGCGAAGCAGCACGGCGCCCCGTTCGTCGAACACCAGCCCTTTGATGGTCACGTGGAAGCCTTGGGGATCGTCCATGTCGGCGTTTCACTAGCGAGCCCGTATCAGTTCCACAATCGCTCCCACCAGTTCTCCGCTCCCGCCTCGCCGAGGTCCATCTTCTTGCGGATCTCCTCGAGCGGCCAGCCGGTGAGCGAGGCGAGCGTCGACGCCTCCTGCTCGCGGCGTCTTGCGAGCTCGTCGAAGTAGCTCTTCGCGGCCGAGCATTCGTCGCGGCTGCCGTTCCAAGCGTGACGCAGCACGTAGCGGCCCTGGAAGTTCTCGCTGTCCGAGGTCTCCTGGAGGACGAGGTCTTCCGGGAAGGTATCGGGCGAATAGCGCACGTGGAGGCGCGTCACCATCACTGGCAGCGGGCCGCCGGGGAACGGAGCCGGTCGCGTCGGCGCGAATCCTGGCCGCCGTGGGCCGGAATCTTGGTCGAGCCAGAACACGCCGAGCTTGCGCAGCTCCTCGTGCGACAGCGGCTCCGCGGCGCAGGGATCACACCCGCCCATGTTCCAGAAATATTCGGTGTAGACCGCGCGCATCTTCTCCGCCTTCACCTGCGTGTCGAACATCGACTGGTAGAAGCGCGCGAAGTCGTCCTTCACGTATTCGGGCACGTCCATGCCCGTCGGCAGCTTTACCGTGCGGTAGTTCGTCGTCTCGACGCGACCGCCGCGCGTGAGCACGTAGAGGAGGAGATCCTGCGAGCCCTGCGCGTTCACCATGCCGAGACGAATCGGCAGCATGAACTTCGGCGACTCGAACGCGAACTGGAGGGGTCGCAGATAGCGGAGGCCGGTCGCCTTCTGCTCCTTCAGGTTCACCTTGGCGATGAAGAACTTCATGCCCTGCTGGATGTAGGGGTGGAGGGCTCGGCTGGCGCCCTTCGGGATCCGGTAGCCGTTCTCGGTGAGCCACGTCTCGAGTCCGTCCGACTGCTTCGCCGAGAGGATCAGGATGTCGTACTCGCCGACCGTGTACTCGGCCTCGATCGTCACGCCGAGCGACTCGGCACGCTCGGCGGCCTCCTTTCTCATCATCTGCGGTGCAGCCGCCAGCGGCGCCATGCGGTCGTACGCGATTCGCTGGCACGGATTTTCGTCGTGGTACTCGACGAGGCGCGGCGCGCTGTACGCATCGAGGTGCTTGAAGAGCTCGCGGTCACCGATGTGGACCTGGCTCTTCTCGAGGACGACCGGCACGGGGACGACCAGCGCGAACTCCGCGAGCTCGCCCTGGTAGTCGTTCATCATGCTGATCACGCTGCGGGCGCCGTTTCGCGCCAGCACGACCTGCGAGGCCTGGTTGTACAGGGTCGCATCCGCCTTGCCGACGTAGAAGCCGCAGAACGCTCCGGCGTCACGCGGCGCGGCCAGCCAGCCGACCACCGCGAGCGCCAGGGCCGGCAGCGGGGCAAAGTGAAATCTCCGTCGTTTCATTTGAGCCTCCTTGGCGGGTCCATTGGTATTTCGTGGCGGGCCAGAGGGTGTCCCAGAGCGGCACCGCGAGCGCTGCGAAAAAGAGCGCCCAGAGAAGCGAATTCGGCCTGTAAAGCGCGAACTGCCAGACGTACGCGAGTGCGGCGACCAGCGCGGCGTGCGCGATGCGGCCCCGCGGGTGATTGGGGATCGTCATGGGATCCGAGATCATGAAAAACGCGAAGAGCAGCAGCGCGCCGCTCTCGAGCTGGTGAACCCATACGGCTCCGCGCTGACCGAGCCAGAGGACACGCAGCGCAGCCGCGCCGAGGTGGAATCCTAGAAACGCGAGGCTCACGTCTGCACGCCGCGCGCGGTGGACGACCAGGCCGCCGAGCGCGACGAGCCAAGCGGCGAACACGAAATCATCTCCCCACTGTGCGGGTGAGACCCAGGCCCCGGGCAGCGCGACGAGCGCAAAGAGGACGCCGAGATTTCCCGGGTTGAAGAGGTGCTTGCCGCGCGCTCGCACGACGAACTTCGCACCGATCGCGACGCTTGCGGCGATCGGATGGGCCCAGAGGTTGTCGGCCCGAAGCAGCAGAGACAGACTGAGCGCCGTGATCACCGCGCTGCGCAGGCTCGACCGTGTCGCGCCGTGCAGCCGCTCGCCGAGGCGCTGCGTCAGGATCGCCGCGGCGAACGCGAGGGCGCTCTGCTCGGGACGGATCGCAAAGTCGCGGAGCCACGCGCCCGCGGCGAGCAGGATGCCGAGGAACGAGATCTGAAATAGTCGCGGATCACTCGGAAGAGCGAGGAATCGGGTCGACGGCGCTGCGTTCGCTTCGGTCACGTCTCGGTCCTCGCAGGGGAGAACGCGCCGCCGGGCGCCGCTTGCGATCTTTTTCGGGAAGCGCCGGAAGAGGCGCGTGAATCAGAGCTTGGACCAGCTCTGGCCGCCGTCTTTGGTGGAGAATCGTTCGCCGCTGGCGCTCCGCACGGTCGCGTTCGTGGCGTTCCGGGCCCTGATCTGGGTGAGATCGCTGGTCGTCGGGGGAACCAGTCGCTGCCAGTGCTCGCCGTCCGTCGTGCGCAGCACCAAGCCGCTTCGACCGGCGAGCCAGCAAATCTCGGCGGAGGGCGCCGAACCGGCCAGCAAGCCGGTTGCGTCACCGGTCGGCTGGGCTCGCCAGGTCTTGCCGGCGTCATCGGATCGCTCGATCGTGGCCTCGCTCAACCGCCAAGCGACGTCGCGCCTGGTACGCGCGATGATGACGACGCCGCGGTCCGTCGTCGGCTTCATCGCCTTTGCGGCGACGCCGGCGTTTACCTCGCCCGCCGGCGCCGGTGCCGCTTGATCGGCGCCAAAGGCCTCGAGCGTGCGCTCGTCTTTGGCTGCCTGCTTCGTTTCGGAGGGTTCGTTCGCGCCCTCTCGAGGAGCCATCGCGCGGGGCGAAGCGGGCTCGAGGCTCGGTGCGCCGGGTGATTGCTGTACGGCTACAGTCGGTGCCCGCGCAAGCGTGTCCGCCTTCTCACGCGCCATCGATTCGGCCAGTGCGGATCGGGATTCGGCGGCCGGCATCTTGTCCAGCTTCGGTGGAGCGGCGGGACTCGGAGCCGTCGTCAGGGCGGGCGCCGCTTCCGGTGCCTCTAGCCCCTCCTTGGTTTGTGTATCCGTGTCGCGGCTCGCTGCGAGCGGCACGGCGTTCTCCGGCGCTCGGGCGCGCAATTCGGATTCGCGCGATTTTCGCGAGGCCTCTCCGATGAGCGGAGCGAATCGGTAGGTCACGCCGATCGCCAGCACGGCGCTCGCAGCCAAGGCAACCGGGCCGACCCATGTCCAAAGCGCCCGCCGCCTCGGCGTGAACGGCGTCGCTCCGACGGCCGGCTGCGATGGCGGCATGACCTTCTCGGGCTCGGGGGATGGTTCGGCCTTCACGACCGTCGCGGGCGGAGCCGGTTCGACCGGCTTCGGCTGCGCCGGCTCGGGCTGCAAACGAAGCAGAGCCGCAATCTCGGCCTGGCAGCCGCTGCAGCTCGAGAGATGGATCTCGAGCTCTCGAGCCTCCGTCTCCGCCAGCTTGCCCTCGAAATAGGCGGATAGCAGACCCGGATGCGGACAGTCCTTCCGGGAAGGCCCCAAGTCCTCGCGCAGGAACGAGGCGAGGATGTGCTCGAAGCTCTTGTCGCTGTCGGCCGAGCCGCTCAAACAACTCTCCTGTCCATTTGGAACGCGCGCATCATCGAAGCTTGCGCAGCTCTAGCACGCCGGCGGCACGAGCTCCTTGCCGAGCTCGAATGGCCAGCATTCCAGGGCTGTCTCGTAACACGCCCGGACTTCTTCCTCGTCGAATCCGTATTCGCTTCGCAGGCGACGTTTCACCTCCTTACGCAGTGAGTCCCGGGTGTGTTCCAGCTTGCGAGAGACCGTGGATTCGTGCTCACCGAGGAGTCGTCCGACTTCGGCAAGCGTGAGTTGTTGAATGTAGTAGTAGGACAGTCGCAGCCGGTCGCGCGGCTCGAGCTGAGACAACGCTCGCGAGAGCGACTGACGCAGGCTCTCGAGGTAGCGTGCGCGGTCGGAGTCGCTCAGTAGAGGCGCGACGGCGACCTCGTGGCCGATCGCTTCGTTCAGTCGGCCGCGCAGGGCCTGGCCGCGATGTGCGGCGCGATAGCCGTCTACGAAAGTGCGCGCCACGACCGAGCGCAGCCAGGTGCCGAGCGAGCTGCGGCCGTGAAAATATTGGAAGAGCGAGCGGCGTCGGCCATCTCGCTCTTCGAGGCCGTAGAGATCGGCGTAGAGGCTGTCGGTGATCTCCTGGGCTTGGGCTTCCTCACGCGCCAGCGAGAGCGCGGCGCCGAAGAGAACGGGGCGGAATCGTCCCAGGAACTCGATCCAGGCCTGCTGGTTGCCGCGCTCGCAAGCCGCCGCCAGTGCGAGATCTTCGACGTGGAGCGAACCGAGATAGCGCTCGATCTCATCGACCTCGAAAATTGCCTCGGCGGCAAACCGTCCAGCCACGCTGCGGTAGAGCGCGGTGGCAAATTCCGACGCGGATAGCTTCCAGCGCTCGGCACGCCCCTGGGCATAGAGACGCTCGATCACGCAGGCATGATGGTCCTGAAACTCATCGAGAGACCGGGCGCTCATCGACGATCATTCGCCCGCTGCAGGCGGTCGCTTGATGGCCTGCTCGCGGCGGGATTGTCGCTGGAGCACGTACACGTAGGGGACGTTTTTCATGCTTCCAACTTCTCGGCGCTCAGATTACTCCCGAAGGCGGAAGAGTGCGAAAGCTCCCTACGCCCCGCTGGCATTCAGAAAATCGATCATCTGGCGCAGTCTTCCGAAGGTGATTCGATTGAAATGGAAGACCAATCTCGGCAGCTCGACCGTCTCGTCGCGCTCCTCCTCGGCGAGCGCGTGCGTCAGGTGGAACCGTCCGCTCACCACGAGATCGGCGAAGTCGGCGTGCAGGCGCTCGAGGACGTCTTCTCGGGGCGGACGCGTCAATCGCATGACGAGCTTTTCGCCGACGTACCGTGACGAATGATAGACGGTGTAGAAGCGGCAAATCTCTTCGACGGCGACGGCGACGTCGTCGGTGACGCGGACTAGCGACAGATCGTCTTCGGAAATCAAGCTCCGGCGGAGGAGGCGGTCGTTCACGTAGTCGCGCCATGCGCTCCAGTAGGTTCCTCCCGGCGCATCGACGAACACGATCGGCATCGGACCGGCTTTTCCGGTCTGCACCAGCGTGAGACACTCGTACGTCTCGTCGAGGGTGCCGAATCCCCCGGGGAAGAGAACCACCGCGTCGGCTTCTTTCACGAACAGCAGCTTGCGCGTGAAGAAGTACTTGAACGTCATCAGCTTGGGATCGTCGGCGATGACATCGTTGGGCCTTTGCTCGAACGGCAACCGGATGTTGACACCGAAGCTGCGCTCGCGTCCGGCCCCGGCCTGGCAGGCGCGCATGATTCCGCCGCCCGCGCCGGTGATCACCATATACCCCTCGTCGGCGATCCGGCGCGCGAACTCCTCGGCTTGGCGATAGGTGGGATCGGTTTCCGCGGTACGCGCGGAGCCGAAGGTGGTGACTTTGCGGACCCCGGCGAAGCGGGCGAAGATGCGAAAGGCGTAACGCAGCTCCCGAACGGTGGCGTTCAGCAGACGGACGTCGGCGATCGACGTGCGATCTTCGAGGAGTCGGATCGCCGTGACCACGAGCTCCTTGACGTACTGTGCCGCCGGCTCGGGGGCATCGGGACGGATCTCGCGCAGAAACGCTTCGACGCGCTCGAGCGTTGCCGACTGACGGGGGCGGCGCGGCGCACGCGGCCGCATGCCGGACGGTTGGCCGTCGCTCACCTCACTCCTCGATCCGGCCTCGAAGCCCACCCCACTCCGTCTCGGGGGGCGAACAGGCAAAGCGGTGGCAGACGTACGCCGTCGGCCGCGAGTCGGCGAGCGGCTTGTCGCGCGCGAACGGCGGCACCCACGCGGGGGGCGAGGCGGGATCGTAGCAGAACACGACCTGGTTGGGCGCGTAGTGGCGGCCGAGAGGTTCGAGCAACGGCCGAGCGCCCGTACCGCCGCCCGCGGCGACGATCGCGATCTGCTTCGGCTGACGCGCGTGGAAGTCGAGCGCGGCGAGAAGGTTCGAGTGGGCGAACGGATTCTCTTCGATGGCTTCGCGATGGAGCCGCAGAATCCGCTCTCCCTTGTCGAGATAGTCCGCGTGCTCGGTCAGCGCGTGAAGACGGAGGCAGAGCGTCGCCGCCAGCGAGTTCCCGGACGGCACCGACCCGTCGTAGGCCGGCTTGGTGCGAGCGATCAGCCGCTCGTGCTCGCCGCTCGTGTAGAAGAAGCCGCCGTTCTCTCCGTCCCAGAAGTCGTCGATCATTCGCTTCGCCAACCGCTCCGCCCATTCGACATGCCGACCGTCGAAGGTCGCCTCGAAGAGATCGAGGAAGGCCAGGCCGAGCGCGGCGTAATCGTCGAGGAAGCCCGGCACCCTCGCCTCGCCGCCCTTGTAGCCGTGGAGCAGGCGATCGTTCGACCACAGCGTGCGAGTCACGAACCGAGCGGCGCGCTCGGCGACGTCTCGGTAGGCCTCGTTCCCGGTGGCGCGCAAGGCATCGGCGTACGCCGAGAGCATCAAGCCGTTCCAGGCAGCGAGGATCTTCTCGTCGCGGAATGGCTTGACGCGCTGCTCTCGCTTCTCGAAGAGATGCCCGCCGGCTTCGGCCAGGAGGCGGCGGATTTCCGAGGGCTCCTTGTGGAACATTTTCCCGGCCTGCTCCGCGTCGAGCGCGACGTGCAGGATGTTTCGCCGCTCGAAGTTGCCGATGTCGGTCACGTCGTAGACGCGACAGAAGATCTCGCCGATCTCTTCGCCGAGGAGCCGCAGCGCCTCCGCCCGCTCCCAGACGAAGAACTTTCCCTCGACGCCCTCGCTGTCGGCATCCTGGGTCGAATAGAAGCCGCCCTCGGGCGAGACCATTTCGCGAGTGACGTAGCGAAGCACGTCCTCCGCGACGCCGAGGAAGAAGCTCTCCCCGCTCGCCCGATACGTATCGAGGTAGAGCCGGACGAGCTGCGCGTTGTCGTAGAGCATCTTCTCGAAATGCGGCACGAGCCAGCGCTCGTCGACCGAGTAGCGGTGAAACCCGCCGCCGAGGTGATCGTAGATGCCGCCCTGCGCCATCCGGCGGAGCGTCTGCGTGGTCATGTCGAGAAAGGTCTGCCGACCCGAGAGATGGAACGCGCGGAGGAAGAGCGAGAAGACCATCGTGTTGGGAAACTTCGGCGCGCGGCCGAGACCTCCGAATCCGCTGTCATAGGCGGCCGAGAGCGAGTCGGCGGCACGCTCGACGAGCGCGGCCTCGAGCGCCTTGTCGGACGGACGGGCGCGGTCGAGACTGCGCAGGCCCGAGATCAGCTTGGCGGCAGTCTCGCGCACGTCGCCCGGGCGCTGGCGGTACGCTTCGGCGACGGCGGCGAGCACCCGTCGGAAGCTCGGCAACCCCTGACGATCGCTCGGCGGGAAATACGTTCCCCCGTAGAACGGCTCTTCCTCGGGGGTGAGGAAAACCGTCATCGGCCACCCGCCGTGCCCGGTCATCATCTGTACGCAGTTCATGTAGATCTCATCGAGGTCGGGGCGCTCCTCGCGGTCGACTTTGATGCTCACGAAGAGCTCGTTCATGAGCCGCGCGGTCTCCTCGTCCTCGAACGACTCGCTCTCCATCACGTGACACCAGTGACAGGCCGAGTAGCCGATCGACAGCAGCACGGGCTTGCCTTCCCGGCGCGCGGCCGCGAAAGCCTCGGCGCCCCAGGGATACCAGTCCACGGGATTGTGGGCATGCTGGAGAAGATACGGGCTCGTCTCTTGCGCGAGGCGATTGGCGGCACGATCAGCCATGCAGGCACTCTAACCCGGATCGTCCGCGAAGTCTGCTCTGCAAAGACTGGCGGACGATCGGAGCGCGTCCGCCCAGAATAAAACCTGACAGGAGCTTCCGGTTAGAAATGAAACATCATCGGGCGAGCGCGTAGTCGCGGGTCGAGACGTCTTTCCGCGGGTTCATCGCCACGAACCAGGCGCGCGCCGAATCGGCGACCACGACGACGACGAGCACCATGAAGAATCCCGTGATTGCCGCGTCGAGGTAGTCGTTGAAGATCAGCCGCTCGAGCTTCATCACCTCCTCGGCGGGTAGGCCCCCCGCAGCGAGCCGCCGGCTTCGCTGCGCGGCCTCGGCGAGAAAGCCGATGCGGAGGTCGGCGCTGAAGATCTTCTGGTAACCGGCGGTCATGGCGATGGCGAGCACCCAGACGAGCGGAGCGAGCGTCGTCCAGGCGTACTTCGCCCGTCCGTTCTTGAGCAGGATGGTCGTCGCCACGCAGAGCGCGATCGCGGCGAGGAGCTGGTTCGAGATGCCGAAGAGCGGCCAGAGGCTGTTGATGCCGCCGAGCGGGTCGACCACCCCTTGATAGAGAAAGTAACCCCACGCACCGACCATCATCGCGCTCGACAGCAGCACGGACGGATACCAGCTCGTGCGTCCGAGCGGCGCCCAGAAGTGGCCGAGGAAATCCTGCAGCATGAAGCGGCCCACGCGTGTGCCCGCGTCGAGCGTCGTCAGGATGAAGAGTGCCTCGAACATGATCGCGAAGTGGTACCAAAGGGCCATCAGCCCGCGGCCACCGAGCGTGTGCGAGAAGATGTGCGCCATGCCGACGGCCAGGCTCGGCGCGCCTCCGGTGCGCGCGAAGACGCTCTTCTCGCCGATGTCGGCTGCGAGCTCGCTCATCTGCTCGGGCGTGACCGTGAAGCCCCAGCCGCTGATCGTGGCGGTCGCCGCCTCCGCGGTGGCGCCGACCACGCCAGCCGGGCTGTTGATCGCGAAGTAGACACCCGGCTGGAGCGCGGCGGCAGCGATCATCGCCATGATCGCCACGAACGACTCCATGAGCATCGCCCCGTAGCCGATCATCTGGGCATCGCGCTCGTTGGTGAGAAGCTTCGGGGTCGTGCCGGAGGCGATCAGCGAGTGAAAGCCGGAAATCGCTCCGCAGGCGATGGTGATGAATGCGAAGGGAAAGACCTTGCCGGCGAAGATCGGCCCCGTACCGTCGGTGAAGCGGGTGAGCGCCGGTAGCTCGATTGTGGGGCGGAGCGCGACGATGCCGAAGGCGAGCGCCACCATCGTGCCGATCTTGACGAACGTGCTCAAGTAATCGCGCGGCGCGAGCAGCAGCCAGACCGGCAGCACCGAGGCGAGAAAGCCGTAGGCGATGATCATCAGAGCGAGCTCGGGTCCGCTGAACGTGAACCATACGGCGACCGTAGGGTTGGCGTCCGCCCAGCGGCCGCCCACGAGCGCAAGCACGAGAAGCGCGAGCCCGAGCGCGGTCGCCTCGAGGACGGCGCCCGGCCGAACGAGCCGCATGTACCAGCCCATTAGCATGGCGATCGGAATGGTGGCGCCGACCGTAAACGTCCCCCATGGGCTGTTCTTCAACGCGTTGGTGACGACGAGCCCGAGCACCGCGATGAGGATCACCATGATCATCAGTACGCCGATCATGGCGACGAACCCGCCGACGACGCCGATTTCCTCGCGGGCCATCTGCCCGAGCGATTTGCCGTCTCGCCGGAGCGAGCACGAGAGCACGCAGAAATCCTGCACCGCGCCGCCGAGCACGACTCCAGCGAGGATCCACAGCGTGCCCGGCAGGTAGCCAAACTGGGCGGCGAGCGTCGGCCCGATCAGCGGGCCCGGCCCCGCGATCGCCGCGAAGTGGTGACCGAAGACGACCCAGCGATTGGTGGGCACGAAATCGCGGCCGTCGTTGATGCGGGCCGCGGGGGTGGTGCGCGATTCATCGAGCACGAGAACCTTTGCCGCGAGGAAGCTCGAATAGAACCGGTAGGCAATGGCGTAGACCGAGACCGCCGCAATCACGAACCAGATCGCATTGATGGTCTCGCCCCGCGTGAACGCGATCACCGCGACGGCCGCGGCGCCGGCGACCGAGATGGCCGTCCAGACGACGGTCTTGACGAACGCGGGCATGTTCCGCTCGAAGCCTCTATCCTGGAGGTCAAGGATGAGACAAGCAGCCACTTCGCCGTCGCGGCGATTCCGTCCCGACGGGGCCCGCCGGAGTTTCCCGGGGCTACGCGACATCGTCTTTCTCAACGCCGCGAGCATGGGGATCGCGGCGTCACCAGCGCTCGAGGCGATCGGCCAGCAGCAGCGCTTGCTCGCGGCCGGGCCGCGGACGCTCGGCTGGACGCGGTTCGTGGAGCTCTTCGAACGCGGCGTTGCTGAGGCCCGCCGCGAGGCGACGCGCTTGCTCCGCGCCGAAAGCGACGAGGTCGGTTTGATCAGCGATACCACCGCCGGGCTGCACCACGCGATCGAGGCGATTCCCTTCGAGGCCGGCGATAACGTCGTGCTGTCCGACCTCGAATACCCGCAGGTGGCGTTGGCCGCGGCGAACGCTCGCCGCGAGAGGAGTGTCGAGCTGCGATTCGTCAAGCATCGCGCCGGGCGGATGTCGATCGACGACTTCCGCACGGCGATCGACTCGCGCACCCGCGCCTTGCTCGTGAGCTCGGTCGGCTGGGTGACCGGCGAGCGGATCGATCTCGCGGCCTTCTCCGATCTCGCGGAGAAGCGGGATCTCTTTCTCGTGGTCGATGCCGTGCAGCAGCTCGGCGGGCTCTCCATCGATTGTTCGAAGCTGCGAATCGATTTTCTGACGTCCGGTGGCTACAAATGGCTGAACGCCCCCTTCGGTTGCGGCGTGATGTACGTCCGTCGACGGGTTCACGAGCGCGGCGTGCGGGTCCGGCGGGTCGGCCTTCTCGGCCTCGAGGAGCCACGCTCGGGCTGGAGCTCGTTTTATTCATCGCCGAACATGAAGCCGCTTCCGGATCTCGAGCCGGCGCGAACGGTCCGCCGCTTCGAAGCGCAGGGGACCCCGAACCGCCTGGGAGCCGCAGGGCTTGCCGCGGCGCTTCGCCATCGCAATGGCCAGGACCGCCGAGGCGTCGATCGGCACATCCTCGATCTCGGCGCGGAGCTCATTGCGGAGCTCGCCGCTCGGAGCGCGACGATCTGGACGCCGCACGAGGAGGCCAGCCGCGCCGGGATCGTCAGCTTCACGTTCGACGGGCGGCCGACCGCCGATGAGAAGCTCCGCGCCTTCCTCGAGCAGCGAAGGATCTTCACCAGCGTCCGTTACTGCTCGGGTGTAGGCGGCGTGCGCGTGGCGATGCATCTCTTCAACGTCCGCGAAGACCTCCGCGCGCTCCTCGCGGCGATCGACGCGTTTCGGCGGCGCTGATTTGGGTAGTGGGTCATCGATGACCACTGCCCTGATTTGCGCGCTCGACGCATTCATGCAATCCGGGACGACCGTGCCGAACGCTCCGCTTCAGAGATTCCGCGTGGGGAAGCTGCGCGTGCTGTTCGAGCGTTCCCCGGGTCCGCTCACGGGCATCGTTCTCGGCGCGCGCTCGGGATCACGATTCGACGGGGAACGTCCGGGGATTGCCCATCTCGCCGAGCACATGCTGTTCCAGGGAACGAAGACGCTCGATCACGCGGCGATCAACGAACGGGCGGCGGAGCTGGGTGGCGATCACGACGCCAGCACCAGCTACGAAGACTTGAACGTGACCTTTCAGGTGCTGAACGCGGACGCTGCGTCGGCAATCGCGTTGATCGCCGAACAGGTGCGGCGCTCGACCGTACCCGAGGATCGCCTGGAGAACGAGCGGCAGGTGGTGGCCCAGGAGATCCGTGGCCATCGCGAGGACGCCGTCAGCTATCTCTCCGACGAGACCTGGGCGCGCTTCTATGGCGGCGGGCTGCGGCTGTCGCCGAGCGGCACGTTGGCGAGCGTGCGCTCGATTGAGGCGTTGGACATCCGCCGCTTCCTTCGCAAGCGCCTGGTCGGCGCGAACGTGGTGCTGTCGATCGTCGGCGATCCGCCGCTCCACGAGATCAAGCGGGCGCTGGCCGAGGAATTCGGCGGCCTCGCTCAGGGCGCCGCGTGTCAGGCAGACGGCGCGCGCGTGGTGCGTACGGGGGAAGTGCGCTTGCGCCGTTCGGGGCTCACGCAGCTCTATCTGACCATGCTCTTCTCGGTACCGCCGGCGCGCCGCGCGTTGTTGG
>Ga0315278_10000166_pt1 | contig 59980 bp, 66 predicted proteins | sample YL17G06_0_MG_FD_203880 | JGI IMG/M metagenome (GOLD analysis project Ga0315278, IMG submission 203880) | Sediment microbial communities from Yellowstone Lake, YNP, Wyoming, USA - YL17G06_0 | ecosystem: Environmental > Aquatic > Freshwater > Lake > Sediment | place: USA: Wyoming | collected... | reverse complement strand
GGCCGAGGTGGTCGGCCTTGGACAGGCCGGTGATCGTCATCGGCGATTCGCCTTGGCCGTAAAGCTGGTACAGACGCGGGCCCAGCACTTCGAGCGCGCGTTGCAGATCGCTCACGTACATCGGCGCACCACCGTAAATGATGCTGCGCAACCCGGGTGCCGGATGGGCCAGACCATGGGCGGCACGCACGAGGCGGTTCAGCATCGTCGGCGCCATGAACATCGACACCTCGGGATAGCGCTGGAACGCGTCGAGCACGATCGCTGCGTCGGGGCTGCTCGCGATCACCTGGTGGCCGCCGGCCATCAAGTGCGGCAGCGCGTACATGCCCGAGCCGTGCGACAACGGTGCTGCATGCAGCATCGTCTGGCCACTGCCCACGGCTTCGATGTCGGCGTAGTACGCCAGTGTCGCGGCCAGCAGGTTGTGGTGCGACAGCGTGGCGCCCTTGGGTGTGCCGGTCGTGCCGCTGGTGTAGAAGATCCACGCCGCAGCCGCGGCATCGACAGCGGCGCAGGCTGCGCCATGGTCGCCCACCAGCGCTTCATAAGCGGCACTGCCGGCCACGATGCGCCGCGGTGTGGCCTCGGCCAGAGGCGTATGGCCGGCCAGCGCAGCGAGCAGCGTTTCGCTCGTGAACAACGCCGTGGCGCCGCAGTCGTGGGCGATGAACGCCACTTCGCGCGGGTGAAGCTTGGCATTCACCGGCACGACGCACAGGCCAGCGACCCAGCAGGCGAACATGGACTCGAGGAACTCGTGACGGTTTTCTATCAGCAGCAGAACCCTGTCGCCAGCGCTCAAACCCAGGCGCCCGCGCAGGCTGGCGGCGATGCGGCTGACGCGTCCGGCCAGAGTCGCAAAGGCGATGCTGTGCGCGCCGTCGGTAATCGCCGGCTCGCCCGGCGATTGTTCGGCACGCTTCAGCAGGCCTTGCGCGATGTTCAATCCGGCTCCTTGGTTCGCAATGCGGCAGGGTTCGCGCTGCACTCTACGGGCACGCGCGGCGGACATCACGCCCGCGCCTGGAAACGCTGGCGCAGTTCACGCTTGAGCACCTTGCCGATGGCGCTGCGCGGCAGCTCGGCGATGAACTCGATGCTGTGCAAGCGCTGCAGCTTCGCCAGCCGCGAGTTCGACCATAGCAACAACTCGCCCGGCGTGGGTCGCGAGTCGCGCTGGCCTGGACCGGCGCGCGGCACGACAAATGCCACCGGGGTCTCGCCCCAGCGCTCCGAGGGCACGCCGACCACGGCCACGTCGGCGACACCGGGGTGCTCGCGCAACACGGCCTCGAGATCGCTCGGGTAGACGTTGAAGCCGCCGCTGATGATCAGGTCTTTGCGGCGGTCGATCAGCGTCAGGAAACCCTGCGCGTCAAAGCGCCCGATGTCGCCGCTGCGGATGAAGCGCTTGCCGCTTGGATCGAACCACTCCGTCTCGCGCGTCTTCTCAGGCTGGTGGTAATAGCCCGTCATCATGCCCGGCGAGTGCCCGACCACTTCGCCGGCAGCTCCGGCGGCGACTTCGGCGCCACTCTCATCGATCAGGCGAATGTCGTGGCCTTCGGCAGGCCGACCCACGGTGTGCAGCTTGTCGCGATGGGCATGCGCTTCGAGGATGCAGGTGCCGCCACCTTCCGTCATGCCGTAGAACTCGATCAGCTGGCCCGGCCAGCGATCCAGCACCTCGGCTTTGAGCGCGGCGGAGAACGGCGCGCTGGTGGCGAACTTGACTTGAAGCGAGCGCAAGTCATGGCGCCCGAATTCGCTGTGCGCGAGCAGCCGTTGGTACTGGACCGGCACCAGCATGGTGTGCGTGACTCGGTGCCGTTCGACCAGGGCCAGGTAGCGCGCGGCGTCGAACTTGGGCATCAGCACGACCGTGCCGCCGAACGCGAGCGTCGGCACAAAAACGACCAGCGTCGTGTTCGAGTACAGCGGTGTGGAAAGCAGGGTCACGGTCCGCGGCGAATATCCATAACTTGCGCCGCGCCGCACATGGGCCCAGCGCATCGCGTGGGATTGCACGATGCCCTTGGGCACGCCCGTCGTTCCCGATGAGTAGATGATGTTGAACGGCGCCTGCGGCGCGATTTGAACCGGTTCTGGCGCCCGCGCTGACCCGCCCGCCGGTTCGTCCAGCCAGGCTTGAAGCGCGAATCCTGCCGCCGAGCCGCCGAGCGAGATGCGCACCAATGCCGGCGCCACGCCGCGCGTGGCGGCACCGAGCACCGGGCCATCCAGGACCGCCGCGGCGGCTTCGTCGAGAAACAGCAGACTTGGGTCGCAGTCTTTCAGCATCGCGTGCAGCGCCGCCGCGGTCGTGCCCGTGGCCAGCGGCGCGACCGCGGCGCCGGCCTGCAGCACACCCAGGAAGACCGCGGCGTATTCGATCGACGCCGTGGCACAAATCGCCACGGTGCAGCCGGGCCCGACATTGGCGCGTTGCAATCCGCAAGCCACGCGATCCATCATGGTCGCCAGACCAGCGTAGTCGAGTTCGCGTTCTGCTTCGACGAGTGCCACCCTGCGCGGTGCGCCCTTGGCGTGCTGATGCACCAGATCGGCAAGCGCGGCAAAGCTTGTCTGTGCAGGGTTCATAAGAGGCTCGCGTCACACCAGCTGCGCGAACGATCATTCACTCACATCAGGTTCACTCCGACACCTATTCTGAGCCATGAGGCACGGCGTGACTGCCACCGGTGCAAAACGCTGGCCGCAGACTCGGTCCAAGGCGACACCGCTCGAACGCCGCCGGCGTCAGAATGTGACTGGCGCTGTGCGGGGTCTTGCCGGGCTCGACCTGGCGAGCGCAATGACAAGAGCCGAGCCTGTATCCCGCGTGAACTTCAGTGGGGCTCGCCGCCTGGCGCGTCAGGCTCGTCGTCGGCGTGAGGCGCATTCGCGGCGACGCGAAACGCTTCGCCGGCCCAGGCACCGAAGTCGTTGTTCTTGCAGCGTGCGCTGCAAAACGGTCGGAACGGGTTTTGTGGGGCGAAGACGCTGTCGCTGCGGCAGGTGGGGCAAGACACGATTCTTCGCCCGGCGGGGGTCGAGGTCATGTGCAGATCGTGAGTTCGAACGGGGTATCGAGCGTGCTGGGTTTGAGTTTGCCCTCGGTGTCGGGTCGAAGCATGCGCACCGTGACGACCAGGCGATGCCCGCTGATCTCGGGCACCACGGCGTCGGTTTCAGTCAGCCGCAGTCGCGCCAGCAGGTGGACCTTGCCCGCCGCCAGGCTCTGCTGGAATTGACCAGCCACGGCCATCATCTTGTGGGCAACTCCGGCATCGCGAATCAGCCGCAGCTGCAGCTGCAGCGCGTCGGCCATCGGCATCAAGCTCTTTGCCCACTGCAATAGCTCGACCCGGCGTCGATCGGCTTTGCCATGCTGCCATGCAAAGTAGGCAGGCAGATCGAAGCCGCAAGTACCTCCGGGGATGTTGATGCGGCTGCGAATCGCCATCAGCCAGTCGTTGGCGGCGAGTGCGGCGCCGACCTTGCCCTGCATCTGGTTCAGCGCTGTCAAGGCGGAATCGATGCGCGCGATGACATCGTTCAGCGCAGCCTCCGAGATCGACGGGTTGCCGCGGTAGGCGCCGAGCTGCACACGTTGCTTGTCCAGATCTTTCAGCAAGTCGGACTTGAGATCCGCGCGCGAACCCACGTCCATGATTTCAAACAGCGTGGCCAGGGCGAAGTGGTGGTCGACGGCGCTGTCGCGCACGATCAACTGGCCCAGGCGGTCGAACAGATGTTCGAGCCGCAGCATCGTGCGAATGCTTTCGTTGAAGGGGTATTCGTAGACGATCACGGGCGCCGGTTCACTGCAATATCGCCGCGGCCAGCTTGCCGCCGCGCCGCGCGATTGTTCCACAGCGTCGTCAGGTGCAGCCCGTGGTTCGCTGGTCCTGGCGCGTCCAGATGTGCCACAGCGCGGCGACCGATTGCGCCAGTTCTTGCGGCGTCGGCGCGTCGTTGTGGATCACCGCATCGGCACAGGCGCGACGTTGCCGGCGTGTCGCCTGTTGCGCAATGATGGCGCGCACGGCGTCGTGGCTCAAGGCTGAACGCGCGACAACGCGCGCGACCTGCGTCGATTCCTCGCAGTCCACGACCAGGACACGGTCGACCCGGCCACGCCAATGCGCCGACTCGACGAGCAGGGGCACGTCAAAGACCAGCACGCAGGTTCGTGCGGCTCGCGCCTGACGCTGTGTTTCAGCACCGATCATCGGGTGCAGGATGGCTTCGAGGCGGCGCTTTGCCGCGGCGTCCGAGAACACCAGAGCGCGCATTCGATCCCGGTCGAGGGCGCCGGTGGCAGCGACGAGGTCAGCGCCAAACTCCGCGGCGATCAGGTTGATCGCCGCACCACCGGGTTCAGTCAGGCCCCGCGCTATGGCATCGGTGTCGACCAGCGTGGCGCCGTGCTGCACCAGCAGCGCAGCGACTGTGCTTTTGCCGCTGCCGATACCTCCGGTCAGACCGATGCGCAGCTTGGCGGCGGGTAGCATCGCAAAAGCCGGGGTTCACCACCCGAGCCAGACCAGAACGCGAGTTTGTCCTGCGAGCAAGACGACCAGACCGGCTCCGGCCAGAAACGGGCCAAACGGCACGTAATGGCCCTCACGCAGGCTGCCGCTGAACTTCATTCCCAAGCCGACCAGGGCGCCGAGCAGCGACGCGCCAAGGACGATCGGAAGAATCATCTTCAGACCCAACCACGCACCCAGGGCCGCAAGCAACTTGAAGTCGCCAAAGCCCATGCCTTCTTTGCCCGTCGTAAGCTTGAACAGCCAATAGACGCTCCAAAGCGAAAGGTAGCCCACGACCGTGCCCCATAGCGCATCGTTCAAGGGAATCGTCCAGCCCAGCGCGCTGGCCACCAAACCGGCCCAAAGCAAGGGCAGCGTCAGGTTGTCGGGCAACAACGTGGTGTCCCAATCGATGGCCGCCAGTGCCACCAGGGTCGACGTGAAGGCGCACCACAGCAGCACCACCGGAACCGCGCCGAAGCGCACGCCCAGCAGCGCGAACAAGGCGCCGGTTGCAATTTCGACCAAGGGGTATCGCGCCGCGATTCGAGTCTTGCACGCCGCACATCGCCCGCGCAACCAGAGGAAACTCAGCACCGGGATGTTCTGGCGCCAGGCGATGCCCTTGCCGCATGCAGGGCAGCGCGAGCGCGGCCGGGTCAGGCTCAGGGCTTCGGGCGCATCGACCTTGACGCCCAGCATCTCGGCACTCTCGAGCTTCCAGCCGCGGTCGAGCATCAGCGGCAGGCGATGCACGACAACGTTCAGAAAGCTGCCGATGCACAAGCCCAGCAGCAGCAGCGCCCAGGGCGAAAGCAGGAATTCAGCAGCGCGCGCGTCCATCACCGTGGCTCAGACCACGGCGCCGAGTTTGAAGATCGGCAAGTACATCGCGACCACGATGCCGCCGATCAACGTGCCCAGAATCACGATGATGAACGGCTCCAACAGGCTGGACAGCCCTTTGACGGCTTCATCGACTTCGTCTTCGAAGAACTCCGCGGCCTTGCCGAGCATGTGGTCGAGTGAACCGGATTCCTCGCCGATCAAGCACATTTGAATCACCATGACGGGGAACACGCCCGTCGTTTGCATCGACGTTGTCAAGGCGGTACCCGTCGACACGTCCTTCTGAATCTGTTCGGTGGCCAGCGCGTAAACCGCGTTGCCCGAGGCGCCACCGACTGAATCAAGCGCTTCCACCAGCGGAACACCGGCGGCGAACATCGTCGACAGCGTTCGGGTCCAGCGCGCCACCGAGGACTTCATGACCAGACTGCCAAAAACGGGGGCACGCAGCAGCAACCGGTCCATGGTCATTTGCATGCGCGGCGAGCGCTTCCATGTTTCGAAAAATATGTAAACGCCTCCGCCCAGGAGGCCGAAGATCAGGTACCAGTACTTGACGAAGAACTCCGACATCCCGATCACCAGCAAGGTCGGCGCCGGCAGATCGGCGCCGAACGACTTGAACACATCCTTGAAAGATGGGATCACAAAAATCATGATGATGGCAACGACAACGAATGCAACCACCAGCACCGCCAAGGGATAGATCATGGCCGATCGGATCTTGTTCTTGATGGCCATCGTCTTTTCCTGGTACACCGCCAGGCGATCGAGCAGTTCCTCCAGGATGCCGCCGGCTTCACCGGCCTCGACCAGGTTGCAGTACAGCGCATCGAAGTACAGCGGGTGCTTGCGAAATGCCGCGGACAGACTCGTCCCGGTCTCGACGTCGGAGCGGATGTCGGTGAGCAAGCGCGTCATCCGCGGATTCGCGCTGCCGCGCGCGACGATGTCGAACGACTGAATCAGCGGAACGCCGGCACGCATCATCGTGGCAAGTTGGCGGGTGAAGACAGCGATGTCTTTCTGCTTGATCGCGCTCCCGCCGCCCAAGCGACGCTTCTTCACCTTGGTCACGAGGATGCCCTGGCGGCGCATGCTCGCGCTGACCATGGCCTCGCCGCCGGCACGCATTTCACCGCGAACGACCTTGCCGTTCTTGTCCTTGCCCTCCCACTCGAAGACGATTTCCTTGAACCTCGCGGCCGTCGCAGTCGCCATGATTCTTACGGGGACCTGCGCCCCGTCCCTCGGTTGTTTCTGCTTACTCGTTCGTCACTGAAATGACTTCTTCGAGTGTGGTCACGCCGACCCGAACCTTGATCAGGCCCGATTGGCGAAGATCGCGCACGTTTTCACGCGCCGCCTGCGTAGCGAGGTCCATCGCCGTTCCTTCGGCCAGGATCAGCCGCTGGATTTCCTCTGTGATGGGCATGACCTGGTAGATGCCCACGCGCCCCCGGTAGCCGTTGCTGCACGATGAACATCCGACGGCCCGATACGGCTTCCATTTGCCGTCGATGTCGGACTCTTTGAACCCGGCCTTGAGCATCGCCTCGCGTGGATAGTCGGCAGGCTTCTTGCAGCTCTCGCAGAGTTTTCGGGCCAGGCGCTGCGCCGTGATGAGCAGCACGCTGGAGGCGATGTTGAAGGGCGCAACCCCCATGTTCAGCAGGCGCGTGAGCGTCGTCGGTGCGTCGTTGGTGTGCAGCGTGGACATCACCATGTGGCCGGTCTGAGCGGCCTTGATGGCAATGTCGGCCGTCTCGAGATCGCGAATCTCCCCGACCATGATGACGTCCGGGTCCTGGCGCAGAAACGACTTCAGCGCCACGGCGAAACTCAGCCCCGCCTTGTCGTTGACGTTCACCTGGTTGATACCGGGCAGGTTGATTTCGGCCGGGTCTTCAACCGTCGAGATGTTGACACCTGGCTGATTCAGGATGTTCAGGCAGGTGTAGAGCGACACCGTCTTGCCGCTGCCGGTGGGGCCGGTGACGAGCACCATTCCATAAGGTCGAGCGATCGCCTTGAGCAGGCGATCCTGTTCGATCTTTTCGTAGCCCAGGGCTTCAATGCCGAGTTTGGCGCTGGACGGATCGAGAATCCGGATCACGATCTTTTCACCAAACAACGTCGGCAAGGTGCTGACGCGAAAGTCGATTGCCTTGTTGCCGAATTTGAGCTTCATACGGCCGTCTTGCGGGACGCGCTTTTCGGCGATGTCCAGGCGCGAGATGACTTTGATCCGCGACGACAGCTTGTCCTTGATGGCGATTGGCGGTTGGGTGATTTCGCGCAGCTCGCCGTCGACGCGAAAGCGCACGCGGTAGTGATATTCGTAGGGCTCGAAGTGCAGGTCCGACGCACGCGCATTGATCGCGTCGATCAACATCTTCTGAAGGAAGCGCACGACCGGAGCGTCTTCGACTTCGGATGCCAATTCCGCGGCCTCCTGCGGACTGGTAACGTCGTCGGTGACATCGAAGTCGAAGTCACTCGCAGCCATCGAATCAAGCGTTTCGGAAACGCTGGTGGTCGTTGTTTCAAGAACCTTCGCCAACTTGTCGTGTTCGACCACGACCCATTCGGGTGAGAGCTGCGTTGCAAACTTGATGCGCTCGACCGCCTCCTGATCGGTGGGGTCGGCGCCGCCGATGAAAAGCCGACTTCCACGCTTGCCCAGCACAACAATCTGGTACTGGGAGGCAAGCTTCGTATCCACCACATTTCGCGGCAGCCTCTTCACGTCGACGGCAGCCAGATCGAACAGCGGCAATGCCAGCGCGTTGGACAGCGTGTGCGCCAGGTCCGCGGGCGACACCGCGCCGGCGGCGACGACCGATGCGATGAAACTTATGCGCTTGTTCTTTGCCACCCGCACCAGTTCTTCGGCAGCCTTTGCATTGAGCTTGCCCGCGTGCACAAGCACCCGCGCCACGCCGGACAGGGTCGATTGCGAAGCTTCGGCGAAGGTATCCAAGATTGGTTCGCTCGATTCCGAACTGGGGAAAAGCACACGATCATCGTCGAATCGCGCGGGGCTGTAAACGCCAACCACGGAGGGCGGCGGCAACTTGTCACAGCGTCTGCAACGTCAACTTGCAACAAATTGAGGGGGCCGATTCGCACGCAGGCGATATATGGTCGGGGTGAGAGGATTCGAACCTCCGGCCTCTACGTCCCGAACGTAGCGCTCTACCAGGCTAAGCTACACCCCGCTTTTCGGCCAGGTCCGGGTTCGCCGCGACTCAGCGTCGCTGCCAACTCAACTGGAACGCTCGACTGACCGAGCGCAGGAGTCTAGCAGAGCATCGCGGTAGGGCGACGCCGGCAGCAGGTCCAAGCTGCGGCTTGCCAGCTCGGCCTCGGCCCGCGCCGCGGCCCGGGTCGCCGCCACAGCGCCGGTGTGTCGGACGATTTCAACGATGTCAGGCAATCGAGCGACCTCGCCTCCTTCGATCGCGCCCCGGATCAAGGAACGCTCGGCGGGCGAACCGCGCTCCATCGCGATCAGCAACGGCAGCGTCGGTTTGCCTTCGCGCAGGTCATCACCGACATTCTTGCCGAGTTCCGACGTGGCGCCCTCGTAGTCCAGGAGGTCGTCCACCAACTGGTAAGCGGTGCCCAACGAGCGCCCGTAGGCGGCGCACGATTCCTCCAGCGCGGGGTCGGCCTTCGCCAACACGGCGCCAATGCGCGCGCTGGCTTCGAACAGCTTGGCGGTTTTGAAGCGGATCACGCGCAGATAGTCTTCGACCGCGAGGTCCGGATCGTGCATGTTCATGAGTTGCAGAACCTCGCCCTCTGCGATCACGTTGGTCGCGTCGGCCAGCACCTCCAGCACGCGCATGTTGTCGATCGAGACCATCATCTGAAAGGCGCGTGAATAGACGAAGTCTCCGACCAGGACGCTCGCCGAATTGCCGAATATCGTGTTCGCGGTTTGACGCCCACGCCGCAGGGCCGACTCGTCGACAACATCGTCGTGCAACAAGGTTGCCGTATGAATGAATTCAACGATCGCGGCTAGCTCGAAACGCTCCCGCCCCTTGAACCCGAGCGCTCCGGCAAAGAGCAACACCAGCATCGGTCGCATGCGCTTGCCACCCGCGCCGATGATGTAGTGCGCAATCTGATTGATGAGCGCGACATTGGACGCCAAGCGGAGATGGACGACGGTGTCGACTTCGCGCATCTCGGCCGCCATCAAGCTCTGGACCAACGGCACCGGGGAAGGTTCGAACTTTGTCGGAGATTGCACGCGGCGCCTTGATGGACAGGGTCGATTATAGAAATACCCGCGCATCTGGCGCTCGGCCGCGATCAGCCGGGTGGCTTGCTTGCCTCACGTGCCGAGCCTGTTGGCCCATGGCTGCTGTATACCTTGGACTGCTATACTGCACGGCTTCGCCATGATGCAGTGCAATGCTCGTCATCGGGCAGGGCATTTGCAGTGTGAGGGGCAGAAATGTACGCAGTCATCAAAACCGGCGGCAAACAGTACCGGGTTGCCACTGGCGAAAAGATCAAGGTGGAGCAGATCGCGGCCGAAGTGGGACAGGAGATTCGGCTCGATCGGGTGTTGGCAATCGGTAGCGGCGCAGAACTGTCTGTCGGAACCCCTTGGGTGAGTGGGGCGCATGTCGTGGCGCGCGTTCTTGCCCAAGGCCGTCACGACAAGGTTCGAATTTTCAAGATGCGCCGCCGTAAGCACTATCAAAAGCGCCAAGGCCATCGCCAGGCTTTTACCGAGTTGGAGATCAGCGCGGTCAACGCCTGATCCCGAACACGATCAATTCAGGAGTGCGAGATGGCACAGAAGAAGGGCGGCGGCTCGACGCGCAACGGACGTGATTCACAGCCAAAGATGCTGGGGGTCAAGGCCTTCGGCGGCGAAGCTGTCCCGGCAGGCTCGATCATTGTGCGCCAGCGCGGCACGAAGTTTCACGCCGGGACCAATGTCGCGATGGGCCGCGACCACACGCTGTTCGCGTTGGTGGACGGCAAGGTCAGCTTCGCCATCAAGGGGCCGCTCAACCGCCAGACGGTGAGCGTGCAGGCGGCCTAGTCGCTGCATCGGCCCTGCGCAAGCCCCGGCACGCCGGGGCTTACTTGTTTCCTCGACCACCGCAACCGACGCGCCCCGGACATAGACTCCCTGGCGCGAGTGCGTGACCGTCTTGACGTTGAGCGAACATCATGAAATTCATCGACGAGGCCGTCATCGATGTCATTGCCGGCAATGGCGGTAGTGGCTGCATGAGCTTTCGTCGCGAGAAATTCATTCCCTTTGGCGGCCCGGATGGTGGTGATGGCGGCCGCGGTGGCAGCGTCTACGCGGTTGGTGATCGAAACCTCAACACCCTGATCGACTTTCGCTACGCCCGAAAGCACATCGCCCGCAACGGTGAAAGCGGGCGCGGCTCCGACCAGTTCGGCGCCGCCGCGCAGGATATTGTGTTGCGCATGCCCATCGGCACCATCGTCACCGACGCCGATACCGGTGAATGCCTCGCCGAGCTCTTGACTCCTGACGAAAGGGTGCGGATCGTCAAGGGCGGCGATGGCGGCTTCGGCAACTTGCATTTCAAGAGCAGCACGAACCGGGCGCCACGTCAGAAGACATCGGGCTGGCCGGGCGAGCAGCGAAAGTTGCGCCTGGAGTTGCGCGTCTTGGCCGACGTTGGCCTGCTCGGGCTGCCGAACGCGGGCAAGTCGACGCTGATTTCCGCCGTGTCCAACGCGCGCCCGAAGATTGCCGACTATCCCTTCACGACGCTGCATCCGAACCTGGGTGTCGTGCGTGTCGGCCCGGAGCAAAGCTTCGTCATCGCTGACATTCCCGGCTTGATTGAAGGTGCCGCCGAAGGCGCGGGCCTGGGACACCAGTTCCTGCGCCATTTGCAGCGCACGCAGTTGCTGCTTCACGTGGTCGATTTCTCGCCGTTTGACGACGTGCTGGATCCGGCGGACCAGGTCAAGGTCATCGCGCATGAGTTGAGGAAATTCGACGCTTCGCTTCTGGATAAACCGCGTTGGCTCGTTCTGAACAAGATCGACATCGTTGCTTCGGGTGAGCTCGAATCGCGCGTCAAGACCATGCTCAAGAAGCTGAGATGGAAGGGGCCGGTTTTCTCGATTTCGGCTTTGGCCCGCACGGGCCTCGATCCCCTGGTGCGCGCCGTCTATGAGCATGTCGCGAGCATGAAGAATCCGCCGCTGCCCGAACTCGATTTGCGCTTTTCCGCGCCCGGCCAGAACGAGCACGTATGAGCGGGATCCTGGCAAGCGCGCGGCGCATCGTGATCAAGGTCGGGTCGAGCCTGGTGACCGACGCAGGCCGCGGCGCAGATGCCCAGGCCATAGGCAACTGGTGTCGTCAACTGGCGGCGCTTGCCGCTGATGGACGCGAGGTGGTGATGGTGTCAAGTGGGGCCATCGCTGAAGGCATGAAGCGATTGGGCTGGGCCTTACGGCCGCGCGAAATTCACGAATTGCAGGCCGCGGCGGCGGTCGGGCAGATGGGACTCGTGCAAATTTACGAGACAAAACTGCGCGAACAGGGCATGCGCAGTGCCCAGGTCCTGTTGACCCACGCGGACTTGGCCGATCGCGAACGCTATTTGAACGCTCGTTCCACGTTGTTGACGTTGCTGCGTCTCAAAGTTGTGCCCGTCATCAACGAAAACGATACGGTGGTCAACGACGAAATAAAGTTCGGCGACAACGACACGCTTGGAGCGCTTGTCGCGAACCTGATCGAAGCTGATGCGCTGATCATCTTGACCGACCAGCTCGGTCTGTATTCAGCGGATCCACGGACTGACGCCTCGGCCACGTTGATCGAGCATGCGTGCGCCGGCGCCATCGAGCTTGAACGAATGGCCGCCGGTGCGGGCAGCCACATCGGCCGCGGCGGCATGATCACCAAGGTGCTCGCGGCAAAACGCGCCGCCAGCAGTGGTGCGTCGACTGCCATTGCCTGCGGGCGCGAGCCTGACGTGCTGATTCGACTGTCCCGCGGTGAGGCCATCGGCACCCTGCTCACGGCGCAGACGCAGAAACTCGCCGCGCGCAAGCAGTGGATGGCCGATCATCTGCAGCTGCGCGGCGCGGTCGTCGTTGACGAAGGCGCGGTGCAAAAAGTGCGCGACGATGGCAAGAGCCTCTTGCCGGTGGGTGTGACCGAAGTGATCGGGGACTTCCAGCGCGGCGACGTGATTGCCGTGCGAAACACGGCTGGCGTTGAATTCGCCCGCGGCCTGGCGAACTACAGCAGCAGCGAAGCGCGCCTGATCGCGCGAAAATCATCGAGCGCGTTCGAAGCCCTGCTCGGTTTCACCGGCGAACCCGAGATGATTCACCGCGACAACCTTGTGCTGTCCTGAGTTCAAGCCGCCGGCGCGTCACCCGGCCGGGTGGGTGAGGAAGATTCTTCCTCGCGCACTGACTCTTCGCTGCCGCCAGTATTGCCATCGCCCCCCGGGACACTGGAAGGCTGGCGCATGCGTGAACGCAGATAGCGGTTGTGATGGTGAGCGCGAGGAATGAATCGGGCGAGCTCGGTCAGCGCCAGTTGGTACACATCGCGCTTGAAGTCGATCACCGACTCGAGCGGAACCCAATACTCGTTCCATCGCCACGCGTCGAACTCGGGGTGCTCGGAGGCGCGAAGGTTCATGTCGCTGTCGTGGCCGGTGAGCTGCAGCAGGAACCAGATCTGCTTTTGACCGCGATAGTGGCCGCGGGCGTCGCGGCGGATGTAATGGTCTGGAACCTCGTAGCGCAGCCAGTCCCTGGTGCGCGCAACGATGCGCACGTGGTCAGGCAACAGCCCCACTTCCTCACGCAGTTCACGAAACATCGCCTGCTCGGGCGTTTCACCGTACTTGATGCCCCCCTGCGGGAACTGCCAGGAGTGGGCGCGTATCCTTTTGCCCCAGAACACCTGGTTCTTTAGGTTGAGCAGGATGATGCCGACGTTGGGCCTGAACCCGTCACGGTCGAGCATAATCAACCCCAAAATCACTCGTTGAAAACGATTATTGCACTGCTGCCGCGGGAATCAAAACCTCGGGTTTCTCGAACCCCGGCGCAGCCGCCGTGCGCTTCATTGACTTCCCGTTCATGAAAGCCTCCGAGTTCTTCGTTTCCACGCTGAAAGAAGCCCCCGCCGACGCTGAAGTCTTGAGCCACAAGCTGATGGTTCGCGCAGGTCTGATCAAGCGCCTCGGTGCGGGCATCTACACCTACATGCCCATGGGGCTGCGCGTCATCCGCAAGGTCGAGGCCATCATCCGCCAGGAGATGAACAACGCCGGTGCGATCGAGTTGTTGATGCCTGTCGTGCAGCCTGCTGAACTGTGGCAAGAAACCGGGCGTTTCGAAAAGATGGGGCCGGAACTGTTGCGCGTGAAGGACCGCCACGAGCGACGATTCGTGATTCAGCCCACCAGTGAAGAAGTGATTACCGACATTGCTCGGCAAGAGTTGAAGAGCTACCGTGCGTTGCCGAAAAACTTCTACCACATTCAGACCAAGTTTCGCGACGAGCGCCGACCCCGCTTTGGCCTGATGCGTGGGCGTGAATTCACCATGAAAGACGCGTACTCATTCGATCGGGACGTACAAAGCGCTGGCAAGAGCTACGCCAAGATGCACGCTGCGTATACGCGCATTTTCGAGCGCATGGGCCTGCGCTTTCGCGCCGTGGCGGCCGATACCGGAGCGATCGGTGGCGACCGCTCGCATGAATTTCAAGTGCTGGCGGAAACCGGCGAGGATGCGATCGCCTTCTGCGCAGACTCCGACTATGCCGCCAATGTCGAACTGGCCGAGGCCCTGCCCTTGCTGAGCCGACGCGCCGCGCCGGCGCAGGCAGTGCGCAAGTGCGCCACACCTGGCATGAGCACCTGCGAGGAGGTTGCCGCCTACTTGGGCGTGGCGCTGCAACAAACCGTCAAGTCACTCGTGTTGGCGACCGACGCGCAAGAGCGCCCTGGCGCTGCAACGCAAACGACGATCTGGTTGTTGCTGCTGCGCGGTGACCACACGCTCAACGAAATCAAGGTCGGCAAGATCGACGGCCTGCAAGACGGATTCCGGTTCGCCACGGAATTCGAAATCGAATCGCACTTCGGCTGCAAGCCGGGCTATCTGGGCCTGATCGGTACGAAGCAGCCCGTCAAAGTCATCGCAGATAGAACCGTCGCGCTGATGAGCGACTTCATCTGCGGCGCCAACAGTGCCGATTTCCACATCACCGGCGTCAACTGGGATCGTGACGTTCCCGAGCCGGATGCAGTGGCCGACATTCGCAACGTCGTCGCGGGCGATCCATCGCCCGACGGCAGGGGCGTCCTCGCGCTGCAGCGTGGCATCGAGGTCGGGCATGTGTTCTACCTCGGCACCAAATACAGCCAGACCATGAGCGCCAGCTTTCTCGACGAGACGGGCAGGCCGCAACTGTTCGAAATGGGCTGCTACGGCATTGGTGTCACGCGCATCCTCGGTGCCAGCATCGAACAATCGCACGACGAGCGCGGCATTGTCTGGCCCGACGCGTTGGCGCCGTTTCAAGTCGTGATCTGCCCGATCGGCTATGAGCGCTCGCCGGCGGTGCAACAAGCTGCCCTGGTCTTGCACGATGCACTCGCGCTGCAAGGCGTCGACGTGCTCATCGATGACCGGGGCGAGCGTCCGGGGGCGATGTTCGCCGATTGGGAACTGATCGGCGTGCCGCACCGGTTCGTCGTCTCGGATCGCGGCCTCGCAGCCGGCAAACTGGAGTATCAAGGGCGCCGCGACGCCCAGGCGAGTTCCGTCGAAGTCGAGCACGCCGCTCAGTTCCTGAAATCCAAACTCGCGGCATGAACGTAGCGTGCGGTCTCGGGCAACGCTGGCGAAGGCGCTTCGCGGCGAGCTGTGTGGTCAGTTGTGCGCTGCTCGGCTATCGGCCGGGGGCCTTCGCGGGAGCGCAGATTCAGGAGCCCCTGGCCGATTCAACTCGATCGGCGCTTGCCGCTTCGATCGCCAGCACTGCACCGCCTCGACCATCCTTCGATTCGCTCGAAGCCAGATTGGAGTATCTGAACTGGCTGGGCCAGATCAGCAAGCGCCTGGAGCAGAGCAAGGCCGAACATGTCGCACGCGTCGAGTTCCTCGAGACGCTGTGGTATGAGTCGAAGCGCGCCGGGCTCGAGCCGGCCCTCGTGCTGTCGATCGTGCAAGTCGAAAGTGCGTTTCGCAAATACGCCATCAGTTCGGCGGGTGCACGCGGCTACATGCAAGTGATGCCGTTTTGGGCCAGGTTGATTGGCGACGGCAACGCCGGACATCTGTTCCACATGCAGACCAATTTGCGATTCGGCTGTGTCATCCTGCGCCACTATCTCGACCTGGAAAAGGGAGACCTGTTCCTGGCCTTGAGCCGCTACAACGGCAGCGTCGGCCAGTCGAAATACCCCGAGACAGTCCTGCGAGCCCGCAAGAGCTGGGAGTACAAGAGTCCTTGACCGGGACGGCCGTCGCTACAAACCATCCCATTGTTTCGGAGCCGCCTGGTCCACGCCGAGCAGTGAGAGTACTCGCTCTACCGTTTCATCGACCATTTCCTCGATGCTGCGCGGCAGGTGGTAGAAGGCCGGCAATGGAGGAAAGATCACGCCGCCCATTTCCGTCACTGAGATCATGTTGCGAAGGTGCGCGAGATTGAACGGCGTTTCGCGCACCAGCAGGATCAGGCGGCGGCGCTCTTTGAGGGTGACGTCGGCGGCCCTTGTCAACAAGCTGTCGGACAAGCCCAGCGCAATGGCTGCGAGCGACTTCATGGAACACGGTGCCACGACCATCGCATGTGCGGCGAACGAGCCGCTGGCGATTCTGGCGCCGATGTCGGCAGGGTTGTAGGCCGAGTCGGCCAGGGCTTCAAGCTCCTTGCGTCCCAAGCCGAGTTCGTGGTGCACGTTGAGCAGCCCCGCAGGGCTCGCGACCAGATGCGTTTCGCAGGCGCATTCCCGCAGACGACGCAACAACTTGACGCCATAGAGGACGCCGCTCGCACCCGTCAAGCCGACAATCACCCGCCGCGCTGGCCAGTCGCCGGGGCCGAGCGAAGCGACCACTGTGACCGCCGCTCAGGCTCCGAGAAGGGGCTGTAGTTCACCTGCCTGGTACATCTCCGTCATGATGTCCGACCCACCTACAAATTCCCCATTCACATAGAGCTGCGGAATGGTGGGCCAGTTCGCATAACCCTTGATGCCCTGGCGGATTTCTTCATCCTCAAGCACATTGACCGTCTTCAAATCAGCGACGCCGCAGGCATTGAGGATCTGCACCGCCCGCCCGGAGAAGCCACACTGCGGGAATTGCGCCGTACCCTTCATGAAGAGCACCACACGGTGTCCTTTGACCAAGGTGTCGATACGCTGTTGGACGTCGCTCATGGAGTCAGGTGGAAGCTGCGGATCCCGACTTTATACGGGAATCGGGCGAATCCGGCAGACACCCCGGCGCATGCCCTTACCTGCTGACTTGGTCAAAAGGCGTAGGAGACGCCCATCTGGAGCACCGGTGCCCAGCGCAGGTCACGCCAAACGTCGTCGAACGATTGAGTTCCGCCGACGACCCGCCCAAGCCGAACCGCATTCCCGGGCTGCAGCGCCACAACCCCGAGGTCGGCACTGAAACTCCACGTGCCACGCAGCGAAAGGCCGGTGTAGCCAAAGCTGAAGTAAGGCACGGACGCCAGTTCGGAAGTCGTTTCACCTGACCCTGGTGCCGCAGCGGCGAGCAGACGCCGTTCGGCTGCAAAGCTCGAGCCTCGGGCGCCAAGCGCTGGCTGGCCGGTCGTCGCCTGAGCGCGAGGGCCGACGATGAGACCACCGGTTGCGCGCAGCCCGCCCAAACTGAGCCGATTGAACAGAGGCTGGGTAAAGTAATAGTCACCTGAGACGCTGATCGCGTTGACCCGCAGTCCAGCGGGCTCAGGGTCTGTGAGGCTCGCGCGCCAGGCGGGCGCCGTGGCGCCCAAGGAGAGCCGCGCCTGCCAGCGAGCCCAGGTGAGATCGCCCGCAGGTGCCTTCAGCCCATCGCCGTTGGTGGCGCCTGTCGCGGCCGTGAAAAGCAGGCCGCAGCAAAGGAGCATGGCCTTTTGAGCAGGGCGCATGGCAGTCTCCAAAGGGTTCTCGCGAATGCGGCGGTGATTGTGTACTGGTGTAACAACGAGCGTCTGCGGTGATCATGCACGGCGACGGCTCGATTGTGATCTTCCAGACGCCTGCGCGCACCTCCAAGACGCAACCGATGCGTGTTTTCGCACGAATCGGCCGGGGCGTGGTGGACGGGCAACGGACGCTGCCCAGGAACGAGCAACGGGCAACTGGCTAAGAACCGGCCAGGCACCCGCCACTGCACCTTGGCAGGCCTGCCAAATCGCGGCGCGTCTGAATCTGGGTGAAGCCACATCGGTGCATCAGGTCGCTCACTGGCAATGCCTGATCAAAACCGTGTTCCAGCAGCAGCCAGCCCGTCGGCTGCAAGTGCGTCGCGGCACCGTGAATCACCGCTCGCAGCGCTTCCATGCCGCTGGTTCCCGGTGTCAGCGCCAAGGCCGGTTCGTGCGCCAGCGCTGCCAGGTGTAGGTCGGCGTCTGCGATGTATGGGGGATTGCACAGCACGAGATGGAACGCTCGACTTTCGGTTGCAGCCCACCAATCGCCGAAAAGGAATTCAATCTTGAGTGCCAGGCGCCGGGCGTTGCCTCTTGCGACGCGCAGCGCCTCGGCGCTGACATCCGAAGCCGAAACCTCGGCCTGCGACAGGGCGGCCTTGAGCGCAAGGGCTATCGCACCACTGCCGGTCCCCAGGTCGAGCACTTGCGGTCGCTCAACCTGGACAAACTTCGTGCAGAGAATCTCCAGGCCCCATTCAACGAGGTGCTCGGTCTCCGGGCGAGGAATGAGCACGGCGGGTGCGACGTGCAGCGACAGCCCGCAGAATTCTTTCTCGCCAGTCAAGTAGGCCAGGGGTTCGCCGGCGGCGCGGCGCGCGACGAAGGCAGCGAAACGTTCGCTCTGCCCGGCATCGAGTGGCGCGGCGTCGTGCGCGAACAACCAGACGCGCCCTTGGCCCAGGCACCTGGACAAGAGCACCTGCGCATCCAGGGCGTCCAGGCCACTGGCTTGTGCCAGCGCGAGCGCCTGCGCCACTGTGCTCGCGAACATCAGCGCGCACGCGCAGCAAATAGACCCGCTTCGCGGCAGGCCATTGCATCGTCCAGATCGGCCAGCATCATGCGATCGCCGCTTCCCATGCGGCCAATTGTTCCGCGGCGCGGGCGGCCTGCAAGGCAGCGACGATGTCATCGAGATCACCATCGAGGATCGCCTGGAGTCGATACAGGGTCAGATTGATGCGGTGGTCGGTGACCCGCCCCTGCGCGTAGTTGTAGGTCCTGATTCGGTCGCTGCGGTCGCCGCTGCCGATCAGACCCTTGCGCGCAGCCGCCTCCTTGGCGAGGCGCTCGGTCCGTTCCTTGTCACGCAGCCGTGCAGCCAACACCGCCATTGCCTTGGCCTTGTTGCGGTGCTGCGAGCGGTCGTCCTGGCATTCGGCGACCAGACCGGTGGGCAAGTGGGTGATGCGAATCGCGCTGTCGGTCTTGTTGACGTGCTGACCGCCAGCCCCACTCGCTCGAAAAGTGTCGATGCGCAGGTCTGCCGGATTGAGTTGGACTTCGTCGGCGGCATCGGGTTCGGGCAGTACTGCAACGGTGCAGGCGCTGGTGTGGGTTCTGCCTTGCGTTTCCGTGGCAGGCACGCGCTGCACCCGGTGGCCGCCCGATTCGAGCCTGAGCTTGCCGTAGGCACCATCGCCCTCGACACGAAACACGAACTCCTTGTAGCCGCCCAGATCGCTGGCCGATTCCGACATGACCTCGGTGCGCCAACCCTGTCGCTCGCAGTGGCGCAGGTACATCCGGGTCAGGTCTGCGGCAAACAGCGCAGACTCGTCGCCGCCGGTTCCTGCGCGAATTTCGACAAACGCATTGCGTGAGTCGTCGGCATCGTGTGGGAGCAGCGCCAATTGCAGTTCGTGATTCAGGTGCGCGATATCTTCGCCTGCGCTCCCAATTTCTTGTTCGGCCAATTCAGCCATGTCCGGATCGTTCAGCATTGCCTTCGCCGCTTCGAGGTCGCGCTCGCGTGCCTCGAAGCGTGCATACAACTGAGTCAGCGTCGATGCTTCAGAGTGCTCTTTGCTCAACTCCCGGTAGCGCAACTTGTCGGCCGCGACCGCGGGGTCGGCGAGCGTCGCCTCGAGCTCGCGCAGCCGCAGCCTCAGGCGTTCGAACTGCTGGCGAAGGGAGTCTTTCATGCGCTTTCAACGTTTTGCAGTTGCCGGCCTGCACGCCGCACGGCGCGAAGCGGGCCCGCGTCGGCACCGGCTGCGCCGATCTTCAGGCTATCACGCGCCGTTGACGGGATCGCGCGGCACCCTGCGCAAGAACAGCCGCGACACCGTTTGCGCCAGTTGCGCGCGCTGTTCGGTGGGCGCCGCGTGCAGTTCGGCAAGCGCCCCGTGCAACATCTTTTGGCTGAGGCCACGCGAAAGCGATTCGAGCACGGAGTCGACGCTTTCGCCCTTCGCCAGAAGTTTTCGGGCACGTGTGATTTCGGCCGCGCGCCACTCGTCGGTTTGGCTGTGCAGCGCTTGAATCAACGGCACCGACCCACGCTGATCGAGCCAGTGCGCAAAACTCTGCACGCCGTGTTCAACGATCGCCTCGGCCTGGGCCACGGCCGCCTGTCGCTTCTCGCCGGCGCTGCGCACCAGTGTGGACAAGTCGTCAACGCTGTACAGATAGACATCCGGCAGACCGGCGACCTCTGCTTCCACGTCGCGCGGCACCGCCAGATCAACCATGAACATCGGTCGGTGCTTTCTGACCTTCAGCGCGCGTTCAACTGCCCCCAGTCCGATGATGGGCAACGAGCTCGCCGTGCATGAAATGACGATATCGAACTCGCCGAGCGTCGCCGGCAGGTCGGCAAGACGCATCGCCTGTGCACCCAAGCGCGCCGCAAGCCGGGCGCCGCGTTCCAAAGTGCGATTGGCCACGGTCATCGAGCGTGGCCCGCGGGCGGCGAAATGCGTTGCGACCAATTCGATCATTTCGCCGGCGCCCACGAAAAGCACTTTGGTCTGGCCCAGGTCTTCGAAGAGTTGGCCGGCCAGACGCACAGCCGCAGCCGCCATGCTGATCGAATGGGCGCCGATTTCTGTCGAAGTCCGCACTTCCTTGGCCACGGCAAAGGAGCGTTGGAACATCTGATTCAACGTGCGCCCGAGCGTGCCCGCGGCTTCGGCCTCGCGCACGGCGTGCTTCAACTGGCCGAGGATTTGTGGCTCCCCCAATACCATCGAGTCCAGCCCACTGGCAACGCGAAACGCGTGCCGAGCCGCCGCGTTGCCCTCATGCAGGTAGGCGTGATCGCGAAACGTCTTGCTGCTCACGCCACCCAGACCTGCCAACCAATCGACGGCCGGCCCAACCGCGCTCGATTCGGCGCCCATGTACAACTCGCAACGGTTGCACGTGGAAACGATCGCCACCTCGTTGACCCGGCTCAGCCTTTGGCGAAATCCACGCAGCGCATGAGCCAATTGATCGGGCCCGAAAGCGAAGCGCCCGCGCACGTCAAGTGCGGCGGTCGTGTGGTTCAGGCCCAGGGCAATGACACTCATGGCTGATTATAAAATTCGAACCGGCCGGCGTGGCCGAAAAAGCGCGCCGAATGGCGACAGGCGGTTTGACGGATATCAAATTCCCCGCGGTCGAGGGGCGCTTGTGGTACCGAGAGCATCGAAGTGACTCCCTTGCTCGGTTTTTGGCATCTGATGAGTTTTGCCATCCCGGCACTGGCGGTCGGTGGCTTGACTGCGCTTATCGCGAAACGGATCCGGCCCCGCGAATTTCGCGCAACCACGGCTCCTCGTCTCGGCGCTGCGTCGTGCGCTGCATCGGCCCTGGGTTACCTCTGCAGTGTCGTGCTGCTGCGGCATGACGGCATGATGACGGCATATGCGGCGATGCTGGTGTGCAGCGCTGTCAGCGTGGCGTGCTTCGCGCGCCGCGCGACGCCGGTTCAGGTCGCAATCCCCGCCTGCCAGTTCTTGTCGTGACTCGTGTTTGGATCCATGGCGCGGCCAGTGCCAAGCAACTGCCCGTCGCAGAGTTGCCCGCGCAATGAATGCGCCCGCGCCTCTGTGATCGTGACATCGACGAGTTCGCCCAGCAGCTGCGGTGGACCTTTGAAATTGACGGTGCGATTGCACGACGTGCGCCCCATCAGCTCTGACGCGTCTTTGCGCGAACGCCCTTCGACCAGAATCTTCTGTACTGTACCGACCCGCGCCGCGCTGATTGCCTGCTCCTGCGTGTCGACAAGCGCCTGCAGGCGCCTCAACCTTTCGAGCTTGACGGCTTGTGGCGTGGCATCTGGCAGCGCCGCCGCAGGGGTCCCAGGGCGCGGGCTGAAAACGAAACTGAAGCTGCCGTCGAACCCCACTTCATCGATGAGCCTCAGCGTGAGCCCGAAGTCCTGCTCGGTTTCACCCGGAAAGCCCACGATGAAGTCGCTGGAAACACCGATCCCCGGCCGCACCTGGCGCAGTCTGCGGATCGCATTCTTGTACTGCAGCGTCGTATAGCCGCGCTTCATTGCCATGAGGATCCGATCACTGCCGTGTTGCACCGGAAGGTGCACCTGGCTCACAAGTTGCGGAACCCTTGCGTAGACGTCAATCAGGCGCTGCGTGAATTCGTTCGGATGACTCGTCGTGTAGCGGATGCGCACCAAGCCGGGCGTCTCGGCGAGATATTCGATCAACAGCGCAAGGTCTGCGATCTCGTTGCTTGCGCCCATCGTGCCGCGATACGCGTTCACGTTCTGGCCGAGCAAAGTTACCTCCTTGACGCCTTGCTGCGCGAGCCCCGCGACTTCGCCAAGCACATCGTCGAAGGGCCGCGACACTTCCTCGCCACGCGTATACGGTACGACGCAGTAGCTGCAATACTTCGAGCAACCCTCCATGATCGAGACGAAGGCACTGACCCCATCGACGCGCGCCGGCGGCAGGTGATCGAACTTCTCGATTTCGGGGAAGCTGATGTCGACCTGCGGCCGGTCTTGCAGCACGCGCTGGGCCAGCAGCTCGGGCAGGCGGTGCAGCGTTTGCGGCCCGAACACCACGTCAACGTAAGGCGCTCGCGCGATGATCGCCGCCCCCTCCTGGCTGGCCACGCAGCCGCCGACGCCGATCATCACGCCCTTTGCCTTGAGGTGTTTGATGCGGCCCAGATCGCTGAAGACTTTTTCCTGGGCCTTTTCGCGCACCGAACAGGTGTTGAACAGGATCAGGTCGGCGGCGCCTATATCGACGGTCTGCTCGTAGCCCTGGGCGGCGCGCAGCACGTCGACCATCTTGTCGGAGTCGTACTCGTTCATCTGGCAACCGAAGGTCTTGACGTAGACCTTCTTGCTCACACACGAGCGATTCATGGGCGCGCCCATCGCTGCGCAGCCGGATCGAAAACCCAGCTCGCCGCTTCAAGCGCATTGCTCGGCCAGGGCACATTCGCGAGTTCGTCGGCGCGCAAGATCCACACATCTCTGAGTTGCCCGTCGGGATCGAGCGTGTAGTGCACCGCCAGCGTGCTGCCAAGCAGCGAACTCGACAGCACGATCATGTTGTTCGCGGCGCGAATCCTTGCGCCCGGGGCAAGCCGCTTCGGTTCGTCGTTGAGGGCGAGATGCGGGGGCTGACGGAATGAGACCTGCCCACGAAGTGCAGCCTGCGGGAACTGGCGCTGCAGCTGCGCCGCGCTCGGTGCGATCAGCGCAATCGCCAGCAACGTGGCGAAAAGATGGCGAAGGATTTTGGTCATGGTGGCGCTTCAGGGATTCGAACCCCGGACCTGCGGATTATGATTCCGTCGCTCTAACCGACTGAGCTAAAGCGCCTGAGCCGCGCAGTATAGCGGCGCGACCCTTCGGCGTGCGCTCGGCGCGGGGCCTGCAAACCCGATCCCGCCGAGTCGCCGCACGCGACCCCCAGCGACGTCTCCACATCTTCGACCCGCAATGTTCAGCATCTTCAAGAAAAGCGCTTCGCAGACCGATGAAGCGCTTGCACAGCGCAGCGCGCCGCAGGTCGCGAGTGGCCTGAACGAGCCGAAGCCGTCGTGGTTCGAACAGTTACGAAGCGGCTTGCGCAAGACCGGCAGCGCGCTGTCGCAGGTGTTCAATGGCGCGAGCGTTGACGACAGCCTGTTCGAAGAACTGGAATCGGCCCTGCTGATGGCTGATGCCGGCGTGCAGGCGAGCGCGTACCTGTTGGCGGATCTGAAACGCCGCGTCAAAGCCGGTGGCGCCGATCGACCTGAGCAGGTCAAGGCCTTGCTCATCGACGCGTTGGCCGATTTGCTCGGGACCCTCGAGCGCCCGCTGGTCCTGCCCGCAGTCAAGCCCGCGGTGATCATGGTCGTAGGCGTCAACGGCGCAGGCAAGACCACGAGCATCGGCAAACTCACGCATCGCCTGGCCGACGCAAATCTGAAAGTGCTGTTGGCCGCGGCAGACACGTTTCGGGCCGCGGCGCGCGAGCAGTTGCAGGTCTGGGCACAGCGCAACCAAGTCGAAATCGTGAGCCAGGCGGGCGGCGACCCGGCCGCGGTGACTTTCGATGCCACTTTGGCCGGCAAGGCGCGTGGCTGCGATGTCGTCATCGCCGACACTGCAGGGCGCTTGACGACGCAGGCACACTTGATGGATGAGTTGAAGAAGATTCACCGCGTCATCGGCAAGGCGCAACTTGGCGCCCCCCACGAAGTGATCCTGGTCGTCGACGGCAATACGGGCCAGAACGCACTCGCACAAGTTCAGGCATTTGACGCTGCTTTGCAGCTCACTGGCCTGATCATCACCAAACTCGACGGTACCGCGAAAGGCGGTGTCCTGGCCGCCGTCGCGCGCTGGTCGCAGGCGCGCGCGCAGCGCACCGGGCCCGCTTTGGCGGTCTATTTCGTTGGTGTCGGCGAGAAGCTGGACGACCTGCAGTCATTCAGCGCCCGTGAATTCGCACAGGCCCTGTTGGGCTGAAGCACAGTCGGCACGCCCGAGCACGGCTCAGCGCGTGCGGTCGTTGGCGTCGCACGCAGGAGTGAGCGGTGTCAGGCGCGAGTCCGGGTCGCCATATCAAGTCTGCGGTGGCTTGGTATCGGCGTCCAGGGGTGCGTTTGCTGAGGGCAGCTGGGCAACCAGCGGCATCGAGCCGGATTGCGGCGCGGAAATCCGCGCACAGGCGTTGAGCGGCTCGGCCATCGGAAGACTGGCGTCGTGCGCAGCATTCGGCGACGGCAATGCTGCGTCAACCCAAACCAGGAGGCGAATCCCGACTGCTGTGCTCAAGCTTCGCGCGGTGTTCTATCTCCCGCTCAAGAACTTCCATTTCTTCCCTGGTCGAGGTCGCAACTTCGGATGCTCGCCAACGACGCCCGCTCAGCCACCGAATCCCTTCATCGCGCCCATGCGTTTCATCATCTTCATCATTCCCGCGCCTTTCATTTTCTTCATCATTTCCTGCATCTGTTCGAATTGCTTCAGCATGCGATTCACATCCTGAACCTGGACGCCCGCGCCGGTCGCGATGCGGCGTTTGCGAGACGCCTTGATGAGCTCGGGTTTGCGCCGCTCGAGCCGCGTCATCGCGCAGATGATGCCCTCCATGCGCCGCACATCGCGCTCAGCCCGGTCCATCTCGGCCTGACCCAGGCCCCCGGCCTTGCCCGTCAACTGCGTCGGCAGTTTGTCGACCAAGCCTGACAGCCCGCCCATCTTCTTCATCTGTGAAATCTGTGCCAAGAAGTCGCTCATGTCGAACGAAGCGCCGCCACGCACCTTGTCGGCGAGCTTCTTCGCCGCCGCCAGGTCGACGCCTTTGTGCACCTCCTCGATGAGCGCGACGATGTCACCCATGCCGAGCACGCGGCCCGCGTGGCGCTGCGCATCAAAGACTTCCAGGCCGTCGATCCTTTCGCTCGTGCCGGCGAATTTGATCGGCACACCGGTCACATGGCGCACTGAAAGCGCCGCGCCGCCGCGCGCATCGCCGTCCATCTTCGTCAAGACGATTCCCGTCAGCGGCACGTGCTGCGCGAAAGCCTTCGCGGTGTTGACGGCGTCCTGGCCTTGCATCGCATCGACGACGAACAACGTCTCCACCGGCTTGAGCGCCGCATGCAGTTCGCCGATCTCCACCATCAGCGCAGCGTCGACGCCCAGACGCCCGGCGGTGTCGACCAGCAACACATCGAAATAGTGGCGCCGGGCGTGGTCGAGAGCGGCCAGCGCGATCGCCACCGGCTTCTCGCCCGGGGTCGAGGCAAACCAGGTTGCGCCGGCCTGTGCCGTCACAGTGGCCAATTGCTCGATCGCGGCCGGGCGATAAACGTCGGTCGATACCGTGAGCACCTTCTTCTTGCGGTGCTCCATCAGATGGCGCGCCAGTTTGGCCGTCGTCGTCGTCTTGCCGACGCCTTGCAGCCCAGCCATCAAGATGACCGCTGGCGGCTGGGTCAACAGATTCAGGTCGGCCACACCTTCACCCATCGTCAGCGCGAGTTCGCGGTTGACGATGCCCACCAGGGCCTGCCCCGGTGTCAATGACCCCACGACTTCGGCGCCGAGCGCGCGCTCCTTCACGCGCGCTGTGAATTCGCGCACGACGGGCAAGGCGACGTCGGCTTCGAGCAGGGCCACGCGAACCTCGCGCAGCATGTCCTGCACGTTGCTTTCCGTGATACGGGCCTGGCCGCGCACGGTCTTGACGAGTTGGCTCAGCCGTTCGGTCAGTGTCGAGGCCATGGATTGGATGCCGCGTCGGGTGACGTTGGTTGGGTTGAGTCTTGCGATGCACACGCCCGCCTCGGGCGCGAAACCGCGAGCGCACCCGTCGCGGACGCGAAAGTACACTGTGCAAATGATTCTATCGTTCGGGCCTGGCCCTACGAGTGTGAATGCGACGGCGCTCGCACTCGCCGTATGCAGCGGTGTCGCGCTGTTCGGATACGCCACATGTGCCGCGTTACGGCACGACCGGGCCGGGAATTCCCAACGCATCGCGATGCTGGTCGGATGGCTCGCCCAAGGGGCGGCCATCATCGCCGACTCCGCGGGCGTGTTCAGCTCGAGCAGCGGGGCACGATTCGGCTTCGCAACAGCGCTTTCGGCGACCTTGTGGCTCGTCGTCGTGGTCTACGGCATCGAGAGCCGGTTCGTGCCCATGCGCGGCGTGCGACGCACTCTGGCCCTGCTCGGCATGGCCGTCGTCGCGCTCGCCTGGGCGTTCCCGGCCGAAATTCGATCGGTTCCCACGTCGCGCTGGGCACCCTTGCACTGGATCCTGGGGATCGCGTCTTATGGCCTGTTCGGCGCGGCGGTCTTGCATGCCGCAATGTTGGGCAGTGCCGAACGGCAGCTGCGCGGCAAGGGCAGTGCAGTTTCAGCGACACTCAGCGGTGTGCCCCTGCTGAGTCTGGAGCGGCTCACGTTTCGCTTCGTCGCCGCGGGCTTTTGCGTCCTGTCGGCGGCGTTGTTGCTGGGCATGTGGGTCGCCAGCCCTTGGCGCTGGGATCACAAGACGGTCTTTTCGATGCTGGGGTGGGTGGTTTTCGCAGCACTGCTCGCCGGGCGCCGCGTGTTCGGCTGGCGCGGACCGCTCGCGACGCGCTGGTTATACGCTGGCGCGGGTTTGCTCCTGCTGGCCTACGTCGGGTCGCGTTTTGTGCTCGAAGTTCTGCTGCATCGATCGTCCGCGAGTTGAGCCGGCTGACGCATGAAATTCGCACTTCTCATCTTCTCGGTTCTGGCCTTGGTCTGGCTGCTGCGCGCCGCGAGCCGACGCAGGGTACGACCACCCGACCCCGGCGCTCCTGCCAAACCCCCGCAAGCGCAGGCGATGCTGGCGTGTTCTCATTGTGGTGTGCTGATGCCCCGCGACGAGGCCCTGCCGGGCCGCGGCGGCGTGTTCTGCGGCGCGGAACATCGCGACAGCTTCGAGAGGTCGCACCCGAGTCCATGAACAACATTCCGGGTGACACGGAGCGTCGGGGCGGCGAACGCCGCCTGCAGCGGCGTTCAGCCTCGGCAGACGAATCCTGGTTCGGCGCTTTCGCATCCGACGACGACGCCGCACCCTTCGAAGACACGGCGGCGCAGCGCGACTCCGCGCCCGGCGGGTCCGGATTCGGTGACAGCGATATGCAGGCGGATTCGCAGGGGCTGGCGCGCCGGGCGGTGCGTACCGATGCTGCGCGCCAATCGGGATACGAGCGTCTGCACCGAGTCTTCATCGGCGCGCGCGCGGTGCTCGGCGTCATGTTGCTGGCCGCACTGATCCTGGTGAGTTTGTTCGGTGCGCACCCGGGCCTGTCTGTGGCAGTGGTCAGCCTGGCGTACGCGGCCTTGTCGATCAGCATGTGGTTGCTCCCCCGGATGTGGCCCGCGCCCAACCCACAGGCAATGTCGCGGCCTGCGAGTGCGCACTGGCTGCTGACCATCGGCAGTGATTTGCTCGGCTTTACAACGCTGCACATCCTGGGGCCGGGTTCAAGCCTGAACTACGTCGCGCTGCTGGTGATGCCGGTGCTGATGGCAGGTGTCTTGACACCACGCACGATGGCATTGGCCACCGCAGCGGGCGTGACGCTTATGCTCTTGCTCACCGCGGCGCTTTCGGTGCGGCCGGGCAGCGACCTGTCGCTGGCAATGGCACAGGCGGGACTGGCGGGCAGTGGGTTCTTCATCCTCGCCATACTTTCCAGCGAACTTGCGAGCCGGCTTGCCCAGGAAGAGTTGACCTCGCGCGGCAGCCTGGAGATGGCGCGCCAACAGGCCGAGTTGAATCGACTCGTGATCGAAGAAATGCAGGACGGCGTGCTCGTTGTCGACCGCGGCGGGCGTGTCCGCGCCGCAAATCCGGCAGCGCGGCACCTGCTGGCACCCGCCGGCATGTGCAGGGCGGCACCGTTTCAGATGCGCGGCATCGAGGCGTGGGAGGGTCTCGTGAAGTCGGTCGAGCGAGCTTTTGTCGATGGCGCATGGCCCGAAGCCGGACGCGACGTTGCCCTCGTTTTCGAGCCCGGCTCGACACGGGTACTGCGCGTTCGGGTTCGCTTCACGCGCAAAGCCGAGCCGAAGATGGGGGAGGAGTTTTGCGTCTTGTTTCTCGAAGACGTGCGCAACATGCAGGCACGCAGCCGCCAGGAGCGGCTCGCCGCCATGGGCCGGGTCTCCGCGGGCATTGCGCACGAGATTCGAAATCCATTGGCGGCGATCGCGCAAGCAAATGCGCTGCTGGCTGAAGACGCTGCCGAACCGACGCAGCGCCAACTGACGAAGATGGTCAGTGACAACGTCGACCGCCTGAAACGTATCGTCGACGACGTGATGGCCGCGTCACCCGGCATGGCGGACGACTTGCCGCCTCTGGATGCGGTGGCACAGATTGCAGCTGCCTGCGCGGAATGGGCAGGCGCGGCGGGCCTGAAGCTTCGCGAGTCCGGCATCTTGACCTTGTTGCTTCCGCAAGAGCCCCTCTGGGTCGTGTTCGACTCCGAGCACCTGCGACGCGTGCTCGTCAATCTGCTGGACAATGCGAAGCGACACGCCAGCGGCGCGGTCGGGGCGATCGAGGTCCGTCTCGATTCGCGCGACGACACCCGCGCGTACCTGTGCATTTCCAGCGATGGCCCGCGCATACCCCCGGATGTCGAGCGTTACCTGTTCGAACCCTTTTTCTCGACGCGAAGCCGCGGCACGGGTCTGGGTTTGTACATTTGCCGTGAATTGTGCGAGCGCTACGGCGCAAGCATCGACTATCGCCTGCGCCAGACTTCGGCGGGGCTGCGCAATGAGTTCTTCGTCGCAATGCGACGCAGCGCGTTGCTGACGCAGGCTGCGACGCCAATGGTCACATCATGAAGTCGTTGCCGCCTTTGAGTCTGCTTGTGGTCGATGATGAGCCCGACTTGCGCACGCTGTATGAGTTGACGCTGTTGCGGGAAGGGTATGACGTCGAGGCTGCGGGCAGCGTCGAGCAGGCATTGGAGGCCCTGAATGGCCGTACCTACAGTGCCGTGATCACCGACATGCGGCTGCCCGATGGCACGGGCCTGGATATCCTGCGCTGGCTGGTGCAAGGTGATCGGGGCGAGAAGGCGATTGTGATCACGGCCTATGGCTCGGCGGAAAACGCGGTTGAAGCGCTGCGCGCGGGAGCCTACGACTACTTGACGAAACCGGTCGACCTGCGCCAATTTCGGGCGGTGATCGGATCCGCGCTTGGGCGCACGGGCATAACGATCGCGCCGACAAATCTTTCGAAACTGCCTTCGGAACGCGCGAGGTCGGTGCAGCACGAGTCGGGGAGTTCGTCGCCCACCTCGATCGCATCGGCCCCGCCGGCCGTGCCGGCGGGGCGCTGGTTGGCACGCATGGCCGGGCGGTCTGCAGCCATGGAACAGGTGCGAGGCCTGATCGACAAGGTTGCGCGCAGCATGGCGCCGGTGCTGATCAGCGGTGAGTCCGGCACCGGCAAGGAACTCGTCGCGCGATCGATTCATGAAGTGAGTGTGCGCAGCTCGCAGCCGTTCATCGCCGTGAACTGCAGTGCGATTCCGGAACAGTTGCTCGAGGCCGAATTCTTCGGCTATCGAAAGGGCGCCTTCACAGGGGCTGCCGAAGACCGGGAAGGATTTTTCCAAGCCGCCAACGGTGGCACGCTTTTCCTGGACGAGATCGGCGACCTGCCGTTGTCGATGCAATCGAAGCTGTTGCGGGCGATTCAGGAACGCCAAGTCCGCCCGGTGGGCGCGGTAAGCGAGTTGCCTGTCAACGTTCGTTTGCTCAGTGCGACGCACAAGGATCTCGGCGCCGAGGTGCACCAGGGGCAATTTCGGCAAGACCTCTATTACCGACTCAACGTGATCCCGATCCGTGTACCCCCTCTGCGCGAACGAATCGCCGATTTGGCCGACATTGCTGCGCATGTGCTGGAGCGAATCGCGCGTGACGCGGGCGCGCCGACCGTGCCGCAACTCACCCCTGAGGCACTCGAGCGTCTCGCGAGCTACGCCTTCCCGGGAAACGTGCGCGAGCTCGAGAACCTGCTGCACCGCGCGGTGGCACTTTCGGCGAGCAACCGGATCGGCGCGGAAGATATTGGCCTGCCGGCGATCGCGCCGTCGAACCCGGAACCCGCCCAGCCTCAACTCTTCGCCAAGGTGGCTCCAGCGGCAGCATCCCCGCCGCCGTTGCACGCCCTCACTGCCGCCAATGCAGACGCGCCGCTGCCCGACAATCTTGTCGAGCTTCTCGACGCGGTGGAGCGCGATATCCTGGAGCGAGCGCTGGAGCGCCATCGGTTCAATCGGACTGCAGCAGGCGCCAGTCTTGGATTGTCGTTGCGCCAGATGCGCTATCGCATGGCGCGCCTGGGGGTGAACGTGGGCGCTGACTCGGGCAGCGAGTGAGCGCCGCATGGGAAAGCGGCTGGTGGCACAAGGCCGCACGCCGCGAATCGCCGAACTTCGGACCGCGCCCTGCGGGCGTTGAGATCAGCCTGGCGGTCATCCACTCGATCAGCCTGCCCCCAGGTGAGTACGGCGGCGACGCGATCGAGAGGCTCTTCGCGAACCGCCTTGATTGGGACGCTCATCCCTACTTTGCGACGCTTCGAGGACTGGAAGTTTCTGCGCACTTCCTGATTCGCCGCGATGGCCAGACATTGCAGTTCGTTTCATGTGATCTGCGCGCCTGGCACGCAGGCGTCTCATCCTGGCGTGGGCGGACCAACTGCAATGACTACTCGATCGGCATCGAACTCGAAGGCGTCGAAGGCGGGCCCTTCGAACCGGCCCAATATTATTCGCTGGCACGCGTGTTGCGGGCTGTGTCGAGGCGCTATCCTCTGGGCGCTGTCGCCGGGCACGAGCACGTTGCGGCCGGACGCAAGTGCGACCCCGGACCGGGGTTCGAATGGCATCGTCTTGCACGCTCACTGCGCTGGCCGCGGCGCATGTTTGCGTGCCTTGCCCCCTGAAACGAAGCTCGCGATCGGCAGACCCGGTTCGGGGCTTCGATGCGTGGATCAATGCTCGAACACGCTATCGCTAGCGCTTGTTGGCACACGAGACCCCAGATATAGTGTTTGGCGTGATAGGCTTCGCGTCTTCACCGAGCCGCGCACAACGCAGGCCGGTGCGACAGGTTCTTGTGCTTTTCCTGGACACCAAATGAGTCGCCGACCGCAGCGATGACTTTCACGCTTCGGCGCTGGGTGAAGAGAAAAAAACCGAGATGGATTCAAAGAGCAACCGGCCAATACCTAGAAGGGAATTCAATGCAAGCTGTCACGACTCGCACTCCGGGCAAACCTTCCGCCACACGCGCGCCGGTCGCGGCAAGTGCGGAGACCGCGCCGTACCAGGGCTACCAGATCATTCGACGCAACGGTTCAGTGGTGTCGTTTGAGCCGGACAAGATCGCGGTTGCATTGATGAAAGCGTTTCTGGCGGTTCACGGGACGCAAGGTGCGGCATCGGCAAGCGTGCGCGAAACGGTGGATGTCCTGACCGGAAGTGTCGTGCGCGGTTTAATGCGGTCACGCCCCGGTGGCGGAACGTTTCATATTGAAGACGTGCAGGATCAGGTGGAGTTGGGCTTGATGCGCAGCGGCCATCATGAAGTGGCGCGTGCCTACGTGCTCTATCGGGAGCGTCGCGCCCAGGAACGCACCAAGAAGGACAAGCGTGCGGCGACGGAACCTGCGTTGAGCGTGACCGACAACGGCGTGCGTCGTCCGCTGGACTTGGCACACCTGCAAGCTTTGTTCGAGTCGGCGTGCGCCGGCCTTGGCGAAGACGTTTCGCCCGCGCCCATCATGGCGGAGACCAAGCGCAACCTGTACGACGGCGTGCCGATCGACGAGGTTCACAAGGCGGCGATTCTGGCGGCACGCACCTTGATCGAAAAAGATCCGGGCTACTCGCGTGCCACGGCAAGATTGCTGCTGCATAGGATTCGGCGCGAAGTCCTGGGCGAAGAGGTCTTGCCGGGCGACATGGTGACCCGGTACGCAAGCTACTTTCCATCGTTCATTCGCAAGGGCGTGAAGGCTGAGCGGCTGGACGAGGCGCTGTCGCAGTTCGATCTGGAGCGGCTCGGTGCGGCGTTGAATGCCGAACGGGACCTTCAATTTGACTACCTCGGTCTGCAAACGCTTTACGACCGCTACTTCATTCACATTGACGAGGCGCGAATCGAGTTGCCGCAGGCTTTTTTCATGCGGGTCGCGATGGGCCTGGCCGTGGGCGAGATCGATCGCGAAGCACGCGCCATCGAGTTCTACGAAGTGCTGTCGCGGTTCGATTTCATGAGCAGCACACCCACGCTGTTCAATGCCGGGACGCGCCGATCGCAACTGTCGAGCTGCTATCTGACCACGGTTGCCGACGATCTGGACGGTATCTATGAGGCACTGAAAGAGAACGCACTGTTGTCCAAATTCGCGGGCGGCTTGGGCAACGACTGGACGAATGTTCGCGCGTTGGGCAGCCACATCAAAGGGACAAACGGCAAGAGCCAGGGCGTCGTGCCGTTTCTGAAGGTGGTCAACGACACCGCCGTTGCGGTGAATCAGGGCGGGAAGCGCAAGGGTGCCGTGTGCGCCTACCTGGAGACCTGGCACCTCGACATCGAGGAATTCCTGGAACTGCGCAAGAACACCGGCGACGACCGGCGGCGCACGCACGACATGAACACCGCGAACTGGATTCCCGACCTGTTCATGAAGCGTGTCGCGCAGGGCGGCGACTGGACACTGTTCTCGCCCAGCACCTGTCCGGACCTGCACGACAAGTGCGGCCGCGAATTCGAGCAGGCCTACACCGCCTACGAAGCGAAAGCGGCGCGCGGCGAAATCAAGCTCTTCAAGACGATGCGCGCGCGCGATCTGTGGCGCAAGATGCTGACGATGCTGTTTGAAACCGGCCACCCCTGGATCACGTTCAAGGACGCGTGCAACGTGCGCTCGCCGCAGCAGCATGTCGGGGTCGTGCACTCCAGCAACCTGTGCACCGAGATCACGTTGAACACCAACGAGTTCGAGATCGCCGTGTGCAATCTCGGCTCGGTGAACCTGGTCCACCACCTGCGCGACGGCAAGATCGATCAGGGCAAGTTGAAGGCGACCGTCGCCACCGCCATGCGCATGCTCGACAACGTGATCGACATCAACTACTACGCCGTGAAGAAGGCGCGCGACTCCAACTTGCGGCATCGCCCGGTGGGCTTGGGAGTCATGGGCTTTCAAGACGCGCTCTACGAGTTGGGCATTGCGTACGGCTCGGATCGGGCCGTGAACTTCGCCGATGAATCGATGGAGGCAGTTTGTTATTGCGCCTACTGGGCCTCGACGGAACTGGCCATGGAGCGCGGCCGCTACTCAAGCTATCGCGGCTCTTTGTGGGATCGCGGCGTGCTGCCGATCGACTCACTCGATCTGCTGGCCGAGCAGCGCGGCGGTTTCGTCGAAGTGGATCGGTCGACGAGCCTGGATTGGGACGCGCTGCGCCAGCGTATCGCCGAGTACGGCATGCGCAATTCCAACTGTGTGGCGATCGCACCGACGGCGACGATTTCCAACATCATCGGCGTCAGTGCTTCGATCGAGCCCTCGTTTGGAAACCTGTCGGTCAAGTCGAACCTGTCGGGCGAATTCACCGTTGTCAACGAATACCTCGTGCGCGACCTGAAGAAGATTGGGCTGTGGGACGACGTGATGGTGATGGATCTCAAACACTTCGATGGCTCGCTGCGCCGCATCGACCGCGTGCCAGAGTCTCTCAAAGTGCTGTACGCAACCGCCTTCGAGATCGAACCTCACTGGCTTGTCGAAGCCGCCGGGCGCCGCCAAAAATGGATCGACCAGGCGCAGTCGCTCAACATCTACATGGCCGGTGCTTCGGGCAAGAAACTCGACGAGACCTACAAGCTGGCGTGGTTGCGCGGTTTGAAGACGACCTATTACCTGCGCACCGTGGGCGCAACCCAGGCCGAGAAGGCAACGGTCAAGGCGGGGCAGATGAATTCGGTGTCGAGCCAGGCGACACATTCGACGCAAGAGTCAGCCGCCGCGGGCACGTCGATGCTGGACGAGACGGACGACTCGGAAGTCGAAGTCCAATTCTGTGCGATGGACGACCCGACTTGCGAGGTTTGCCAGTGAACACCTTGAACCGAACGCGGCGTGCGATCTGCGAATCGGCCATCACCTCAGGCTGAGCACCGCGAAGCAGCGCCGATGCAATCTGGCAACACAACCGCGATCGAAGAGTGAGCGATTGTTTGGCGAGTTGGCCAATCGCTTTCATAATCCACCTCCACGGGACATCAACATGTTGGTTTGGGAAGACGACCTGAGACCCTCGACACTTCAAGATGCGGCAATGACACTGGGCCAACTGTCGGTTGAGCGCGCAAGAAAGCTGTCTCCTGCTTTCGCCTTTGACTCGGCACCGGGGAAGTTCTCCCCGCCACCCGTCGCCCCAGCGCCGGTCGCCAAGGCGCCTGTGCTCGAATCGACCCGAAGAGTCAACGCCTCCGACAAGCGCGTCATCAACGGCCTGACGGACGTGAACCAGCTCGTACCGTTCAAGTACAAGTGGGCGTGGGAGAAGTACCTTGCGAGCTGCGCGAACCACTGGATGCCGCAAGAGGTCAACATGTCGCGCGACATCGAGACCTGGAAGAACCCGAACGGCCTGACCGACGACGAACGCCGGATCATCAAGCGCAACCTGGGGTTCTTCGTGACCGCCGACTCCTTGGCGGCGAACAACATCGTCCTGGGCAGCTACCGGCACATCACGGCGCCCGAGTGCCGGCAATTCATGCTGCGGCAGGCCTTTGAAGAGGCGATCCATACCCACGCTTACCAATACATCGTCGAGTCGCTGGGGCTGGATCAGAGTGAAATTTTCAACGCCTATCACGAGATCGAATCAATCCGCGACAAGGACGAATTCCTGCTGCCCTTCATCGGGCAAATCATGGACCCGCATTTCCATACCGGCACGCCGGAGACCGACCGCGCGTTGCTCAAGTCGCTGATTGTTTTCGCGTGCCTGATGGAGGGTTTGTTCTTCTACGTTGGGTTCACGCAGATTCTTGCGCTCGGTCGCCAGAACAAGATGACGGGCGCCGCCGAACAATACCAATACATCCTGCGCGATGAATCGATGCACTGCAATTTCGGCATCGACTTGATCAATCAGATCAAGCTCGAGAACCCGCAGCTATGGACTGCTCAGTTCAAGACCGAGATCAAACAGTTGTTCAAGCGTGCCGTCGAACTGGAGTATCGATACGCCGAAGACACGATGCCGCGTGGCGTATTGGGCATGAATGCTTCCATGTTCAAGGGTTACCTGCGCTACATTGCGAACCGGCGTGCGACGCAGATCGGATTGGAAGAGTTGTTCCCGCACGAAGAGAACCCTTTTCCGTGGATGAGTGAAATGATCGACCTGAAGAAGGAGCGCAATTTCTTCGAGACGCGCGTCATCGAATACCAATCGGGCGGCGCGCTGTCTTGGGATTGAGTGGAGTTAAGGCGAAGCGGCCGAACACTCCCGCACCGCAAGGTGAATGTGAGAGATCAAGATTCGTGGATTGCCCCGCAGTGACGCAGAAGCACTGCAGCGATTCGCAACCGGATTCAGCGTACTGGGTCGCCCCTCCTGGGCAGGCCTCGGGCGGTGAATAGCCACCGGGCAGCGAGAACTCGTTGCTGCCAAGTGGTTCTTTGTCAACTTGATCAAGGAGAAACGTAATGGCAACTGCAAAGAAGGCTACGGCCAAGAAAGCGGCAAAGAAGCCGGCGGCGAAAAAGGCCGCAGCGAAGAAGTCCCCGGCCAAGAAGTCGGCGGCGAAAAAGGCGCCAGCGAAGAAGGCGGCGGCGAAGAAGAAGGCGCCCGCTAAGAAGGCTGCGAAGAAGAAGGCGCCCGCTAAGAAGGCTGCGAAGAAGAAGGCCCCTGCGAAAAAGGCGGCGGCGAAGAAGTCGGCGAAAAAACCTGCGGCCAAGAAAGCGGCGAAAAAACCTGCCGCGAAGAAAGCAGCGAAAAAGCCGGCTGCGAAGAAGGCGGCTGCGGCTCCTGCCCCGGCTGCGGCACTTCCGACGAAGACTTCGCTCAGCCCACAGGCGGCATGGCCGTTCCCCACGGGCGCCAAGCCCTGATCGGGACACGATCTTGCTAGTCTGCAACCCGGCTTCGGCCGGGTTTTTTGTTTCTCGGGTCGTGAATCTGAGCGCGTGCCGGAGTTGCCGGACACCTCCCTACAATCGACGGCGCACATTGCCCAGCCGGGGCCGGCATGAAAGCCCCCTGCAAAGCAGCGACGCACTACGACCACATGCTGCAAAGCAAGCTCACTTCACTGCCGCTTCTGGGTCGCGGCAAAGTCCGCGACATCTATGCAGTCGGGCACGATCGCCTCTTGCTCGTCGCGACCGACCGCCTGAGCGCCTTCGACGTCGTGATGAACGAGCCGATTCCCGGCAAGGGTGAGCTCCTGACGCGGATCGCCCTGTTCTGGTTCGAAAAGCTGGCCGATATCGCGCCCAACCACTTGACGGGCGCGGACCCCGTGAGCGCGGTCGGCGAGCAGGATCGTGATCAGGTTCGCGGCAGATCGATGCTGGTGAAACGCCTCAAAGGGATTCCCATCGAAGCGGTGGTGCGCGGCTATCTCGCGGGCAGCGGGTGGGTCGAGTACCAGCGCAATCGCTCGATTTGCGGGGTTCAATTGCCCGCAGGAATGCGCAACGCATCGAAACTCGAAGAGCCGATATTCACCCCGGCAACCAAAGCGGCAATGGGTGAGCACGACGAGAACATCACATTCGGCAAAGCGCGCGACCTGCTCGGCGGCGAACTCGCTGAAACGATCAGAACTTTGGCGCTGCGCCTTTACTCCCGGGCGGCCGCTCAGGCCCTGGAAAATGGAATCATCATCGCCGACACCAAATTCGAGTTCGGATTGGACGAGCACGGCACGGTGACGCTAATGGACGAAGTGCTGACCCCCGATTCATCGCGATACTGGCCGGTCGAGGGATATACCGAGGGGTCGAACCCGCCGAGTTTCGACAAGCAGTTTGTTCGCGACTGGCTCGAGCGTGCGGTAGTTGAAGGCAAGCCTTGGAACAAGCGCGCGCCGGCACCTCTCCTCGCAACTGACGTGATCGAAGCAACTGCTGCGAAGTACCGGGAAGCACTCCAGCGCCTGCTCGGATGAGTCTCGACAAAGATGTCGCGCCTATTGAACCGTCTCGAGTCAGAAACGCGGAGCGCAAGAGATTCCGTCTCTGCTGATTGCTTGCTGGCCGAACGCGCCTGCTACAGAGCAAGGCAAGGCCACCTCGATGAAGCGCAGGAAACCATTCGGGTACTGCGGTCACGGTACGACGCCCAGCCAATCGACTTTGTCATCGCATGGATCAATCTTGCGGAAGGAATCCTGCACCATTTCCGAGACATGGACATTTCTCGCGCACGCGAAAAGATTCATCGAGCTTACGCCCTGAGTGAGGTATCACAGCAAGAGCACCTGATCGCGCGAACGGCAGCTTGGCTCGGCCACATGGACTATCTTCGGGGCGACGTCGAATCAATGGTTCGAAACCTACGTCGCTCTCTTCAAACCGCAATGCCTGACAACCATGCGGCACTTTCCCGTTCGTGTCTCGTCGTTGCCGACGCTTTTCACTTCAGTGGTCAACTGCAATTGGCGCAGCCTTGGTACACAAAGTCCCGGGTTCATGCAACCGCCGAGGGAGATGAGGCAACGATCAGCGCCCTCATGCACAACATGGCTTGGTTGCGCGCGGCAAATCTTCGTCAGATAAGATTTTGCGGCCTTGCGCCCAGTCCAGCCGGCGATCTCGCGTTGCTCAGTGCAGACTCAATCCTCAACTTCGACCAGCTGCTAGGTACGGCAAGTCTGAAGTCACTCGTTCCTATTCTCAGAGCCCAAATTCTCTCGGTAGTTGGGGACTGTTCTCAAGCATTGGTTCTCTACGAGGAGAACCTAACTATTGCCGTTCAGGAGGGTCTGCGGCGAATGCACAGCAATTTGCTCGCGGATCAGGCGTGGTGTCGCCTTCAGTTGGGGCAAATTGACGCTGCCCGACGTGACGCACTCGCAGCAGAAGATCTACTCGATTCCCGCGGACATCACGATGATCGGGCCAATACTCATAGTCGTCTAGAACAAGTCTTCCGAGCAATCGGCGACTCGCCGTCGGAGCTGAAACACGCTGCGCTGGCCGCTAATGCGTGGAACCAGCATGCGCAACTCCAGCAAAGATTCGTGGCGCAGCTTGGTGAACTTTCGCAGACTCCTCAACGTAAGTAGCTGACGTTCGCCAAGTTCGCACCTTGATCTAAAACAACACCATACTCAACCGTCGCCGATAAGCATCCACGACCGGATCAGCAGGCGCTGTTGCAACCTTCCCGGAAATCTCAAGCGCGCCCTTTGGGGCTGCGGCTTCCGCTTTCGCGGCAGCGGGTTTGCCCATCACTTCAAGAATCGCGACAAACGTCTTGCGTGCGATCTGGTCTTGCCAAGCCTTGTCGCGCATCACGATCTCGAGCAGTTCGTCCATCGCGTCGGTGAATCGTTGCGCGGCGAAGTGAAGTTGGGCAAGCTCAAAGCGCGCGTCAAAGTCGCGCTTGCTCTGCGCGATCGCGGCTCTCAGCACTTCAGCGGAACGCAGCGACGGCGCGCGTTCGCAGGCGCGTAGCCAGTGGCCATACGCCGCCAGGCGAGCATCGAGCATGACCTTGCTCGCCACGGGCTCGAAGGCGCGGCGCGCCTCGGCAATGCGCCCAGTACTCAACAGAGCGCGCAGGTAGTCGGCGCGCGCGGAGTCGTTGCCGGGGTTGATCGCGACCGCTTCTTGGAGCTTTCCCAGCGCTTGCTCGACATCGCCTTCGGCCAGCAGTTCCTGCGCCTGCTCGATGTCGTCCTGCGCCGCGGATTCATCCGCACTGGCGACGTGTTTGTCGAGAAAACCGCGCACCTGTGCTTCAGGAATCGCACCGACGAAGCCATCGATCGGCTCACCGCCTTTGAACAGCACGCAAAACGGAATGCTGCGCACGCCGAACATTTGCGAGAGCTGACCGGCGATTTCGGGTTGTTCGTCGGAGTTCAGCTTGGCCAGCTTGAAACGCCCGGCGTACGCCACCTCGAGTTTTTCGAGCACCGGCCCGAGCGCTTTGCACGGGCCGCACCAGGGCGCCCACAGGTCCAGCAGCACAGGCTGCTGCCTCGAAGCCGTGATCACGTCGGTTTCGAAGTTCTTCAAGGAAATGTCGAGCATGGTCGGAGTGTCGGTTGACGGGCTGTGATGGCGGAACCCGGCGCTGCCTGCCGGTTGAGCCCCGCCTACAATTGAAGATCGATCAAACACATGGAGCGAGCGCATGAACCACGCGCCAGCGGTGGTCGGCGTGGTCATGGGGTCCAGTAGCGATTGGGACACCCTTCGCGCCGCCACCGAGATTCTCGCCGAGTTCGGCATTGCCCACGAGTCACGCGTGATATCGGCGCATCGCATGCCCGACGATATGTTTGCGTACGCGCAAAGCGCAGTAGCGCGCGGCCTGAAGGCAATCATCGCCGGGGCCGGCGGCGCGGCTCACCTGCCCGGAATGCTCGCCGCCAAGACCACGGTTCCGGTGCTGGGGGTGCCCGTGGCGAGCAAGTTCCTGTCGGGCGTCGACTCGCTGTATTCGGTTGTCCAGATGCCCAAGGGCATTCCGGTGGCCACCTTCGCCATTGGGCCCGCCGGTGCGGCCAATGCAGCGCTGTTTGCGGTCGCACTGCTGGCCAATCATGACCCGGATTTGCGCGACAAGCTCGACTTGTTTCGCGCGCGCCAAACCGAGGCCGCGCGCGCCATGAGCGCCGAGCTGAAATGATCCGTTTCATCGCCCCGGGCGCAACCCTGGGCGTCATGGGCGGGGGCCAACTCGGGCGCATGTTCGTCCACGCAGCGCAATCCATGGGTTACTTCGCCGCCGTGCTCGACCCCGACCCCACCAGCCCGGCGGGGTTGGTTGCCAACCACCACATCCGCGCCGACTACCTCGACGCGCAAGGTCTCGCGCAACTGATGCAGCGCAGCGCAGCCATCACCACGGAGTTTGAGAACGTTCCGGCGCAAGCGCTGGTGACGCTCGCAGCTCAGCGTCGCGTCGCGCCAGGTGCACAAGCCGTCGCCATCTGCCAGGACCGCGCTGCGGAAAAGGCCCAGTTCAGGCGCTGCGGCGTCGCTTGTGCCGCGCATGCGGTCATCGCCACAGCCTCCGACCTGGTAGCGCCGAGCGCCGCACTTTTCCCCGGCATCTTGAAAACGGCTCGGCTCGGTTATGACGGCAAGGGGCAGGCGCAGGTCGAAACTCGCGCCGACCTCGCTGCCGCCTGGAGCGAACTGGGCAGCGTGCCTTGTGTTCTCGAGCAACGCCTGGCCTTGGCGCATGAGGTCAGCGTCATCGTCGCACGCGGGGCACAAGGCGAGGCAGTGCATTTCCCGGTGCAGCAAAACCTGCACCGTGGCGGCGTCCTCGCGGTCTCGCAATGTCCGGCACCCGCGATTTCGCCGCAGATCGAGGCGCAGGCGGTTGCAGCGGCAATGGAACTGGCGCAAGCCATGGACTACGTGGGCGTGCTGTGCGTTGAATTCTTCGTGCTCCAGGACGGTCGCCTGCTCGCCAATGAAATGGCGCCAAGGCCGCACAATTCGGGCCACGCCACGATTGATTCCTGCGATCTGTCGCAGTTCGACCTGCAGGTACGCACACTCACCGGCGCGCCCTTGGTCACACCGAGGCAACACTCGCCCGCCGTGCTGCTGAACCTGATGGGAGATCTGTGGTTTGGCGCCGGCGACGCTGCCACCGAACCCGAGTGGGAAAGCGTTCTGCGCCTGCCCGGAGTGCATCTTCATCTCTACGCCAAAGCCAGCCCTCGGCGTGGGCGCAAGATGGGCCATCTCACCGTGACGGCAGCAACGCCGGCCAAGGCACATGCCACTGCATTGCAGGCCGCGCAGCGCCTGGGCATCCAGGCGTTCTAGCGCTGTGCTGCTCGACGGTCGTGATCCGTTGGTCGTGGAGCAGGCCGCCCGGCAGCTGGCGGCCGGCGAGTTGCTCGCATTTCCGACCGAGACGGTGTATGGCCTGGGCGCACGCGCTGACGACGACGCAGCCGTGGCACGGATCTTTGGCGCCAAGGGACGCCCCGCCGATCACCCGCTGATCGTGCATGTGGCGCAACCGGATGACGCGCTGGCCTTTGCAGCCGATTTGAGCCCACGCGCGCAACGTTTGATTCAAGCCTTTTGGCCAGGTCCGATGACGATCATCGTGCAGCGAGCCGCAGGCGTGGCCGGCGCCGCAGCGGGTGGCCACGCAACGCTGGGTCTGCGCTGCCCGTCGCACCCGGTTGCGCAAAGCCTGCTCGCGGCATGCCGGCGTCTCGGCGTGCCAGGCGTGGCAGCGCCGAGTGCAAACCGCTTCGGGCGCGTCAGCCCGACCCGCGCCGCGCATGTGCTGGCCGAGTTCGGTCAGGCCATCAATGTGCTCGACGGTGGCGATTGTGCGCTGGGCATCGAGTCGAGCATCGTTGATTGTTCAGGGGCGAAGGCGGTGCTGTTGCGTCCGGGTGTGCTGACGCGCGAGCGCATCGAGGCCGCGTTGGGCGAGGCGCTGCATGACCCCACCGCTTCGGCAACGCCCGCGCCGGGAACGCTTGGCGCTCACTATGCCCCGCAAGCCAGGCTGCGCATCATGTCTGGCATGATGCTCGAGACGGCGCTGCGGATGCTCGGCCCGCAGCCGTTGAGGCTGGCGGTATATTCGCGTTCGCTGCCGGCTGGCGCCGCGCCTGGGCTGATTCACCAACGCATGCCCTTGAGGCCGGAGGCCGCGGCGCACGAACTGTTCGCAACACTTCGTGAATTCGACTCGAGGGGCGTGCAGTTGATCTGGGTCGAAGAGCCGCCTGCGGATGCTGAATGGGACGGCGTTCGCGACCGGCTGCAACGTGCCGCTGCCTCCTGACCCCCCCTGATGTGAGACCTTCGGAGCGATTGATGATGAACTGTTGGGCTGGACTGCGGCGCCGAGCATTCGGCGCCGTGCTGGGTGCGGCATGCCTCCTGGTGGGCTGCGGCGGTGGGGCATCGCGCGTAGCTTTCGTGCCGCTGCGCCTGATCGTGCTCGGCGACGAAACCAGCGTGCTGAACAGCGACGGCAGCAAATACAGCGTGAATGCGCTGAATGCTGTTGACAACTCGCTTCTGGATTGCAAGGGCAATCCGTTGTGGGTGCAGCTCCTGGCGAGTGCCTACGGCCTGACGTTCTCCGAATGCCCGAACGGCACGGCGCCGGTGACAGCGTTGATCTTTGCGGTCGCGGGAGCGCAGGTCAGCGGCACCGACGGCATTGCGGCCCAGATCGACCGCGTGGGCGGTTTTGTTGAAAAAGACCTGGTGACCGTGCTTGCGGGCGCGAACGACATCTTCGCGCAGTATGCGCTGATCAAGTCCGGCTCCCAGCCCGAAGGGTCGTGCACAGAACCCCCAAACACCACGTGCACGGGAGCGATGGCCGTAGTGCACGCTACAGGTGAAGCGCTCGCGGCGCAGGTCAACCACATTGCCGACCTGGGCGGCAAGGTGTTGATTTCGACTGTGCCGGACCTCGGCCTGACGCCGTTCGCGCGCAGCGAAGAAGCGCTCACGCCTGGGCGCGCCGCCACGTTGTCGCGCTTGACCAAAGAGTTCAATGTGCGCTTGCGCCTCAACATCATCAATGATGGCCGCCGCATCGGTCTGCTGCTGATCGACGAAACGGTGCAAGCTGTCGTCAAGACTCCGCTCAGCTACGGGCTCGTCAACGTGAAGGACGCGGTATGCATCGCCGGCCTTGCGCCGACCGAGTGCACCACGCTCACGCTCGTGACTGCTCCGCCGCTCTTCCCCCCCGCCAGCGCGAGTAACTATCTGTGGGCCAATGACCGCTTGTTCAGCAGCAGCGGTCACGCACTGTTGGGCAATCTGGCATATTCACGCTCCAGCAACAACCCGTTCTGACGCTGACTCAGGAGCGGCGCCCGATCGAAATCTTCATGGCCAAGATGGCGGCCGCCAAGGCCAGCGTGACGCCGTTGGCGACGATCACCGGCCAGGCCCCCAACATCAGCCCGTACCCGAGCCATGCGACGATGCCGAGCGTGAAAACGCTGTACATCGCGAGCGAGATGCCACTCACGTCGCGGCTGCGAAACGTCAACCAGGCCTGCGGCACGAACGACGCCGTCGTCAACGTGGCGGCCAGAAAACCGAGGGTGTCGATCAAGTTCAACGCAGTCATGGGCATGGATGGAGGTGGGTGATGCGGGGGCACGCTGGCCTGGCGCGTCGCAACGTCGAGCCGCCGCTGCCTGCGGGCCTTGCCCTAAACTGCGCCGATGACTCCAGGCCAAAAATGGCTGGGTATTGGTTGCGCGCTGGCGGTATTGTGCATCTGGTCCTCGTTCATCTTGATCGCACGCTCGAGTGCAAAGCACACGCTCACCGCATTCGACATCGCCTTCGTGCGCTTCTTGTTTTCCGGGCTCGCCGTGTTGCCGTTGCTGGCCTGGCGCGCGGCAGGCGCGGCCCGGCTCGGCTCGGTGCTCGAAGGCATGGGCCTGGCACGGGCACTGGCTTTGGGCAGCCTCGCCGGTGTCCTGTATTGCGGTTTGGCGTACAACGGGTTCTTCTTCGCACCTGCGACCCACGCCTCGGTGCTGCTGCCCGGTTCGCTGCCGCTTTGGACGGCGCTGATTGCAGCCATGTTGCTGAGTGAACGCATCGGGCCGATGCGCTGCGTGGGTCTCGCCTTCATCGTCGTCGGCGATCTGTTCGTGGGCGGGGCCAGCCTGCTCCCGGCGTTCGACGGCGGCGAGGTCTGGAAGGGCGACGTATTGTTCCTGTGCGCCTCGCTGACCTGGGCGACCTATGCTGTGCTGTGCCGAAAGTGGCGCATCGGTGCGATCGCGGCGACGCTGGCGGTGGCTTCGAGTTGCCTTGTGACCGCCGTTCCTGTTTACGCCATCGGTGCGATCCTGGGCGCGTGGCCAAGCCGGCTTGCCGATGCCGGCTGGAGCGAGATTGCGTTTCAGGGCGTCTACCAGGGTGGCGTCGCGATGCTGATCGCCGGTGTCGCTTTCACCCAGGTGGTCACCACATTCGGTCCACTGCGCACGGTGATGATCACGGCGCTGGTGCCGGTGATTTCGGCGCTCGCCGCCGTGCCCCTTCTCGGCGAGCCGCTGACGCCCACCGTGATTCTCGGCCTCGTGTGCGTCACAGCCGGGCTCCTGCTCGGCCTTCGTGCGGTGCGGCCGCTTCAGGCGGTGGCCGAACCCGCGTGAGCAACATCCTCGCATTCGACACGTCGGGCGAGCGCATGCATATCGGCCTGAGCATCGGCGCGCGAACCTGGCTTCACGAATCGGCAGGCGGCGCAAACGCATCGAGCAACCTGTTGCCGACGATACTGGAATTGCTCAGGCGCGCTGATGTCAAGCTTGCGGACCTCGACGCCTTCGGCTTCGGCCGTGGCCCTGGCGCATTCACTGGCTTGCGCACCGCCTGTTCCGTGGCCCAGGGGCTGGCGCTCGGCGCGGGCAAGCCGGTGCTGCCGATCGATACCCTGATGGCCGTTGCCGAAGACGCGCGCCGGGGCGCCCAGAAGCTGCAGGTGTGGGTGACGACGGATGCGCGCATGCAGCAGATCTACGCCGCACATTTTCAGTTCGAGCACGGGAGTTGGAGCGCACTCGACGAGCCTGCGCTGACCAATGTCCAAGCCCTGAATGCCACTTGGCGAGTGTCGGCACCGCAACATGTTGCCGGCAATGCGCTCGTGGCATTTGCCGGCCAGCTTGAATGCACGGCCGCCCAATGTCATCTTGAGGCCGCGCCGCGTGCCGCGGCGTTGCTGGCCTTGGCGCAAGAGCTGTGGCGGCAGGGCTGCGTGCTCGACGCGAGTGCGGCGCTGCCCAGGTATGTGCGCGACAGGGTGGCGCAGACCGTTGCCGAGCGCGCCGCCGGGCGGCACATGGGCGATGCTGCGCAAGGGCCGCCGGCATGAGCCGCCGGGCCGTTCTCAACGTGCACTGCGCAGCGCGCAGCGCCGTCGGGGCCCCAATGAGTGCCGCCGTGCCGCTCCCAAGACGCTCATTCCCCTTTGGCGGGACCGGCGCGCAGCGCCGTAGGGAGATCCAATGAGCGCGTCGCACTCCAGCAGCTTGCGGCTGTTGCCGATGACGCAACAAAGTGTCGACCTCGTTCTCGGCATTGAAGAGTCGGCCTATGCCTTCCCTTGGACCCGCGGCAACTTCGTCGACTCGCTCGCCGCCAACCACATCTGTCGCATCCTGTGCGACGAACGCGGCGCGGTGCTGGCCTACTTCATTGCCATGCCGGGTGTCGATGAAATGCACCTGCTCAACATCACGGTGGTCCCCGGCGCACAGGGCCATGGCCATGGCCGCGCGCTGTTGCGCGCCCTGGTCAAGCTCTGCGAGGATCGCGCGGCAAGCGAGTTGTGGCTCGAAGTTCGGCAAAGCAACCATCGCGCGTTGCGGATCTATGAGCGCTTCGGTTTCGTCGGCAAAGGCGTACGAAAGCGCTACTACCCTGCCGCAGGGGACACGCGGGAAGACGCTGTCGTGATGAGTCTCGGAATCGGTGGCGCTTCGGGGGTGACGAGCCATGCGTTGGAGTGAGCGGCAGCTTGCGATGCTGCGCGAGATGGGGATTCGGGTGTGGCCGGTCGGCCAGGAAAGTGTTGTGCAGGCTCAGCTGGTGCCCGCAGATGCCCCCGCTATGGCGTCGGCATCGGTGCGAGCCACGCCGGTGAACACAGACGAATTGCGCAAAGCCGCGACTGCGGCCCTTGGCGCAGCGCAAGCACCAGGTCGGGCCGCGCCAGCGTCAGTCACCGAAACCGGGCAGCGGCAGGCTGGCGTTGCAGCGATGGGTTGGGAAGCTTTGCGCGACGCCGTCGCCGCTTGCACCGCCTGCAAATTGTGTGAAATGCGCAAACAAACGGTGTTCGGTACTGGCAGCACGGAGGCGCAATGGTTGATCGTCGGCGAGGCCCCCGGTGAACAGGAAGACTTGGCAGGCGAGCCCTTCGTCGGCAAGTCGGGCCAGCTGCTCGATTCGATGTTGCGCGCCATCGGCCTGACGCGTGGCGACGCCGAGCCACGGCGGCAGGTCTACATCGCGAACACGGTCAAATGCCGCCCTCCGGGCAACCGCAATCCTGCACCCGATGAATTGGCGCAATGTGAACCGTTCTTGATCCGTCAGCTTGCCCTGCTCAAACCGCGCATCATCGTGGCGATGGGGCGCTTTGCGGTGCAGAGCCTGCTGCGCAGCGATGAGCCCGTCGGCCGCCTGCGCGGACGCGTGCACCGCTACCAAGGTGTGCCGTTGATCGTGACCTACCACCCGGCCTACTTGCTGCGCAACCCCGAAGACAAGGCCCGCGCCTGGGACGATTTGTGCCTGGCGGTCGAGACCGCGAAGCTTGCCGCGCAGGCCGCATGAGCAAGTGTGGCTTTGCCACTTTGCTCATCCCCCCTCGGTGACGGACGACGTATGGCGTCCGCCTGGGGGCCCTGACTACTTCTTCTTGGTCGGGCGCTTCCAGCCTTCAATCGTCACCTGCTTGGCGCGCACCAGGGTCAACTCGCCGGCCGGAGCGTTCTGGGTCACGGTCGAGCCAGCGCCTATCGTTGCGCCGGCGCCTATCGTGACCGGCGCGACCAGCACGCAGTTGCTGCCCACGTGCACGTCGGCGCCGATCACGGTGCGGTGTTTGTTGGCGCCGTCGTAGTTCGCCGTGATGCTCCCGGCGCCATAGTTGACGCGCTCGCCCACACTCGCGTCGCCCAGGTATGCGAGGTGGTTCGCTTTCGCGCCGCGCGCCAGCGTCGAGTTCTTGACTTCGACGAAGTTGCCGATATGCACGTCTTGCGCCAAATCGGCGCCGGGGCGCAGCCGCGCGAACGGGCCGATCGACGAGCCCGCACCGACTTTGACGCCCAGCGCCTCGCCATCGATATGGGTGAAGGGCTGAATCAACACGTCGGCGGCGATGCTGGCATTGCGGATACAGCAGTTCGCACCGACACGTACGTTGTCGCCCAATTGCACGCGCCCTTCGAACACGCAGTTCACGTCGATTTCGACGTCGCGACCGGCACTCAATTCACCGCGCACGTCGAAGCGCGCAGGATCGGCAAGGCGCACGCCAGCGTGCATCAGGGTCTCGGCCAATTGCCGCTGAAAGCGCCGCTCGAGCTGGGCCAACTGCAGTGGACTGTTGATGCCCAGGACCTCGGTCTCATTCGCGGCTGCCGTCGCGGTAATGGGCGCGCCATCGGCGACGGCAAGCGCCACCACGTCGGTCAGGTAGTACTCGCCTTGGACGTTGTCGTTTTTCAGATTCGCCAGCCAGCGCTTGAGCAGCGCGGTGGGCGCGGCCATGACGCCGGTATAGACCTCGGCAATCGCGCGCTGCGCCGGGCTCGCGTCCTTGTGCTCGACAACGGCGCGCACTGCTTGGCCGTCCCGCACGATGCGGCCGTAACCCGTCGGATCGGGCAGTACGATCGTCAGCAACGCGAGGTGGCGGCCTGCGCAGGCCTGCACCAGGGTACGCAGCGTTGCCGCCTGGATCAGTGGCACATCGCCATTCAGGATCAACGTCGTGCCCTCGTCGGGCAAGGCCGGCACGGCCTGCTGCACGGCGTGGCCGGTTCCCAACTGCAGGACCTGGCGCACAAACCGCAGACGGGGTGCGGTGACGCCAGCTTCGACCTCGTCAGCGCCATGGCCGGTGACAGTGATAATGCGTTCGGCCTGGAGCGTGGCAGCGGTGTCCAGGACACGCTGCAACAGGCTGCGGCCAGCCAGTTTGTGAAGCACTTTGGGGTGCCTGGAATTCATTCGCGTGCCCTTGCCCGCCGCCATGATCACGATGTTCAACGCCATGAGCCGCTCCTCGTCCCGGTATGCAATTATTGCGTTGCTCACCGCCGCGCTCTGCCTGCTCAGCGCCTGCAGCGCGTTACGATTTGGGTACAACCAGGCGGACGAACTCGCCTACTGGTGGCTCGACAGCTACGTCGACTTCAACGACACCCAGTCGCTACAGGTGCGCAGGGCGCTCGCGCAATGGCATGCGTGGCATCGTCGCACCCAGTTGCCTGACTACATCGGGCTCTTGGCCCGGGCCCAAGCCGAGGTTCTCGAACCCACGTCCGCCGAGCGCCTGTGCAAGTGGTGGGAGAATGCGCGCAGCCGGGTCGATGCTGCCCTGGAACCCGCCGTCGCGCCCGCAGCCGACTTGCTGCTGAGCGTCACGCCGCAGCAGATCGCGCACATCGAGCGGCGCTATGCCAAGGCAAATGCCGAATTTCTCGATGACTACCTGCAGGCCGACCCGGCGCAGCGCCGCAAAGAGTCGATTCAACGGGCAGTGGACCGCGCCGAGAGTTTCTACGGCCGCATCGACGAAGCGCAGCGCGAGCGAATCGCCAAGTCGGTGGCGCAGTCGCCGTTTGACCCTGAGCTATGGTTCGGGGAACGCAAGGCACGCCAACAGGAGGCACTGCAAATGATGCGCCGCCTGCTCGCCGAGCGAGCCAGCAGCGATGCGGCCCAGGCCGCCGTGCGCACCTACTTCGAACGCATGACGCTCTCACCGCGCCCCGACTACCGACGCTACGCCCGGGCATTGACGGAGTACAACTGCCAATTCGCCGCCGACCTGCACAACACGACGAGCACAGCACAGCGCCAGGCATTGGTCGGAAAGCTCAAGGGCTGGGAGGCCGATCTTCGCGCCTTGTCGGCCAGCGCCGCACCCTGACGGGCGACCTCGGGGTCGAGGCATTGACTCAGCTCGGCCGTGACCTGGCCTGGGTTGACGCGAGTGTGAAGCCTGGCGCGTCGAGGGCGCGGCGCGCCGCATCTTCAAGCTGCTGCTGTTGCTCGGCGCGGGCCCGTTGCGACGCAAGCCAGGCGCTCGAAGGCATAGGTCGCAGGCTTGCGCTCGGCGCGCCACAGGATCTAGGTCGACAAGTCGCTGTCGAGCTGGCGCGTCGTCGCGCACGTACCGAGCCGGCGCAGCGACAAGAGAATCAGCGTCATGGAGCGCATGAACTGGCCTCCCAGTCTGAAACCTGGTGCAGTGTCCTGGCGATCGTAAGCTGCGGCAATCCCGCTGTGCCGCACTCTGCCACTGCATCCTGATCGAAGGCGTGGTCACCCGCGGGATCGGCGACGCCGCCGGTCCTGAGCGTTTCGAACGCGTAGAGCTTGCGATCCATCAGGTGCGATGGGACGATGTTGCCCAGCGCCGAGAACAGGTTGTCGACTCGGCCCGGGTGGTCACGCTCCCAATCGCGCAGCATGCGTTTGATTTGAACGCGCTGCAAATTCTCCTGACTGCCGCACAAGGTGCAGGGAATGATCGGGAACTCGCGCTGGATGGCCCAGCGCTCCAGATCGGTCTCGGCAACGTAGGCGAGCGGTCGGATCACGATGTTCTTGCCGTCGTCGCTGACCAGTTTGGGCGGCATGCTCTTCATGCGGCCGCCAAAGAACATGTTCATGAACAGCGTCTGCAGCATGTCGTCGCGGTGGTGTCCCAAAGCAATCTTGGTCGCACCCAGCTCGCCGGCAACCCGATACAGGATGCCGCGGCGCAGGCGTGAGCACAGGCTGCACATCGTCTTGCCTTCGGGAATCAAACGCTTCACGATTGAGTAGGTGTTGCGCTGTTCGATGTGGAACGGCACATTGCGCGCAGCAAGGTATTGCGGCAGCACGTGCTCGGGGAAGCCGGGCTGTTTCTGATCGAGGTTGACCGCGACGATGTCGAAGTGAACCGGCGCGCGTTGGCGCAGGCCGAGCAAGATGTCAAGCAGCGCGTAGCTGTCTTTGCCGCCCGAGACGCACACCATCACCTTGTCGCCGTCTTCGACCATGTTGAAGTCCGCGATGGCGCGGCCGACAAGCCGGTGCAAGCGTTTGTCGAGCTTGTTGGCCTCGACCGATCGGTTCCTCGGCGCTGCTGTTTCCGCGAGCTCGTTCATGTCGAATCCTTGATCGCAAATCTTTCGCAGCCCACGGCCTCACAACCGGGATAGACATCGAGCTTTGCAGTGCACACGCGCGCGGCGCGCACTTCGGGGCGCGCGAGCATGAGGACCAACAAGTCGTCGCACAGGGTTTCCTGCAGCTCGATGTGGCCTTGCTGGATGCGGTGGAAGACGCTGCGTCGGATGAAATCGTAGTCGAGCACTTCGTCGAGCTTGTCGCGCCTGGGTGTCGAGACGGCCAGAGGGACGTACAAGTCGACGTCGATCGCCATTCGCTGCGCAGCCTCGCGCTCGAACCCGTGGACGCCGATATTGACCATGATTTCCATGCCGCGCACGAACAGGCGCCGGCAGTCGGCCAGGAGCGCGAACTGGGTCGCGGGGTTCATCGGGCGATCGCGTCTGCAGTTTGGGTCAGGTACAACACATCGCGACTTTGGCCCCCGAGGTGCTGCCCGCCATCGACCAGCAAGCTGGTTCCCGTGATCGCCGGCGACTCAATCAGAAAGCACACGGCGCGCGACACGTCCTGCGGCGTGGAGGAGGCTTGCAACGGCGTCATGCGCCGCGCCGCTTCGAACTGCTGCGCACCCATCGCCTCAGAGGGGAGTGTGACGCCGGGCGCGACCCCGCAGACCCGCAGCAAGGGCGCGAAGGCCTGCGCCAGCATCACAGTGGCGGCCTGCAAAGCGGCTTTGGACAGCGTGTAGGAAAAGTAGTCAGGATTGAGGTTCCAGAGTTTTTGGTCCAGCACATTGACAACGCAACCCCTCGCGCCACGCCCAACAAGATGTTGGTGCAGCGCCTGCGCCAGCAGGACCGCGGGCGCGGTGTTGGCGCGCCAGTGCAGATCCATCGAGGCATGACTGAACGATGCTGCAGAGTCGGCTTCGAACGTCGAGGCATTGTTCACCACCGCGTCGAGGCAGCCGAACGTGGCCACCACTGCGGCGGGCAAGCCCCGGCAGGCCGCTTCGTCGGACAGGTCGGCTTGAAACGCCTGGCTGCGCACACCGAGCGCAAGCAACTCGGCGACGGTTTCGAGGGCCTGCGTGCGTGAGTTTCGGTAGTGCACGGCGATGTCGAAACCATGCGCCGCCAGCTCCAGGGCGATGCTCCGGCCGATTCTGCGGGCGGCACCGGTCACCAGACAAACAGGGCGTGGCTGCATGCTTTCTACAATCCGGCGATGCCATCGATTCAGAGCCGCAGTGTATCGGCGCCGCTTGTGAGGTTGATTCATGAGGCCATTGCCGGCCAGGGCGACTGGCTGCCGTTCGATCGCTTCATGGCGCTGGCCCTTTATGCCCCGGGCCTGGGCTACTACGCGACACCGGGTGCCAAGTTCGGCACCCTGCCCGCCGGTGGCAGCGACTTCGTCACGGCGCCGGAGCTCTCGCCCCTGTTCGGCCGCACGCTGGCCCGGGCTGTGCGGCAGGCGATGACGGCGGGCGGATGCGATGAAGTGTGGGAGTTCGGTGCAGGCAGCGGGGCGTTGGCCGAGCAGTTGCTCGATGCCTTGGGCGACAGCGTCGCACGCTACTGCATCGTCGAACTCTCCGGCGTTTTGCGCGAACGCCAGGCGCGGCAATTGGCGCGCTTCGAGCCGAAAGTGTGCTGGCTCGATGCCTTGCCACAGCGAATCTGCGCGGTGATCGTCGCCAATGAAGTGCTGGACGCGATGCCGGTTCAGCTGTTGCATTACGACGGTGCTGTGTGGCGGGAGCGCGGGGTCACGCGGGACGGCGAAGGATTTGCCTGGAGCGACCGTGCAACTTCGCTCAGCGCGCCGTTCGAGCAGGGTTTGGTGCCGGGCACGACAACGGAAATTCACGCGCAAGCCATGGCCTTCATCGCGACCCTGGCGCAGCGCCTGGAGCGCGGGTCAGGATTCTTCATCGACTATGGATTCCCGCAGTCGGAGTACTACCATCCAGACCGACGCGGCGGCACGTTGATGTGCCACCGAGCCCATCTTTGCGACGACAATCCCCTGCTTGACGTTGGGCGCAAAGACATCACCGCGCATGTCGATTTCACCGGCGTCGCATTGGCCGGCCAGGCGAACGGCATGTCGGTGTTGGGCTACACCTCGCAAGCGCGTTTCTTGATGAATTGCGGGCTGCTCGAATTCTTCGCGACCGCCACAGTACGCGAGCGCGCCCATGCGCAAAAGCTTGTCAACGAACACGAAATGGGAGAGCTGTTCAAGGTGATCGGTTTTTCCAAGGGGTGCGAATACGACAGCATCGGCTTCACGCTCGGCGACCGCACGCATACGCTTTGACGCTCAACTGAAAGCACCGTGAATGTTGCGTTGGCTGCTCGTGATCCTGCTCGCGCTGTTGATCTTCAGCGGCCTTCGCCCCTGGCTCGAAAAGCTGGGAATGGGAAGAATGCCGGGTGACTTTCGCTTTCGGCTGTTCGGGCGTGAGTGGTTCATTCCCCTGGCCAGCAGCGTCTTGCTCAGCTTTGTGGCGCTGCTGATTGGGCAATTGTTGTGACGCCTTGTCAGTCGACGATGGCCCACTCATGTTGGCATGTTCGGCAACGCACCAGCAACGATTCGTCTTGGGTGGCGCGCCCTGCCACGAGCGAAAATCGACCGTAGGTCTTGCAAGCCGAACACACTGCCTGATTCGCCACATGCTCGGCGTGCAGCAGCAGGAAGAAATAGCGCTTGAGCGACCAGAAGCCAACCGCCGCGAACAACGCGATCGCCGCGGCGTCCAGCGCTCGTTGCATCAACGGCGCGGCGTTGCTGAAGACCGCGAAGGACGTCATCAAGCCGATGGCGCAGGCAAGCAGCAGCAAGAGATGCGCATGACTGTGCATCAGCTCGCGCTCGTACCACTTGCGGAAGCCGTGCTTGCGAATGCCTTCGTCAAGCTTCATGGCGCGAGCATCGCGCGCCCTTCCCCGTCATGGGGAACCGGCACGCGCGGCGGTCAGCGCAGGATGCTCTTCGCTTGATTGAGCAGCGTCGTCGCGTCGCTGACTTCGAACTTGCCAGGGGCTTCGAGGTTGAGCGACTTGACCACGCCATCGACGACGAGCATCGAATAGCGGTTCGAGCGCAGGCCCATGCCGCGCGTCGTCAAGTCCAGCGTCAGGCCGGTCGCCTTGCTGAAATCGGCGCTGCCGTCGGCCATCATGCGCACCTTGCCGCCGGTTTTTTGTTCGCGGCCCCAGGCGCCCATCACAAAGGCATCGTTGACCGAGACGCACCAGATCTCGTCGACCCCAGCGGCCTTCAGCGCCGCAGCCTTTTCCACGTAGCCGGGAACATGTTGGGCCGAGCAGGTGGGCGTGAATGCGCCTGGCAGGCCGAACACGGCGATGCGCTTGCCAGCAGTCAGCTTGTCGAGTTCGAACGTGTTCGGTCCGATGGAACAGCCGTTGCCTTCGACTTCGACGAATTCCTGCAGTTTCCCGGCTGGGAGCTTGTCTCCAACTTTGAGCATCGTGCTTCTCCTGATGAAAATCAAAAAATTAGAACGGCCGGCCGCCAGTATCCCAGCGTTCCGGCCGTCGTGCCGACACTCGCGCCGCGAGCCAGCGCGCTGTAGGTGAAATGACCCTAGACGGCTTGCGCCTTCTCGACCATGCGCGTCACAACCCAGGCCTTGGTCTTGGACATCGGGCGGCATTCCGCGATCTCGACAACGTCGCCCAGTTTGTACTCACCCTTTTCGTCGTGGCAGTGGTACTTGCTCGAGCGCCCGACGATCTTGCCGTACAGCTCGTGCGTGGTGCGGCGTTCGATCAAGACCGTGACGGTCTTGCTGCGCTTGTCGCTGACGACTTTGCCCACCAGGGTGCGGGTGTTCTTGGGCTTGGCGGCGGCTTCGGTCGCGCTGCTGGCCTGGTTCATTTGGCTGCCCCTTTGTTCTTCTCGGCAAGAATGGTTTTGGCGCGCGCTATATCGCGGCGCGTCTTGCCCAACTGGGAATGGTTGTTCAGTTGCTGCGACGCCTTTTGCATGCGCAGGCCAAAGTGCGCTTTCAACAGCTCGCTCACTTCTTTTTGCAGGCCGGCGACGTCTTTGGCGCGAAGTTCAGATGTCTTCATGGTGGTTCTCCGCTGCGGCCTCAGGCGCCTACCAAGCGCGCCACGAAGCGGGTTCGCAGCGGCAGCTTGGCCGAGGCCAACAAGAATGCTTCGCGTGCCAGTTGCTCGGGCACGCCATTGATTTCATAGAGCACCTTGCCGGGTTGGATTTCGGCAACGTAGTACTCCGGATTGCCCTTGCCGTTGCCCATGCGGACTTCGGCCGGCTTCTGCGAGATCGGTTTGTCCGGGAAGATGCGGATCCAGATTCTGCCACCACGCTTCACATGGCGCGAAATCGCACGCCGTGCGGCTTCGATCTGGCGTGCCGTCAAACGGCCGCGCTCGATGGCTTTGAGCCCGAAGTCGCCAAACGAAACCTTGGCGCCGCGCGTTGCGACGCCGGTGTTGCGGCCCTTTTGCTCCTTGCGAAACTTTCTGCGAGCAGGTTGCAGCATGCTTATTCTCCTTTGCTCTCAGGCGCGACCGCTTTGCGCACGCGCTTCACGGCAGGCACCTTGGGCGGCGCAACGCCGCCGGCGTCGGCCGGCTTGTCGGCGCCTTCGATGGGTGGTGCCGCAGCGATGACGCGCCGGGGCGCGCGCTCCGGCGCCGGGCCGCGACCACCAGGAGCACCGGTCCCAGGGGCGCCGGGGCGAGTTGGGCGGCGCGAACGACGATCGTCCTCGCCCGCCTCCGCCTTGGCGGGAGCCGCCACTTCACCCTTGGCCAGCCGGTCGCCACGGTAAACCCAACACTTCACGCCGATTACGCCGTAAGTCGTTTTCGCTTCCGAAAAGCCGTAATCGATGTCGGCCTTGAGCGTGTGCAGCGGCACGCGCCCTTCGCGGTACCACTCGCAGCGTGCAATTTCGATGCCGTTCAGGCGCCCGGAAGACATGATCTTGATGCCCTGGGCACCCAGGCGCATCGCGTTTTGCATCGCGCGCTTCATGGCGCGGCGGAACATGATGCGCTTCTCCAACTGCTGCGTGATGCTGTCGGCGATCAACTGTGCGTCGATCTCAGGCTTGCGCACTTCTTCGATGTTGACCGCCACCGGCACACCCAGGCGGCGCGCCAGCTCGGCCTTGAGGTTCTCGATGTCCTCGCCCTTCTTGCCGATGACGACACCCGGGCGCGCCGAGAAAATCGTGATGCGCGCGTTCTTTGCCGGGCGCTCGATCAGGATGCGCGACACCGCCGCGCTCTTCAGGCGCGTCTTGAGGTAGTCGCGAACCTTCAGGTCTTCGGCAAGCATCGTCGCGAAGTTCTTGTTCGACGCGTACCAACGCGACGACCAATTGCGCGTGACCTGCAGCCGAAATCCCGTCGGGTGAATTTTTTGTCCCATGGTCTGGTCTCTTTAGTTTCCGACGGTCACGAAGATGTGGCAGGTGGGTTTGCTGATGCTGTTGCCGCGCCCCTTGGCGCGTGCCGAGAAGCGTTTCAGCGTCGCAGCTTGCTCGACGCAGATCGTCTTGACTTTGAGCTCGTCGATGTCGGCGCCATCGTTGTGCTCGGCGTTCGCGATCGCCGACTCGAGCACCTTCTTGATGATGCCGGCGGCCTTCTTCTGCGTGAAGGTCAGGATGTTGAGCGCCTGATCCACGGGGCGGCCACGAACCAGATCGGCCACCAGCCGGCCCTTGTCCGCCGACAGCCGAACGCCACGAAGAATTGAACGGGTTTCCATCGCATCGCTCCCTTATTTCTTCACGGCTTTCTTGTCCGCCGGATGGCCCTTGAAAGTCCGCGTCAGCGCGAACTCGCCGAGCTTGTGGCCCACCATCTGGTCGGTGATGTACACCGGCACATGCTGCTTGCCGTTGTGCACCGCGATCGTGACGCCGATGAAATCGGGCAGGATCGTGGAGCGGCGCGACCAGGTCTTGATCGGTTTCTTGTCCTTCGTGGCCGAGGCCTTTTCGACCTTGACCATCAGATGGTGGTCGACGAATGGACCCTTCTTCAGTGAACGCGTCATGGCGGCCTCTTACTTCTTGCGGCGCGCGACGATCATCGTCTGCGTGCGCTTGTTATTGCGGGTGCGGTAGCCCTTGGTCAAGGTGTTCCACGGCGACACCGGCGCCTGGCCTTCGCCGGTACGGCCTTCGCCGCCGCCATGCGGGTGATCGACCGGGTTCATCGCCACGCCGCGCACCGTCGGGCGGATGCCTTTCCAACGCCTGGCGCCGGCCTTGCCATACTGGCGCAGACTGTGCTCTTCGTTGCTCACCTCGCCGATCGTCGCCCGGCAATCGATATGGATGCGGCGCACCTCGCCGGAGCGCAGGCGCAACTGGGCGTAGGTGCCTTCGCGCGCAAGCAGAGTGACTGCGGCACCCGCGGAACGCGCGATTTGCGCGCCCTTGCCAGGCAACATCTCCACGCAATGAACGATCGAGCCCACGGGGATGTTGCGAATCGGCAGCGTATTGCCAGCCTTGATCGGTGCTTCGGCACCGCTCAGAATCGTCGCGCCGACTTCCAGGCCGCGCGGCGCGATGATGTAGCGGCGCTCGCCATCGGCGTAACACACGAGCGCAATGTGGGCGGTGCGGTTCGGGTCGTATTCGATGCGTTCCACCTTCGCCGGAATGGTGTCCTTGTTGCGCACGAAATCGACAACGCGGTAATGGTGCTTGTGGCCACCACCCTTGTGGCGAATCGTGATGTGGCCGTTGTTGTTGCGGCCGGAATTCTGCATCTGTGGTTCGACCAAAGAAGCTTCCGGTCGGCCCTTGTGGAGATGCGCATGCACCACCTTGACCAGGGCGCGACGCCCGGGCGAAGTCGGTTTGACTTTGACAATGGCCATTACGCAGCCTCCCCACCGAGATTGAGTTGCTGGCCTTCCTTGAGCGACACATAGGCCTTCTTCACATGGTCGCGCCGGCCGATCGAACGGCCGAATTTCTTGACCTTGCCTTTTTGCGTGACGGTCTGAACACCCTGCACTTCAACCTTGAACATCAACTCCACCGCCGCCTTGATTTGTGGCTTGGTCGCGCCGCGCAGCACCTTGAACGTATATTGGTTGCGCTTTTCGCTGATGTAGGTCGCCTTCTCCGAGACGATGGGCGCCACCAGCACCTGTGCCAGGCGGCCTTCGTCATACTTGGCTTTGGCCACGCTTGCCGCGCTCATGACAGCATCTCCTTGATTTGCGCCATCGCCGCCTTGGTCATCAGCACCTTCTTGTAGAACACCAGCGACAGCGGGTCCGCATACCGCGGCTCCACGATCAGTACATTGGCAAGGTTGCGTGACGCAAGCAGCAGGTTGTCGTCGACCTGATCGCAGATCACCAGCACCGAGTCCAATCCCATCGCCTTGAATTTCGCGGCGAGCAGCTTGGTCTTGGGGGAGTCCACCTTGATCGAGTCGACCACCGCCAAGCGACCGTCGCGCGCCAGCTGCGAGAAGATCGCGGCCATGCCGGCGCGATACATCTTCTTGTTGACCTTGTGGGTGAAGTTCTCTTCGGGGCTGTTCGGGAAAATCCGACCGCCGCCGCGCCACAGCGGCGAAGAGGTCATGCCCGCACGTGCCCTGCCCGTGCCCTTTTGACGCCAAGGCTTTTTCGTCGAGTGTTTGACTTGGGCGCGGTCGAGTTGGGCGCGCGTGCCCTGGCGCGCGTTGGCCTGGAACGCGACGACGATCTGGTGCACCAGCGCTTCGTTGTAGTCGCGCGCAAACACGGTGTCCGGTGCGTCGACCTTTTCCGTCGCCTGACCCTGTTCATTGAGGAGCTCGAGCTGCATCACCTGGCTCCTGTCTTCGTCACTGCCTTGGGAGCGGCCTTGACTGCCGCCCGAACCACGACATGGCCGTTCTTCGCGCCAGGCACTGCGCCGCGCACCAGCAGCAGCTGGCGCGCTTCGTCAATGCGCACGATGTCCAGGTTTTGCACGGTGCACGTGACGTCGCCCAAATGGCCCGACATCTTCTTGCCCGGGAAAACGCGCCCCGGGTCCTGTGCCATCGAGATCGAGCCCGGCACGTTGTGCGAGCGGCTGTTGCCGTGCGACGCGCGCTGCGACTTGAAGTTGTGGCGCTTGATCGTTCCGGTGAACCCCTTGCCGATCGATGTCCCTTGCACATCGACCATCTGCCCCACCGTAAACAGGCCCACGGGCACTGGTGCTCCGGGCTTGTAGGTGGCCAGAACATCGGCCGCAACGCGGAACTCCTTGCTCACCTCACCGGCCTGCACACCTGCCTTGGACAGGTGTCCGGCTTGGGGTTTGTTGACCCGGGAGGCTTTGCGTGTACCGAACACAACCTGAAGGGCGTTGTAGCCGTCGGTTTGTTCGGTCTTGACCTGGGCGACTCGGTTGTCGGACACGTCCAACACCGTCACCGGGATGGCTGTGCCATCGTCGGCGAAGATGCGCATCATGCCCACCTTGCGGCCCAGCAATCCGAGGCGGTGCGCCGCGCTTGCTGCTGTCATGGTTTTCTCCAGCCCCGCCTCACAATGAGTGGGAGCCTTTGTTGCACATGCCCGACATCGATTGGCCGGGCTGATTTATTCGACGCTCGCGTTGACTGTTTGCGTCAATGCGATGCGCCGTCGGAAAAGCCGGCAAGTGTAGCAGCAGTGAAGCGCTGCACCTGCCGCAGCGAGTTATTGCAGCTTGATCTCCACGTCCACGCCGGCCGGCAGATCGAGTTTCATCAACGCGTCGACGGTCTTGTCGGTGGGGTCGACGATGTCCATCAGGCGCTGGTGGGTGCGGATCTCGAATTGATCGCGCGAACTCTTGTTGACGTGCGGCGAGCGCAGGATGTCGAAACGCTGCATGCGCGTGGGCAGGGGAACCGGGCCCTTGACGATGGCCCCGGTGCGCTTGGCAGTGTCGACGATTTCGAGCGCCGATTGGTCGATCAGTTTGTAGTCGAATGCCTTCAGGCGGATTCGAATCTTCTGCTTTTGCATGACGGTTCCTTAAAGAGCAATGCGATCTGGCGATCGCGGGGGTTGACCTGGACCGGCCCCGCAGCAACACGCCGCGGCCGATTCAAGCGAAGCGTACCTATTCGATGATTTTCGCGACCACACCCGCGCCGACGGTGCGCCCGCCCTCGCGAATCGCAAAGCGCAGCCCCTCTTCCATCGCGATGGGGTTGATCAGCTTGACCGTGATGCTCACGTTGTCGCCC